>Ga0074198_1000912_pt1 | contig 24306 bp, 18 predicted proteins | sample EPASupsiteSAE323_FD_64527 | JGI IMG/M metagenome (GOLD analysis project Ga0074198, IMG submission 64527) | Bioremediated contaminated groundwater from EPA Superfund site, New Mexico - Sample SAE3-23 | ecosystem: Environmental > Aquatic > Deep subsurface > Groundwater > Contaminated ...
TTGCCGAATCCAATCTTGCCTTATATGTAGTATATGGGTGTTTATTGGGATTGTAAAACAATCCGTGAATATCAATATTTTCGTTTTTTAAAATACCTAAAGGATAAACCGCACAAGGTCCACAACATACATGTAAAAGAAGTTTCATTTGTTTACCTTCTTCGTTTTATTAGGATTTATGTTTTTAACTGCACACTGTCAACTATCAACTGGTTCTAATCCTAAATGCTCATAGCAACTTTTTGTAGCAGTCCTACCTCTTGAAGTACGACATATAAATCCCATTTGCAATAAATATGGTTCGTAAACATCCTCAATGGTCTGACTTTCTTCTCCGATACATGCAGCAATCGTATCTAGACCAACTGGTCCTCCACCAAATTTTTTTACAATAGTCATAAGCATCAATCTATCCATATTATCCAAACCAACTTCATCAACCTCAAGCATATCAAGCCCCATTTTTGCAACTTCGAAATTAATTTTTCCGTCGCCCCTAACCTGAGCTATATCTCTTATTCTTTTTAAAATTCTATTTGCAATTCTAGGCGTACCCCTTGATCTTTTGGCAAGCTCATTTGCAGCCTTATTCTCTATTTCCACTTCGAGTATTCCCGCAGATCTTCTGATTATCTTTTCAAGCTCCTTTGGAGAATAATGTTCAAGTCTGTGCATTACCCCAAATCTATCTCGAAGAGGTGATGTAAGAAGCCCCGCTCTTGTTGTAGCCCCAATAAGTGTAAATTTGGGTAAATCAATTCTTATTGAGCGGGCACTTGGTCCTTTACCAATAATTATATCAAGTGCAAAGTCCTCCATTGCTGGATAAAGAACTTCTTCGATACTTCTGTTTAATCTGTGTATCTCATCTATAAAAAGCACATCATTTGGACTAAGATTTGTTAAAAGTGCTGCTAAATCTCCAGGTTTTTCGATAGCTGGTCCTGATGTAATCCTAAGGCTCACACCCAACTCGTTTGCAATAATTGATGCAAGCGTTGTCTTTCCAAGACCAGGAGGTCCGTAAAGCAATACATGATCAAGCGGTTCATTTCTTATTTTTGCAGCTTCAATAAATATGCTAAGGTTTTCCTTAACCTTTTCCTGTCCAATATATTCGCAAAGTTTTCTAGGTCTAAGCGATGTTTCAAGTTCCAAATCATCTTGACAAAGCTCCGGTGCAATAAATCTTTCTTCCATGTGTGCTCCTCAAATAATCTTATAGTATCTTGCATAAATATTATCATAAAAACAACTGAATATGAAGTTATATACTAAACTTGAAATCAAAATTTATTATAAAAAAAACGTTTATCAATAAAATTAAGAAATTATTAACTAGCGCTGCATATATTATAATTATTAAAAACAAATTGTATTAATTTAACAAAGTTTTTGGTATAATTAAATGTAATATTTACGAACCAAAAACAACCTTATTTTGTCTACCATTTATTGGTAACTTAATATAAATATTTAGCTATGCTCTTTTATTAGGCAAGCGGAAGTAAAATAAAAAAGATATGGAGGTAAAAAAATGTCGTCAATGGTTTGGAAAAAATTATCAAAGGAAGAAAGGAAAACTTTATCCTCAATAATTATGATGCCAAAATTTACCAAGGGTTTAATTTTAAAAAAGAGAAGCTTATTCCTCAAATTCCTTGAGAAAATGGTAGCATTAGAAAAAATGGCTCAAGAAGATTTTAGATTGATTGATAACATATTCCAGAAATGGGACCGCAGCAATTGCTCAAGGCCTAAGGAATTTGTTCTCGCTGAAGGTATAACTGAGATAGAAATTGACATGTTATTCTTATGGTGGAAGCCATTCGAAAACTTTCTAAGTAAATGCAACGTCGAATAAAAGTGGGGGACAATTTGTCCCCCTTTATTCTTTTACTAATTCTTTTATTTTTTTTACATAAAAATTCGTCAGCTCTTCGGCAAATTCCTCATTTGCAGCCTCTCCAATTATACTACATACAGGTTCTTCAGCATCAGGAAGAATAAGTACCCATCCATTATCTTTATGAATTTTTACCCCTTCAATAAGTTCCTTGTTACTATCATTATTATCTTCGGCAATACTTCTTATTACCTTTCCTTTCATATCCCAATGGCAATCAACGGTTTTTCTGTTCATATAAAATTCTGGAACCGTATCAGCTAAATCCGAAAGCTTTAATTTATTAGTTTCTAAAAAATCCAATATTTTAACTAGGCTGCTTAATGCATCAAAATAATATGCAAATTGTTCTTCAACCACTTCCTGAGAGCTATTCGAATTTAGATTGCACATAATATCTTGAACAGAAGTTTTTGTTCTTAGAATCTTACCATTATATTTTTGTGCAATTTCTTCCATCACATTCGATGCAGAAATCGGAATAACAGCTGTGCTACCTTTATATTTTTTAAACAAAATTAATGTCGTAATTGCTAGAAACAAATCCTGATTTATTACTTTACCTCTATCATCAATAAGATGCAGTTTTTCACAATTATTATCTATATATACTCCCAAATCACATCCTGAAAGTCTAACATAATTGGCTAAATATGATATTTCATCATTTTTCTTATCCATGATATTAACATTAGTTACTTCAATTTTGCATCCTAGTTCAATTATTATTGATTTAACAATTTCATGTACAAATTCTGATTCGCAATTTAATAATATTTTTAGATTTATTGTTTTTGCTTTTACACTATTCAATATATTCCTAATATAAAAAGAATTAAAACTATCTATATTAATTACTTTATTAATATCTTCAACATCACATCTAGAAAAATCTTCTCTAATAAAAATATTTTCAATACTTCTTTCTAATTTCTTGCTAATATTTGCACCTTGAGTATCTAAAAAATCAAGCTGTAATCTTCCATTTTCATCTACTACAGTGGTTATATGAATACCACCTTTTAATCTATAAAATTTTACTGCATTTCTAGTCATTGGCAGAATCATCTTCCCGAAATTATATACTTCAAGTCCAGCAGACAATAATCCTGAAATCATAGAATAATAAAACATATGAGAGGATGATTTTCCATCATGGCTTATTCCAATTTTAGAACCTTTTTTAAAAATAGCTCCGAATGCTCCTGAAAGTTTTGATGTAAATTCTGGTGTAATTTCAAGATTTATTTGTCCTCTTATTCCTCGTGTGCCAAATAAAGACTTTGAATAAATATTTCCCCAAACAAGATTTGTATTTACTTCTGTTCCAGTATCTATAGTTTTATTTGGCCATATTTTTACATTGTTTCCTATAACAGAATGTTCTTTTATTATAGTTCCATTTCCAATTATTGAATTTTCATTTATAATACTGCCATTCATAATCTGAACTTTATTACTCATTATAGTTCCATTAAGCTTTGAATTATTACCTATATAACTATTCTTCCATATTATACTTCTTTTAACATAACTATTTTCTTCAAAAATAGCATTATTTCCTATTACTGAAAAAGAATCTATTATGGCTCCTTTTTTAATTTTAACATTTTTTCCGATAACTACCGGCCCATTAATTTGACTTTCTAAATCTATCTCACAGCCTTCTCCAATCCACTTTTGTCCTTCATTTATTGTTCCTTCAATATCGACATTAACCTTTTTTTCAAATATATCAAGATGTGCTTGATAATAAGCTCTCAAATCACCTATATCGCACCAATAATTATCAGTTATATACCCATATATAGGTAATTTATTTTTAAGTATATATGGAAATAAATCTTTACTAAAATCAAAGACTTCATCTTTTTTTATCATTTCGAGGATATCAGGTTCTAGAATATATATTCCTGTATTTACAGTATCACTGAAAACTTCACCCCAGCTGGGTTTTTCTAAAAACCGTGTTATTCGGCCATCATTATCTGTTACTACAACGCCATATTCCAATGGCACTTTAACACGTGTAAGGACTAAAGTTGCAAAAGCTTTATTTCTTTTGTGAAAATCAATGGCCTCATTGAGATTTATATCAGTTAATGCATCTCCACTTATAACAACAAATGTATCATCTAAAAAATCTTGTGCATTTTTAACGCTTCCTGCAGTTCCTAATGGGGATTGTTCAATATAGTATTTTAAAGATACCCCAAACTGCTCTCCTTTTTCAAAATAACCCCTAATAATCTCAGGCATGTATTGTAATGTTACTGCTATATCTGTAAGATTTGTTTTCTTAAGCAATTCAATTATATGCTGCATTATTGGTTTATTCATAATCGGAACCATTGGTTTTGGAATATTACACGTAAGTGGTCTTAATCTTGTACCTTCACCTCCGGCCATAATTACAACTTTCAAGTAAAAGTCACCCTCTCTTGTTAATTATATTAATCCTTTAAATACTCCCAACAATTAGCTATATAACTTTAAAATACAGCAACATTTTTTTGACATAAATGAATTAAATGCATGGTATTTCTATGCATTTATTAAAACTAAAAAATCTCATTAAGGTATGTATATTATGTGTAAATAATTCGTTATAATGCGTATAGTCATAAAATTCTTTTTAAAATTTTGATATTATCACAATAACCCATCTCATACTTCTTTTTATTGTTGCATTATTTTAATACCCAATATATTATTCTGTTTCAAATTGGGAGGTATTTTATTATTTGATAATGAAAATAATAATAATTGATTGACAATAATTTTGACTTCTATTTAGGTAATGACTAAAAATCCTCAAAAATTAAAATGGAGGGATAGCTATGAAAAAAAATCCTTATCTCAATAATGGTATCTATGTCAAACCCACACAGGTTACTGTTGGTGATAACATCAAGCTTTCTTACGATGGATTGTTGGCAAAATCTGGAGCAAACGAAGTTTATGCTCATATAGGATATGGGAACAGGTGGGATGACATAAGAGACTTTAAAATGATTAAGACAAACACTGGATTTGAAACAAATATTTCTGTTACCAAGCCCGAGTCTTTGAATATTTGCTTCAAGGATAATATTAATAATTGGGATAACAATTCAGGTATGAACTACACTTTTGAAATAATGACGTAAGGAAAACCCACACAACATCCTTACCAAAAAAGTGCCGCATCAACGCGGCACTTTCCATTTGTCCTTCATGTATTCCTTCACTTTAATCTCATTTCCGTTATTAGTTGGGCTATAATATACAGTATCTTTCATTACATCCGGTAAAAATTGCTGCTTTACAAAATTTCCTTCATAATCATGAGCATATTTATATCCTTCTCCATATCCAAAATCACTCATTCCTTTTACTGCAGCATTTCTGATATGATATGGAATCTCACCTGTATCTTTATTTTTAACATCATAAAGTGCTTTCTCAAGTGCTATATATGAAGCATTTGATTTTGGGCTTGTTGCGACACAAACTGCTGCTTCAGATAAAATTATTCTTGCTTCAGGCATTCCAATCATATGAACCGCTTGTGCCGCCGATGATGCAACAACCAGAGCCTGTGGGTTTGCCATCCCAACATCTTCTGCCGCACAAAGAATTATTCTTCTTGCCATAAAAACTGGATCTTCTCCTGCCGCAAGTGCTCTAGCAAGGTAGAAAACAGCCGCATCAGGATCGCTTCCTCGCATTGATTTTATAAATGCACTTATATTATCATAATGTCCATCTGCGTTTTTATCAAACGATATGGTTCTCTGCTGCAAACACTCTTTAACAATATTATTATCAATGGATAAGCTTCCATCTGCATTTGCCGGCGTTGTCAAAACAGCCAGTTCCAATGCATTTAATGATGTTCTTGCATCTCCATTTGATAAATCAGCCAAAAAATCAAGAGACTCTTCTGTTATATTTATGTTTAGATTTCCAAGACCTCTTTCTCTATCTTCGATAGCATTTTTCATTATTTTAATTAGATGCTTTTTATCCAGTGGTTCAAGTTTAAAAACCGTTGACCTTGAAAGCAAAGCTTTATTTACCTCAAAGAAAGGATTCTCAGTTGTTGCACCAATTAGAATTACAGTTCCATCCTCGACAGATGGCAGCAATGCGTCTTGCTGTGCTTTGTTAAATCTGTGTATTTCATCTATAAAAAGAACCACTCTACCAGAAGGGTTCATAAGAACATTTTTCGCTTCTGCAATAATAGATTTTATTTCTGCCACACCAGAAGTAACAGCATTAATTTTTTCAAACCTGTTTTTTGTGGAATGGGAAACAACTCTTGCAAGAGCAGTTTTACCTGTTCCGGGCGGCCCCCATAGTATAATCGAAGAGAGCTTGTCAGCTTTTATCATTCGATTTAAAAGTTTCCCTTCACCAACAATATTTAACTGACCAATATATTCATCTAAACTTTTAGGGCTCATTCTATATGCAAGTGGCTCATTTTTGCTCATATTACAACTCTCCTTCAATTCGTTAATTACATTTTATCAAATTAAAATTATAATTCAATGAAAAAAGGCATTTCCAATAAAGGAAATGCCAAAACAATTATAGTCTTTTTAATACCGAAGATATTATTTTTTTATTGGCTTTATAGTAATAAAAGCTCCTTCTTCTCATAGCTGATACACCTTCTGCTTCACTTGCTTCAAAAACAACCACTGGTGGAACATATTCCCATGATGGAACTACGCTCCAATAAATATGTCGTGCAAAAAATTCTCTTATTCTTCCTCTAATCGTATTTATATTCGTAATTTTCTCTACCTTCTCGGCTTGAATAAATTCTACGTTCTTCGACTTGCAACGAGGATAATCATATTCTTTGCCATTTATGAATATTTTGCCATCTTTTTTTAGGCACTCAGATGCACATTCATACAATTCGGCAATAGCAAACTCGTCCATTTCATTTTCAGTTTTTTTCGTTTTTTTACTTTTTCCACTTCTTATATCATCTATCCGTCTATTTAGTAAGGATATAACACTTACGGTTTCCTGATAATCTGCAGTATGGATCTTGAATACTTTGCTTAATGCAATCTTATCAGGAATAATATCGTCATTCTCAACTACCAACAAACCGTCAAGTTCTTCTTCCTTAAGAAACGGAAGAATTTTTCTAGCATAATACTTCATTTTTGTAGAAATTTTGTTGTTATCATAAGCAACGAACTCAAGGTCAGCAATATCTACCATTGCTATTCTTTGATCACAACAAAGCGGATAAACTTTTTCTGTGTTTAGTATAAAAACGTCATAACCAGAACAAAATGCTTTCTCAACTTCCTGCAGCAGTACAATACTTTGAACATTCATTTCTGCATTCATTTGCACAAACATCCCTCCAATATTAATAAAAATTAGGAGCTTATTAACTATTAGGATAAATTTTTATCCACCAATAAAATATGAATTATTTAAAAATATTATCAAATATTCTTGTATAACGCAATAATTTTTACCCTATAGACTAGAAAAACGGCTGGGGTTAACCCAACCGTTCTTCTATAATTGTTGCAAGTTCTCTTGCTCTTTGTTCGATATAGGCTATATCTTTCCCCTCAATCATCACCCTCACAAGCGGCTCTGTCCCTGAAGGTCTTATCAGAACCCTTCCTTCTTCCTCAAACTCACTTTCCAAATTATTTACCATATCTGCAATCACATTATCTTCCATATAACAATTCTTTTTATCATTGCTGACTTTTGCATTTATCAAAATCTGAGGATATATATCCATAACCGAAGCTGCTTCCGACAGCTTTTTTCCTGTATTTTTCAGAACCATCAAAAGAGTTAATGCAGTAAGCATACCGTCACCTGTTGTATTCAAGTCAAGGAATATAATATGCCCAGATTGTTCTCCCCCAAGAGATATTCCTTCTTCTAGCATTTTTTCAAGAACATATCTATCTCCAACTTTAGTATTGTAGACCTTTATGCCCTCTTTCTTTGCAAAAATGCCAAATCCAAGATTACTCATTACAGTTGCAACAATTGAATTTTTCTTTAATGTTCCAACTTGTTTCATGTAACCGCCGCAGATTGCCATAATTTTATCTCCATCTACAGCCTGACCATTTTCATCAACAGCCAAAAGTCTATCTGCATCTCCATCAAAAGCTAACCCTATATCCAAATGGTTTTTAACTACATATTCTTTTATGACTTCCATGTGCGTTGAACCACATTTGTCATTTATATTAATTCCATTAGGTTTATTGTTTATAGTCCTTACGTCAGCTCCAAGCTCTGCTAGGAGTTTTGGTGCGATTTCATATGTTACTCCATTCGAACAATCTATTCCTATTTTCATTCCTTCAAGAGTACAGCCCACAGATTTCTTTAAAAACTCCATATAATCAGCTGCCGAATTTTCAACAACAAAACACCTTCCTACATCCTTGCCAACTACCTCCGGCAACTCCTCAGCTTTATCAAGGATAATGGCTTCTATTCTTTCTTCAACCATATCTGGCAGCTTGTAACCCTTTGAATCAAAGAACTTTATGCCATTAAACTCATAAGGATTATGCGAAGCAGAAATCATTACACCTGCATCAGCTCCATAATTCCTGACCAAATATGCAACAGCCGGCGTTGGAATTATGCCAAGCAGTTCCACTTCAGCACCAACAGAGCATAATCCTGCTACAAGCGCTGATTCTAACATATCTCCAGATATTCTTGTATCTTTGCCCACAATAATACGTGGCTTATGATGAACCTCTCCCGACAATACATAAGCACCGGCTCTTCCTATTTCAAAAGCAAGCTGGGGTGTGAGTTCTTTGTTTGCCAATCCTCTTACACCATCAGTTCCAAATAATCTTCCCATAAAATCCTCCACAAAAAGATACTACGATTGCATATTATATAACTATCACATAAAATTCGCAAGAAAAAGAACAATAAAAAGGATTAAGAATAGCTATTCGCTATCCTAAATACCTAGTGCCTTCTTAATTTCAGGTATTTTTTTAAGTGTAAATTCATATCCTCTTTTTATGCATTCTGGTATACGACCTACTTCAATAAGTTTCACATCATAAACTTCAGGCATAAGTAAATAATCTGCCTCTTTAATTATTGGTTTTGATAGCTGATATGTCATAATATCAAGAGCCTGAACAGCTATTTCCAAGACATCATCAATATCAGAAACCATCTTCCCAGCATAACCAAGATTTACCACAATGACTTTATCTGCTCCCATCTGCTTTAATACATCTATAGGAACACTATTCTTTATTCCACCATCAACTAATTTTTTACCATTTATTATATATGGTTTGAACAAAACTGGAATTGAAATGCTCGCTCTAACTGCACTTGCAACATCAATATTATCTTCATAAGTAATATCATCTTTATCATAGAGATTTTTTTTATCAGAAACAAACATTACTGTTTTTGCTGTATTTATATCGACAGCAGGTATAGCAATCGGAATTCTCATTTGTTTTATGTGCAGGCAATCCTTTTGAATGAATGTATCAGTAAGTACTTTTTTTATACGTTCACCTTTTATAAAACCGTCAACATTCTTATGTAAATTAAGCATTAGTGATTTCACATACATAAATAATTCGCTCAAATCAAAATCAACAATCATGTTTTTTGCATTTTTTTTAAAAAGTTCTTCAATTTCGTTTACATTAAAGCTGGCGCTGTAAAGTGACGCTACAATGCTTCCAGAACTTGTTCCAGATATAAAGCTCGGTATTATTCCATTTTCCTCCAATGCTTTTATAACTCCAATATGTACAGCACCGCGAACTCCTCCGCCGGATAAAGCCAAACCAATATGCATAAAGATACACCTCCATCGCTTCTGAATATTTCATTATATTCAAAATCAATAAAGGTGTTCTGGTATAATTATATTTATTGCTAAGCTGTGGTTTCTAACTACTCAAAATTTAGCACTTAGAGTTAATTTTGTTTCATTTCTCCATCACTAACAAAAAATATCGCACCCGTCTGTTCCTTCAAAACTTCTTTCGAATGAGATCCAATTTCGATAGAACAATTCGGATACATTTTTTTGATTACTATAACCTCTCCGTCACCTCTTACTTTCGTAATGTTGTTTAGCATCTTTTTCTCTTCTTCATTCTGTTTTATTTGTTCATTCAATTTATAAACCTTGTCCTTAAGTATTGAAATCCTAGCCTGTGCTTCCTTCTTCTCATTTGATGAATTTAAATCACTTTTCAACTTGCCTAATTCATTTCTATCAGTTTCTAACTGTTTAGTTATGCTCTCTATCTGCTGCTTGATTATTTCTTTATTTATACCTTTAACATGTAACAAGGTTCTTTTTTCACTTAGCGAACCAACTGTATTAACTACTATCCTCGCATCTGCCTCTATAACACCACCCATTATTTGCCCTTTGGATGATTCAACATATACTTCTTTTGCTTTTACCTCTGAATTCAAACAATAATAACCAACATTCACCATATGACCAGCTAATAGCGTAGCATTTGATGCATATTTTACAAATATATTCCTTGCTGCCCTAATAGTAACCTTATTTTTACATGAAATTCCACCTTTAATGTATACACTTCCTTGACGGCTTTCAATTCCTTTAACATTTCCAACTCCAAGCTCACCCAAAATTTCAATATCGCCATCTGCAACTACTTGGAAGTTATCATCTATAGTTCCCTTTATCGTTACACAACCATCAAAATCGATATTCCCTGTTGAAAAATCGACATTACTAGCTACTTCAAGATGATTCGATACACTAATCTGACCATTAATATAACTTACAGCGCCATTATAAAGAGAATGCAGAACAGTTTTATTCCCTTCTCTAATCTCATATACAGATATCCTGTCATACTCTAGTGTTATAGACTGTCCTGGTATTGGGGGAATATCATTACCATAAACATTTTTCCCGCAAAGGCCCAACGTTGAATCTTCTCTTTCTCCTAACCATTCATCCTTAACAACTCTATTGATAAGGCTTAAATCATAATGGTCAACATTCTGTCCTTCGGTGATTTTCGGTTTAGCTTCTTTCAATTCATACAGTGTAATTTTCGAATCTTTTCCATTTTCAGGAGCAGTTCCTTCAGCAATAACTATCTTTCGCTCGTTTTCAATCTCGCTAAGGAACACTTCATTTTTTATCCCATAAACTACCTTCGAATTGCTGAGCTTTTGAAGTATTTGTCTTTTTAAATTTTCTCTGTTTGCCAAAATTAGTTCATCTGGAAAAACATTTAAAACAATAAAAGCCTTTAATCCATCTGGGGAAACTTCAACCTGAATTTTTTCCTTGAGCTCCCCAAACTTCTCTCTGGCTTTTGGAGCAAAAATTACTGCATTTTTTACTGCAGTAAAGCTTGTTATCTTTATTTGAGGATTTTTTTCAATTATATGATTAAATTCACTAAGGGAATAACCTGGCTTGAATGATTCAATATAAAAATCTTCTTTATCTAATTCAATTTGTATAAAATCATTTTTGATTATTATTTGTCCAGCCATAAGTATCCTCCCTTCAAACAATTATTCATAAACTCTCTAATTATATAATAACATATTTTGATAAACTTTGCACTAATCACTCTTGTGCATTTATTAGATTATGAATAATTACTAATCATAATTCATCCCCCTCTTTTTTGAACAATAAAAAACTCTCCCCGTTCATACAGGAAGAGTTTTCATGTTATATTTAAAACTTTTATCCCCTCCAGTCAGATTACACATCCTTCTATCGGGTATTAATTTGTTTTATAATTATTATGAAGCTATTACAGCTTTAGCCTTAACACCATCTATACTTCCAAGCTTTCCGGATATTGCACCGATTTCATCATTTGTTGCATCTATTATTATTGAAATGATTGATAAATTCTTTTCTTCATAAGGTATTCCAAGACGTCCAACCACTAAATGTCCAAATGCTGTCAGTATTTGATTTACTTTTGCAGCGTTCTCTCTTCTATTATTAACTACAATTCCAATTACCGCAATCTTTTTATCCATCATTAATGCCTCCAGCTTTTATTATACAATCTTTCCTATATTCTACCGCAAGAACATATCATTTTTCGAATACGTTTTTATCCGCTTCTTCAGGAACCTCAATCGGATAACAATTATCAAAACATCCCGTGCAAAAATCGCAACCAGCTCCTAGTACTGTTTTTAACAAACCTTCTTTGCTCAGGTATGCAAGACTGTCTGCTTCAATTGATTCACAAATATCATTAACTTCTTTTGTCGCAGCTATCAAACATGAGCTGCTTGAAACGTCAATACCAAAATAGCATGGATGCTTATAAGGTGGAGATGCAACCCTCATATGAATCTCTTTTGCACCAGCTTGTCTCAAAAGTTTAATAATCCATCTTATAGTCGTTCCTCTTACAATTGAATCTTCAACCAATATCAGTCTTTTGCCTTCTATTATTGTTTTTAACGCATTGAGCTTAATTCTAACGCCAATATCTCTCTGTGCTTGCTCAGGCTGTATAAATGTTCTACCTGTATATCTGTTTTTTATTAATCCCTGATCAAAAGGAATCCCTGCTTGCTCAGCATAGCCTATAGCTGCAGATAATCCTGAATCAGGTACACCAATAACAAGGTCAGCTTCAACTGGGTCTTCAATCGCAAGCATTCTTCCTGCTGCTTTTCTTGCATCATAAACATTTATTCCATTCATTATACTATCCGGTCTTGCAAAATATATATATTCAAATATACACATACTCGTTTTTTCAGCAGGCTTTGTCTGGATAGATGTAACTCCATTTTTATCTATAACAACAATTTCACCAGGCTTAATATCTCTGATAAACTCTGCTCCAACCGCATCAAATGCACAAGTTTCTGAAGCTAGTATATAAGAATCTCCCAGTTTCCCTAGTGAAAGTGGTCTGAATCCATTCGGATCCCTCATACCAATTAGCTTTTTGCCTGTCATAACAAGCACAGAATATGCGCCCTTCAATTTTGCAGATATTTCTTCAAGTGATTTTTCTGTTGGCTTATCTTGAATACATTCTCTTGCAAGAAGGTTTGCTATTACTTCAGAATCTATTGAAGTTTGAAAAAGAGCTCCTTTGCTCTCAAGTTCATTTCTAAGTTCTACTGCATTAACAAGGTTTCCATTGTGAACAATTGCAAGCTTTCCTCTTACATATCTTGCAACCATTGGTTGAGCATTTTCTCTAAGGCTCGAACCTGTTGTTGAATACCTTACATGCCCAACAGCTATATCACCTTTTAGCTTTTTTAGAATACCATCCTTGAAAACTTCATTCACAAGCCCCATGTCCTTGTGATAGAAAATTTCATTACCATCATTAACTGCTATTCCGGCACTTTCCTGCCCTCTATGCTGAAGCGCATATAGCCCATAATAAGTAATACTTGCAGTATCATATTCATTTACATTGAATATTCCGAACACTCCACATTCATCATGCGGCTTACCTTCTAATACTCCCAAATCAAATTTCATTTTTTTCCTCCCAAAATTTAGACTTTTATACTCCTTCCGTCAGCCTTGCTGGCACCTTCCTCAGTAGGAAGGCTTGTTTCGGCTCCCTCTTGAGGGGAGGCTGTCGCGTAGTGACCGGGGGAGTTAACTTTACACTATAAGCTCTTGACCTCTTCCTTTACCTGAGTATCTTTCTTCTCAACTTCTTCAGCCATTTTAATTTTATATTTCCTCATGTTATCTCTTAAAAGTTTATCATCTGTTCCAAGAATCTGAACTGCAAGAAGTGCTGCATTTTCAGCTCCATCAACAGCGACTGTCGCAACCGGTATACCTTTAGGCATTTGTACAATTGAAAGGAGTGAATCTAATCCATCAAGCGTAGATGATTTAATAGGAATACCTATAACCGGCAGCACTGTAAATGCAGCTAAAACTCCAGGCAAATGTGCTGCTTTTCCAGCTGCAGCTATTATAACACCAAATCCATTTTTCTCAGCATCTCTTGCATATTGAGCTGCTTTGTCAGGAGTTCTATGTGCAGAAATTACTGAAACTTCAGTTTCTACTCCAAAATCCTTTAAAATTTTTATACAATTCCTCAACACAGGAAGGTCTGAATCACTTCCCATAACAATTGCAACCTTTTGCATGGCTTTGCCTCCTATATATCAATAATATATTAAAAAAGTTTTTAAAAATCGTCAGATGCAAGTAGTGCTAGGCACAAAGCAAAGTGAGGAGCGGAGTTTATATTTAATAAATGAGCATCTAAACAAGCCTTGCAACAACGCAATACGAATTATATCACGATTTTTATTTAAAATAACTCACTCCTGCTTCAAATATTTTCTGGTCCTTTTCTCCGGGTACATTTTTAATAACATTGCTTCCTATTCTTTCAGAATGACCCATTTTACCTAATACTCTTCCATCAGGACTTGTTATTCCTTCAATTGCTTCAAAAGAACTATTAGGATTAAAATCCAAATCATAAGTTGGGTTTCCTTTAAAATCAACATATTGAGTCGCAATCTGACCATTTTGAGCCATAGCATTTAAATCAGATATTGAAGATACAAATCTTCCCTCTCCATGTGAAATTGGAATAGTATGAATATCTCCTAATTTTACATTGTTAAACCAAGGTGAAAGTGTTGAAACGACCTTAGTCATAACCATCTTAGATACATGCCTTCCAATTGAATTATATGTCAAAGTAGGCGAATCATTTTCCATGTCTCTAATTTCTCCATATGGAACCAACCCAAGTTTTATCAATGCCTGAAATCCATTGCAAATACCAAGCATCAATCCATCTCGGTTCTTTAGCAATTCCGTTACTGCTTCTTTAATTCTGGGATTTCTGAATACTGCCGCTATGAATTTTCCTGATCCATCCGGTTCATCTCCGGCACTAAATCCTCCAGGTATCATTACGATTTGAGAATTGTTAATTTCCTTTACCATTTTATCGATAGAATCTTTTATGTCCTCAGAATTTAGATTTTTAACTACAAAAGTGTTAACAACCCCTCCGGCTTTTTCAAATACTCTTTTTGAATCATACTCACAGTTAGTACCTGGGAAAATTGGAATGAGTATTCTCGGTTTTGCAATAGCAATTTTGGGGCTGGTTATATTTCTATCTTCAAATCTGAATACTCTTGGAGATTCTTCTACAATTTGAGTTGTAGTTGGGAAAATTGATTCTAATGGTTCCTTCCAGCACTTCAATGCTGTATTCAAATCAATATTAACTCCGTTGACATGTATTGTTTTTTCTTCATGAACCTTTCCAAGTATTATATGATGAATCTTGTCAAGGTCTTCATTACTACAAACAGAAGTATCGATTTCAATTATTATCGAACCATAATCTGGAACAAAAAGCTCTTTTAATGTCATTTTATTATTAAATTCAAATCCAAGCATATTACCAAAGCACATCTTACTTATTGCTTCTGCTATTCCTCCAGCTTTGATTGTATGCGCTGAAATAATCTTCTTTTGTTTAATAAGGTTGTGTATTACCGTATAGTTCCTCTCCATTTCATCAAAATGAGGTATTTCATTTTCATCACGGCTTAATGGAACAAGTATTATGGCATTACCAGCCTTCTTGAATTCAGAAGAAATAATGTTATTAACGTCGGCAACATTAACAGCGAAAGCCACCAAAGTTGGCGGAACATTCATATCCTTGAAGGTTCCCGACATGCTGTCTTTCCCACCAATCGAAGGTATTCCCAGTTTAACCTGTACATAATATGCGCCTAATAAAGCACTAAAAGGCTTTCCCCATTTTTCAGGCTCTTTGCCAAGCTTTTCAAAATATTCTTGGAACGTCATCCTCGTTTTCCTGATATCTCCCCCACATGCAGTAATTTTTGCTAGAGCTTCTACAACTGCATAAACTGCCCCATGAAAAGGACTCCATCTACCAATTAGCGGATTGTAACCATACGACATTATTGTACCTGTAGATGTTTCTCCTTCCAGAACCGGAATCTTAGCAGTCATTGCTTCAGCAGGCGTAAGCTGATACTTCCCTCCAAATGGTAGAAGAACAGTGTTTGCTCCTATTGTACCATCAAATCTTTCAACCAGTCCCTTTTGACTACAAACATTTAATCTTTCAAGATTAATACACCATTCTCTTTCCAAACTGTGCAAATCACCACTATGTTCGTGCGGGCCCAAGTCAAACAAATCATCTTTTTTCTCAGGCATTTTCACTACAATTTTTGTGCTTTGTTTGACACCATTTGTATTGAGAAAGTCCCTACTTATATCAACAATTACTTTGTCTCTCCAAGTCATTTTGACACGTTTTTCTGAAGTAACCTCAGCAACCAAAATTGCTTCTAAGTTTTCCTTTCTTGCAGCCTTCATAAAAGATTCTGCATCTTCCTTTGCCAATAATACAGCCATTCTTTCCTGTGATTCTGAAATAGCAAGCTCAGTTCCATCAAGCCCTTCATATTTTTTAGGAACCGCATCAAGATTAATCTTAATACCATCAGCAAGTTCACCAATAGCAACAGCTACACCACCAGCTCCAAAATCATTACATCTCTTGATTATTTTCGTAACTTCAGAATCTCTAAACAGCCTTTGAATCTTTCTCTCAGTTGGCGCATTTCCTTTTTGAACCTCTGCTCCACAATTTAACAGCGATTCTTCATTATGTTCCTTTGACGAACCCGTTGCTCCTCCACAGCCGTCACGTCCAGTTCTTCCGCCCAATAAAATAATTACATCCCCTTCAACCGGAGTACCTCTTTGAATATTAGCTTTTGGTACAGCTGCAATTACTGCTCCAACCTCCATGCGCTTAGCAATAAAATCATTATCATAAATTTCTGCAACATGTCCGGTTGCAAGACCAATCTGATTACCATATGAACTATAACCTGCCGCTGCTTCAGTAGTAATCTTTCTCTGTGGAAGCTTTCCAGATATTGTTTCTTCGATTTTTGCCCTTGGGTCTCCACTTCCCGTTACTCGCATTGCCTGATAAACATATGCTCTACCTGAAAGCGGGTCTCTAATCGCTCCCCCCAAGCAAGTTGAAGCTCCTCCAAATGGCTCTATTTCAGTTGGATGATTGTGCGTTTCATTCTTAAACATCACAAGCCATTCCTGCTTTTCTCCATTTACATCAACATCAGCAACAATACTACATGCATTTTGTTCTTCTGAAACTTCTAGGTCATCCAACATGCCTTTCTTTCTTAAAAGCTTCATACCTATTGTTGCTAAATCCATAAGATTAATATCACTCGATTCTCTCTTTAGAAAGTTTCTTGCTTCAAGATAGCTTTCTAAAGCATCTCTAAAGAGTTTTTCGTAACAACCTTTCTGAATTTCTACGCCTTCAATATTGGTAAGAAATGTTGTATGCCTGCAATGATCTGACCAATAAGTATCCAGCATTCTGATTTCAGTAATTGTCGGTTCTCTTTTCTCTTCATCTTTAAAATACTTCTGACAAAATTCAACATCTTCATGAGACATTGCAAGTCCATAGGTCTTTAGAAACATTGAAAGCTCTGCCTTGTCTAATTTGTTAAAACCTGTAAGAATCTTGATATCTTCCGGAATAATTTCTTCTGTTTCAAGTGTTTTTGGTTTTTCAAGAGACGCTTCTCTTGATTCTACTGGATTAATAATATATTCCTTAATTCTAGCAATTTCCTGAACTGATATTTGACCCTTGATAATTATAGCCTTGGCAACCTTAACATTCAGCTTGTCACCTTGTGTTATTATTTGTATACACTGAGAAGCAGAATCTGCACGCTGATCGTATTGCCCCGGCAAATATTCGACGGCAAAAATAGTTTCGTCCTCGTAAATTTTGAATTCTTCATCATATACTAAATCTACAGGCGGCTCGGAAAATATTGTTTTAAGTGCTATTTGATATACTTCATCAGATATTCCAGCTATATCATACCTGTTTAAGATTCGCAAAGATTTGAGTCCTTTTATACCAAGATTTCCTTTTAATTCTTGGAAAAGCCTTCGTGCTTCTACATCAAAACCTTCCTTTTTCTCAACAAAAACCCTTCTAACAGTTTCATTCATATGCTATACCTCTTGTTTAAGAAATTTTCAAGAAACCTTACCTATTATTATATACAAGATAGTACTAAAACATAGTGTCATTGTCAATTAAATGCTTTGCCGGAATTTAAAGATTTACACTAGAAAGAAAATATTGTATAATAATAATGTATTTCGTCGAATTAAACATGCCAAATTGCAGCAATATTATTGCTTTGCAAGCTGTTAGTTCTTATACTGGAATGTACCAGTTGAGATAAAAAAAGAAGCGAAAGGAAGTTTTAAATTAATGGAAAGAAAAGAAAAATTATTGGAGATTGTTAACAGAACAGGATACCCGCATTTAGTAAAGGATATTGCACAAGTTGAGACAGTTGATGAACTACTAATTGTTTCTGAAACAATCATTACTGAAGCACAAGAAAAAGCTTCAAAATTCGGTTTACATCAACGTGGTCCTCACCTTGCTCTTCTTTTTGGAGCAAACTCACTCTTTCCAGAATTAAATAACCAAAAAAAATGCAAAAACAGCATAGCTGACATACAGTCACCACATCCAAAGATCGTTCCTCCATATAGACCATTAGAATTTATGAAAGAGGTCGGTATGTAGCCCAACAAGAAACACTTCGCAGCTCCCTGCGAAGTGTTCTTTTTTTTACCTTGACACCAGGCAAAGAGTATTTTATAATTACATTTGATTTTGCCATTTATTGTATATTTTTATTCAAACTGTTGCAATGACGTGTTGGGTCGTAGATTTTGTAGCCGATTAGATTCGGGTTTGTTCGTACTTAGAAAGGAAGGATGTTATGCAAAGAAGACAAGACCTATTGGACACAATATTAGGAAGTAGTTATGCATCTCTAGTCCCCAAAATCAATTCTGCTGAAAGTACAAATGAGCTTGTAGAGGTTGCAAAACTCATCATTCAAGAATGCAGAAAAAACGAAGGGGTAACGCTCAATAATCTTAACAATGACACTAATCCTGATTTTTATATTTACATGAAAATCACCGGTCTTTTTCCCGAAGTTTTGAAAGGACATCATTCTAGGAGGTTTACCAGGGATTGTATTAAATCCATATAGAAAAATATTTTTTTCAATTATTTTAAACGCCTAATGGCGTTTATTTTTTCTTCATTTCTTTTATAAATAAAATTTTACCCAGAATGTCAAAATATCTGATATAATATTTATTAGAATATTTTGGAGGGATAGTTATGAAAATCACCAAAAAAGACTATAATGCGAAATTTAATACAGCCCAAAAACTACTTAACAGCGGAGAATATGACAAAGCACTGGATATTTTTAAACAACTCGCACTTGCAGGTGATTCTTCAGAAATCCAACAGTTTATCGGACATATTTTTCTTCAACTTGGCAGAATAGATGAAGCCTTAAAAAGCTTTAAAAATCAGGCAAGATTACAGCCAGAAAGCAAAGAAGCATACTTCTACATTGGCAACTGCTGCTTTATGCTTAAAAAATATAATGAAGCCATCAAGGCATTTGAAAAATCTATAGAAATAGACCCAAATAATCCTTATGCATTTGATAATATGGCAAACGCATGGGAAGAACTAAAAATGTTCAACAACTCACTTGATGCAAGAAAAAAAGCATCAGAACTAAAGCCTGGAGATGCATATATAAAGTGCAATATGGCCAATACCCTCTCTAAACTCGAACTATATGAAGAAGCAATGCAGATTTATAAAGAATCTGCAGCTCTAAATCCAGAATTCCCCGAAGTATACTATTATATGGGAAACTGCCTATGTTTAATAGAAAACTATAAACAAGCAATTCAATCATATTCCATGGCAATTGATCTTGATCCATTTTTCATTGATGCTTTAAACAATTTAGGCAATGCATATTTTGATATAGGCAACCAAGACCAAGCTTTAATCTATTATTCAAAGGCAAAAGAAATAGATTCTCAAAGTGCAGAGGTTTTAAACAACCTTGGTGACCTTTACAGTGTTCTTGGTGATAAAGACAATTCTCTCGATTGTTATAACAACATTCTTGAAAATTATAATGATGAGCTAGTTGAAAACCTAATCAAAGGCAAAAAAGAGAGATGTCCCGTCCACCCTGCCAGTTATGTAATCAGCAGGCAAAAACACTATCGCAAATATATTGGTGAATTTTCCAGGGTTCTTCATACAATCGCTGAAGACAAGAAACCGTTTATAGACATATATGAGATTCCTCCACAAAAAGGCAGATATTTCTGGACATACATTACTGGTGGAATGAGCGATGTAAGCCAGAATACAAACGTTGATTCTGGTGCTAAAGCAAGTACTCATACCGAATTAGTGCTTTATACAAATGAAAAATCTGTCTGGGCTAGAAAGGTTCTTTATAACCTTGCATACTTTCCATTTCTAAACAATACCTATATTCATTACTCAAGCACTGCTGAATTTGACTTTTCCTTTATAGAAGGTTCTGAGATGAAGAACGCAATTATTTTAGATACACAAGCCGAAGAAAGAGGATTCTTGGATTTTGAATTAGAAGGTAAAAAAGTTAATTTTCTTAGAGTTCAGCCTATTTCAGACAGTGAACTAAGATACAAAAACGCAAGCGGTTTAAGTGCCTTTTTAAATCTTTTGAGCGAAAAGCAGGTTGATTTTGTGGTGGATATAATGCGAAAGCCCGTAATATAAGGGTATAAAAAATGGCACCTGTAGGTGCCATTTTTTATACCCTTATATTTTTCCGTTGCAGCCAAGCACATCTACTATCTTATGCTTAACCATCTGTTTAATAGCTTCTCTTGCTGGTTTCAAATACTGTCTTGGATCAAAATCTGCTGGATTTTCTGCAAAATGCTTTCTTATTGAAGCAGTCATTGCTAGTCTCAGGTCTGTATCTATATTTATTTTACATACTGCCATTTCTCCAGCATGTCTTAGCATTTCTTCAGGGACGCCCTTTGCTCCGGGAAGATTTCCACCATATTTGTTACAAAGCTCAACAAATTCTGGAAGAACCGTTGATGCACCATGAAGAACAATCGGATAATTTGGCTTCATATTCTGAATTTTTTCAAGTATGTCAAATCTCAATTTGGGTTCTCCCTTGAACTTAAATGCACCATGACTGGTACCTATAGCAATCGCAAGAGAATCGCAGCCTGTTCTTTCAATGAATTCTACTGCCTGTTCAGGATCTGTATACATTGCATCACTTGCTGAAACATTCACATCATCCTCAACCCCTGCAAGTTTGCCAATTTCCGCTTCAACTACTACGCCTCTTTCATGTGCATATTCAACTACCTGTTTTGTAACAGCTATGTTTTCTTCGAAAGAATATTTTGAACCATCAATCATTACAGAAGTAAATCCTCCGTCTATACATGACTTACAAACTTCAAAATCTTCACCATGGTCAAGATGAACACATATTGGCAGTCCAGTATCATCAATAGCAGCTTCAATAAGTTTCATCAAATAAACATGCTTTGCATACTTTCTGGCACCAGCTGAGACTTGAAGTATAAGTGGAGCATTTTCCTCCTTTGCGGCTTCGGTTATGCCCTGAATAATTTCCATGTTGTTAACATTAAAAGCTCCAATTGCATAACCACCTTCATAAGCTTTCTTGAACATTTCTTTTGATGTAACTAATGGCATTTCATACTTCCTCCTAATCTTAAGATTATTCAGCCTTTCCAGTCTCATTCATAACATCTTCAAGTATGATGTTGTTTACTGCATTAAGGAAAGCAAGCGCACTCGCTTTGATTATATCAGTAGCAACTGCATTTACATTATAGATTTTATTATTATGCTTAACTTGAAGGCTGATTTTACCTTGTGCTTCCTTACCTCTTGAAACACTACTAATCTTATATTCCAACAAATGAAGGTCCATGTCAACTATTTCTTTTATTGCAGTATATAATGCATCAATCGGACCATCTCCAACACTGCTATTATTAAATATTTCGTCTCCTCTTTTTATTCTTACACTAGCCGAAGGAAATATATTATTGCTTATAACCTGCAAATCCACTAATTCATATAGCTTTCCATAAACCTTTACAACATCATCATTATTTCTTCCTTTTTCGATATTGTATTTTTCAATAAGATAGTAAAGGTCATGATTGTAAACCTCTTTCTTTAAATCAGCTAATACAAGATATTTTTCAAATATATTTTCAAAATCCTCTGGCGCAAAATCAGCAAAGCCTAACTTATGAATCGCATTTTTAACAGCATGTCTTCCAGATCTTGCTGTAAGAATAAGTTCCATTTCTCCGACTCCAACATCTTCGGGGCGGATTACTTCATAAGCATCTCTTGACTTTAACAAACCATCCTGATGTATCCCAGATGAATGTGCAAAAGCATTTTCGCCTGTAATAGCCTTATTCACCTGTACATCAAGTCCCATCAAGCTGCTTACTATCTTAGAAGTCTTTTTAATTTCTGTTGTCACTATGTTGGTATATGCATCATAATATTCATTGCGAAGCTTCAAGCCCATAACCACTTCTTCCAAAGCTGCGTTTCCAGCTCTTTCTCCAATACCGTTGATTGTACATTCTACTTTATCTGCACCATTTTTTATTGCAGCCAGAGTGTTTGCTGTTGCCAAACCCGTATCATTGTGGCAATGAACACTCAGTATCACCTTATCATTCAGGTTCTTAAGCCTGTAATTGATTTTCTTTATTAATTCACCAAATTCTTCTGGAACAGCATATCCAACAGTATCTGGAACATTAACTATTGTTGCACCTGCTTTTACTACCCCTTCAATTGTTTTCCACAAATATTCGAACTCGGACCTTGAAGCATCTTCAGTTGAATATTGCACGTCAGGAAGAAGGGTCTTTGCATACTTCACAGCTTCAATACCCATAGTCAATATCTCATCCTTTGATTTGTTAAATTTCTTTTCAACATGCACATCTGATGTTCCCAGAACCATGTGTATTATTGGCTTCTCAGCAAGTTTAACGCTATGATAAACAGCATCTATATCAGCTTTTACAGCTCTTGCCAAAGCCGTAATCATAATATCCTTTCCAACTTTTTTCGCTACTTCTTCAACAGCTTTAAAGTCTCCAGGTGAAGATGCCGGAAATCCTGCTTCTATTATATCCACATTCAGCTTTCTTAATTGCTTTGCAACCTCAAGCTTCTCAAATAAATTCAATTTTGCACCCGGCACCTGTTCTCCATCTCTTAATGTTGTATCCAATACTAAGATTCTTCTACTCATAATAATCCCTCCCGCTTTATAGTTGACAGTTTATAGTGTACAGTTTACAGTTAAAAACTGTTAAACCATTTATAGTCCATTTTCTCTTTTCAATTTCCTTATGACAAAAAATAAACCTCATCTCTAATATATAGAGACGAGGCTAACTCGCGGTACCACTCTAATTGCTCCCTTTAGGAGCCAACTTTTTTCGACGGCATATACCATCTATCCTGTTAACGGAGGAATTCCGGCTAACCCTACATTTTCAGGCAGCAGTTCCAGGATGAGTTCAAAGGCTTTAAATTGCCGTTTTGCACCAATTACGACTCTCTGAAAATTCAAATTGACCTTCTACTATTTCCATTCATAACCATTATCAATTTTCATTTTACATTACACTTTTTAGTATGTCAATTGTTTTTCTTTTTATGTTAAAATTCATTCAAATCATATAATTTTTAATGCATTAAAAAACGGCACACTCTAAAAGTGTACCGTTTTTTTGTTTTTAAACCTGATTGCACGTTTGTTTAATAATGAACACGCACTCAGCTTCAGGCTTTTTTCTTCCTTCAATTTTTCCCTTTTCTTTTTGCTTCTGAATACCAAAACAAAATGCTGCTACTCCAATAGCAATTGCTGCAAAAATCGGATGTGGAAAGCTAATTATCTTATCAGTCATAATAAGATATCCAGCTGTTCCGACCAAGAATGCTGTAGCGCCAATAAAAACAACCTTAAAACGTCGTACTAAACATTCTGCGATAAAACTAGTTATCAACAACACTGGAATATTAATCCATACTCCGAACTTTAACATGTCAAGGTCTGTTGTTAATCCTACAAGAGCAAAAGTATTGTCCAATGACATTACTGCATCTGCAACAAGTATTGCCATAACAACTCCCCAAAAACTTGTCTTAGCTTCTTTTTGTTTTGACTCTGTAATCATCTGCCAAATAAGAAAACCTATAAGCAGTATCCCCCCACAAAGCTTAACGGGAATGCTATGTTCAATTTCAAGCAATCCAAGTGTAGCAACTGCCCTCATAGCGACTGCAGCAAAAACCGCT
>Ga0074198_1000913_pt1 | contig 24270 bp, 19 predicted proteins | sample EPASupsiteSAE323_FD_64527 | JGI IMG/M metagenome (GOLD analysis project Ga0074198, IMG submission 64527) | Bioremediated contaminated groundwater from EPA Superfund site, New Mexico - Sample SAE3-23 | ecosystem: Environmental > Aquatic > Deep subsurface > Groundwater > Contaminated ...
ATTTTTCCTGAGGGGATTTTACCCCCATTTTGAAGGTCATCGACGGGGAAAAAGGGGGTTATCCCCCCAGCCCCGTAATCAGCCCGACTATCTGCTGAGCTGTCACCGGGTCTACAACCCGGGTCAGGACCAGCCCGGCCATCGAGATGAACAGGGTCCAGAAGACTTTCTTTACCTGCTCATTCTTGCCGAACGCCTCGATCGCGGCATCCGTGTCCGCCTTCATCGCCCGCTGGATCAACTTAGGTAGGAACACGAAGAGCGGCAGGAACAGGACCGCGGCGCCGACGAATGCAAGACTCATATCGGTCCGGCCCGCAAGGAAGATCCCGAGTGGAATCGCAAACACACCGGTCAGCATTCGATTATTGAAGGTTTTTATTGAAATAATGATTTACAAAAATACCGGTATCCGGGTTCTCCGAAATATGCATAATCAGACAGGTAATATTCATTCCCGCTCAAAGCGATATGCGGGAGTGAGATAAACGGAGTCTGTTTTTTTGTGTCGATAAAATTTCTGAAATACGGATCTCCCACGATAATATCGAAATGATTGTGCCCGATGAGGTTTTCCAGATCCTTTTCTTTCCCGATAGTAAGATCGTTTGAACCGCGATCTGTTTCGGGAATCATATCCAGGGGGAGTAATGAAGCTACCTGGACTTCATCCACGCCGAAATCATTGATTAAACATTGTTTGATACCATAACTTATCACTGGCTCCCCGATAATGAGCGCCCGGGATCCCGGAGGTAATTCCGGACCATCCGCTTTTTTCTCCTCCCGATATTCCACCGTGACATCTCCCTTCATCATCTTTTCGATCAAAGCGATAAACCGGGCAGAAGGCTGCATCCCGACAGGTAATGAGAAGGTATAGGGAATTCCAAGTTGTTTTTGCATATACTGAGCTAACGGCAAAGCAGTATGGGATATGACAATATTCAACTCAGAACACGGAGATCGGATGAGATCTTCAAGCCGGGATCCCATCGTCCATACGGCATTTACGGAAAGATTGGCTTGCACCAATAAGGATATCAGCATATTCAGATGACGATCTGAACCGGTATCGAGGGGCGTTGCTCCGAGAATATTAACACTCAAGGGAATTTTTTCCTGGGATGATGAAAGGTAATGTTTTGCCAATGTTAGATACGCCTCTGATATTCCGCAGGAATAATTTTCAAACCCTGTTGTGTTAAAAGCAAAAACCGGGACATCCAATGTTGTTTCAAGTCTGGTGGCAATATCGTTCATATCCATACCAATTATCGCAGGAACAGGCGTACTTACCAAAGCAATGAATTTTTTATCCGTACTCTGGAACGTCCTGACAATATTTCTGAAAAAAACATCATCATCTCCGAAAATGACATCGGATTCGCTTACTCCGGAACTAAAAAACGAAGCCCGGTGACTGGCCCATCGAGGTTCATCAATATCCGTAACTGTCCTCATGCACCCGCTGGGATTGTGCAGTACTATCATGCCATCCAGATCATAGAGCGCGGAACAAATACCCGTGTAATCTGATGCCAGCGGAGGAAGCAGGTGATGCAGTCCTTTCATAGATTCTCCCATACCGGTGATACATCATCGTTTTGAATTCGGGAAACCGGATTGATGTCTCCGCGCATTTCGCTGATAAGATACTTCAGGTATTCGTAGCCGTATCCCTGCACTTCGAACGGGAGAAGAACGATACGTGCATGGTTGCAGTAGTATCCGGCATCGCTGCCAATCGCGATATCAATCTCATCCCATTCATGGGGAAAATCCTTGAGCTGTGGATGGGAGGTCCGGTACACTATCAAACCGGGATTATCCCGGGACAACGAGGAGATATGGTCCCATTCGTAATCGTGTATAGTGTCTGAAAAGACAGCCCTGACATCAAGGCCGTATTCGGTGAATGCCTGCGCCAGCTCGTAGGGACTTCCGTTAATCCCCGATCCGATTGCAATTTTCTTTCCGGAAAAGTAATGAATATTTTCCTGTAAGTATCGTTCAGCCTCATCCCGTATCGCATCAATTTCAAATTTTGTGTGAAAAAACTGTTCAAGGTCATGATATTTTTCCCCGATAGTCTTAAGGCCGAAAGAAACCGGTGAAAAACAATAGGGAATTCCCATAAAAAATTTCATCTCCTCTGCAAGCAGAAGTCCACGCGGATGGATGACGATGTTGTGGGATGCCATGGCCATGTGTTTGAATTGATCATAGGAGGTAAATTCTCCCATCTGGTTAACAACCGGATATCCTGCATGCGATAATTGAGAGAGTAACTCACGCTTTTCTGATAATGGCGTATAACCCCCCAGGATATTTACGGACCGTTCGTTATTGATGGCCGTTTCCGAATGACAGGAACGAAGATATTTATTGAAAAAGGAATAGGTTTTTTGCTCCTGGGACGGGTTTTTCTTTTTACATACGGGGTTCATTTTTATGGCGATTACTGGCACCTGAATAATGGATTCAACCACTCGTGTAATCTCATCATAATCCGTTCCCAATAACTCATCCACGCACATCGAACAAAGGAAAATAGCCTTGGGTTTTTTCTCCCTGGCAATTTTTATTAATGCCTTTTTAATGGAGGGGAGATGGTTTCCCATGATAACATCATTTTCTGATAAAGGCAATAAAAAAAGACGAGCACCATTCCCGTTTTTTCTTGCATCGAAAAAAGGTTCACGCATACACCCCGCAGGACCAATACACAACCCGACAGATTCGGGTACCATCAGAGAGGTATTAATCACCCCCCACCGGGGAATATGGGGACCGATATTTTGTAATGGAGCGGGGGGAAGGGATTTCGATCGGAATAATTCGTCGATCCGTATCTTTGCTGCATCAGGAGACATTTTTTTCACCGGGTGGTTTTTGGGAGTTTGCAGGATTCTTCATTGCATTTTTCCGGAATACCGCAGGGTATGCCGGCTTCAGGTACTGAAACAGGCTGCAATGAACGAATGACGAATACGTCATGTTGAATGCATCAGTTTTACAAGGGGATGCATTCCATCCAAAAACCGTATCGGTCATCATCATACATCCACCAACTCCAGAGCGACAACGGCGTTCATGCGTTCCCCCCTGCCGTTATGGAACGGTAATAACTCGACGTTCACGCCAAAATAATCTTTCAGGTTGTTCACCGTGATGATCTCTTTTGTTTTGCCAAAAACATGTTTTTTCCTGCCAAGCAGTAATGTCTTATCCGATATTTTCAATGCATGGTCCGGGTAGTGGGTGTTCATAATACAGACAATCTTCCGGCGATCAACCAGGTTTCGAAGGAGATTCAAAAGCATGGTCTGGTTCCTGAAGTCAAGGTGGGATTCCGGCTCATCAAGCAACAGGATGCGGGGTTCTGAAGCAAGTGCCCGGGCGATCAGGACCAGTTGCATCTCCCCGCCACTGATCTCCGAGCACGATTTATCTGCCAGATGGGAAATGCCGACCTCTTCCAGGGTCCGGTTTGCGATATCTCTATCGAATGCCGAAGGCATGGAGAGCAGGTTGATGGCGGGAGCCCGCCCGAATAAGACCATTTCCGATACGGTATAGGGGAAGGTCAGAGTATGACATTGGGGAACATATCCAATCTGTCTGCTGATATTCTGAATATCAAACGGTTTTCCCCCGATAAAAGCACCTCCGCTTTTCCATCGGTGAATACCATTGATACACTTCATCAGTGTCGTTTTCCCGGAACCATTCGCGCCAAGGACCGCAAGGATCTCTCCGGGCTCAACGGAGAAAGAAACCCTGTGGAGCGTAATCGTTCCATATCCGAATTCCGCGTCAGTAACTTCAAACGTCATATCCATCCTCTTTTCATCCGGTTCAGGAGCAATGCAAAAAACGGTGCCCCGATAATTGCCGTCAGGATTCCTATGGGTATTTCTGCCGGTGTCGCAGTCCGGGCAATAATGTCAATGGCAGCAAGGAACGATGCACCGATGAGAATCGTTGCAGGTAACAGCAATTTATGGTCCACTCCCATGATCATCCGGCAGATATGGGGGATGACCAGGCCAACCCATCCGATAATGCCGGCAACGGTTACTGCGGATGCAGCAATAACCGTCACTGAAATAATGATCAGCCATCGCATCCGCTCGGGTTTTTCTCCCAAAGAACTGGCCTCATCATCGCCAAGCGACAGGATATTGATTCTCCATCTCAGGAGCATGAGAATAATCATGCCGGCAGATATGGGAATTATCACAAGCATCAAATCGTCATAGGACGCTTTTGCAAAACTCCCCATCAGCCAGTACACAATGGTAGGGAGTTTGTCATAGGGATCTGCGACATATTTCACGAGTGCGATCAGCGCTGCAAAAATGGAAGAGACGATGATTCCCGCAAGGACCAGGGACAAAATGGGAGTTGTGTTATTGATTCTACTTATTGCAAAGACAATAACGACACTGATGATGCCAAAAAAAAGTGCAGACAACGTGACCAGAGGCCCGTTCCCGACGAGTAAAATTCCCAGAACTGCACCAAATCCGGCTCCTGCACTCACTCCCAGAAGATCCGGGCTCACGAGAGGATTTTTAAAAATACCCTGGCATGCAGCCCCGGAAATTGCTAGTCCTGCACCGACGAGCATGGCAAGCAGGACTCTTGGCATTCTTATCCCGACAATCACCGACTTCTGCAGTTCATATCCCTGCATATCTGGATAGAAAAATGGCGACAGCAGAACATGTCCAACATCAACTGGTGAGATGGGATATCTTCCGAGGAACAGGGAAAGGAAAAAAACAATGACCGGTAAAAAGCACAAAAAAATTATTTTTTTCTGCAGGTTTCTGGTATTTTGTTCCATTCCGGGGCGCTCCAAATCAAATTAAAAAAAGAGGATTATTTCTGTAATATTCTGGAGATCTCCGCGTTTGAGATATCATAGTTGAAAATTTCCTTGTAAAATGTTCTTATCTCATCATTCATGGAATACGTGAAAAGAACCGGATGCTGGATCTGGGCCAGCCATTTCATCATCAGGGGAGCTTCAGCTGACGGCGTATCCCAGCGGTATATTCCGACAGGGGATTTGTAAACTCGCTTATTCTTCACGGCGTCAATAGCACTCCAGTCCTGGCCTTTTATCGTATTATTGTAAAAGTCACCCGGTTGGAGATCACAGAAATTACTGATGTAGACAATATCCGGATTCCATGCGATAACCTGTTCCATATTCACATTTACCCATTCCCCGGGGATATCCCGGGCAACGTTTTCTGCTCCCGTAAGCTCGAATAAATAATTGTTATAGGTCTGGTTCCCTGCCGTCTTCAACTGGGCATCTCTTAAAAAGAACACCTTAGGCTTCTTCTCTGCTTTGATACTGGTGGTTTTTGCTGAGATATCAGAGATTGTTTCATGATGAGATTCGATAATTTTTCTGGCCTGCGCTTCTTTTCCGAGAATTACCCCCATCAAGGTTATACCATCTTCCAGTTTTTGCTGCGTCCCGTATTTTATCGTGACAACGGGAATTCCCGCATCCTCAATTTTCTTGATCTCCCCATCCATGTAATCCCACTGAATGACGAGATCGGGTTTTAATTTCAGGAGTTCTTCGAGATTGACGGTAAAGCCGGCATTCGTGAAATCCGTTGAAACCGTATTAAATTCAGGAGCGAGTGTTTTCAACATACTTTTATTCAGAATCTGCTTTGCAGAAGGATTCATACCAACAATGTTCTTTCCGGATCCATCGACAGCATAGATTACCGATGCCCAGGGAATCGGCACAACTGCGATCCTGTGGACCTGGCTGGGAATTGTTACCGGTCTTCCTGCCATGTCAGTTACCGTTCGCGTTATCGGTTGACTTTTGTCTGTTTGCGACTGAGTCGTCGCACTATTATTCAAAAGCACAAACGCAATACCGATGATGATCAATCCGAAGATAACCGCTGCAACTATCTTTCCTGTGGGTTTTAAAAACCAGTTCATTTTATCGGTCATTCAATTCCTCATTGTAATACAGGATAAACTTTACTTGTTATAATTAAATAAAATTTGCTTTGCTGTGCTGAATACGATTATCATTGATATACACAGCATGGCAATGAACAAAAAAGAATACGATGAAAAATCTTCATGTTATTTTCATCCCCCCATCCCCATCACCATCCCCACAATCTGCTGAGCTGTTGCAGGATCCACAACCCGGGCCAGGACCAGCCCGGCCATCGAGATGAAGAAGGTCCAGAAGACTTTCTTGACCTGCTCATTCTTTCCGAACGCCTCGATCGCGGCAGCCGTGTCCGCCTTCATCGCCCGCTGGATCAGCTTGGGTAGGAACACGAAGAGCGGCAGGAACAGGACCGCAGCACCGATGAATGCCAGGCTCATGTCGGTCCGGCCCGCCAGGAAGATCCCGACCGGGGCCGCGAAGGTTCCGGCCAGCATCGCGGCCATCTCCACCTCGCCGAACCAGAAGTAATGCCGCTTCTCGGCATATGTCAGCTGCTCGATGTCCGTCAATGCCGACAAATCGAAGATACCGAGCGTGTTCAGCATCCCATACCATACCGCGTGCGTCTCTTCGGGATCGGCAATGATGCCGAGGAAGAGGATGATGACCGGGCCGATGAGCAGGATGATGGGGAGGTGGGCCAGCACCAGGACCAGCCCGAGCAGGATCCCGGTCCCACAGATGGCGCACCGGGTCTGCACCTCATTCTCAAACATCAGTCTCCTCCGCAATCCGGATCTGGAACACCGGGCTTGTATATCCGCCATTTGCCGGGCTGAAATCCCGGACCCGGCCCATCTGGGCCCACTTCCGGCGGCCCGTGTGGATTTGGATCGTGTGAATGCCCGGGGCCCGGGGATAGACCCGCCGCCCGTCCACATCACGCATCTCCGCATAGGGCGGGATATCGAACCAGTCCGGCCAGAACCGGACCCCTCGCGGGATATCCGTTCCCCGGTGCAGGTCCTGCAGCCGCATCGGTGACATCTTATCGTAGATCACATCGATGATCAGGTTCTCATCGCTCTGCTCCGGGTGCAGGTACAGTTCATAGAAGATGGGGTTGCGCCGCACTTCATCGCGGGTAAGCGGGGGTGCGCGCGCGGTCAGCGGCTCAAGGCCGCCGGACTTGCCACGATACAGACCGGTCACAGTTGCGACCGGCTGCACGTTCTCAGAAACCATGATATTCCTCCTTACATTGTTCGTGCTCGTCCCGGAGTTTCTTGAACTCCTCGACGACCTCATCGTATTTGCCGATCTTCTGGTAGATGGCAAACAGCATGGGATAGAGCGGAAGCACGGTGGCAAGCACTATCCCTAAAACTTCAATTTCCATGGCGGTCCTCCGCAAAGAGACGAGAGGACCAAAAAGAGAGGGGACCGGAGGTCTCCTCCCCTCCGGGTCGTTTCGTCAAAACGGTTCTAGGCGAGAGCTGCCACAGTGTCCGCCCAGGTCTCAACATTCGTCCGGATTGCGTCATCCGAATACGAGGTGATGGTGACCCGGTCGCGGCTGAAGTTCACCATATAGATCTCGCCGTTCGCATCATGGCACCGCAGGGTGGCGCTGAATGCGTCCTTATTGAGATCATGGACCACGGAGCCGCCGTGGGCCGTGCTGACCGCAGCGGCTGCAACGATTGCAGTCACACCGGCATTGAACTTTGCCAGGGTGTCGAACTTGTGGCTGCCAGTCCCGACGGTCTTGGCATCGGTGTCCTGATAGACGAACTTCGCGGTGTATGCCTCCTTGGTCTTCTCGACCGGGGGGTGGCTCTCACCGGCAGTCATATACGCTACACACTCAAAGGGATTGTCGGTGATGACCGACTGGACGATCGTGTTGAACGTCGCGACATCCACAATGGGTTCTGCAAGGGTGCGGGTCGCACTCTTGACATTTGCACTCTGTACGAAATCTGCCATACTTCACTCCCGCCCTTGGGCCCTTGGGCTGAACAGTACTCTATAGGACGGGGGGCTTAGCCTTTGCTGAAGGAAGAGGAAAGGAGAAGAAAAAAAATCTAGATTCTTTGAATTGTTTTTGTACTAAGCCGCATTTCACGAATTGCATTATAACTTTTTTTTATCATTTTCATGTTTTTTCTCGGAAAATCCAGATTGTCTTCCAACCAATTATCAACAAAATCAATTGCATCTCTCTTTTTCCCATTACGGAGGAATTCATTGATCTTCATATCAAGATTTTTAGGGAAGGGGCTGCCATTCCCAGTAAATATCAAAATTTGTTTTGCGGAAGTAGGTTCTATTTTCAGAACCCCCCCACCGTAGGTTTTTCCGTATAATTCAATGGATAATTGCGATATCGAAGATAACATCGAAAATTGAATCCATTTTTTCATATCATCGGTTACTTCAGAAGAATAAAAAATCTGATGGATAGAATTTGTACTCAATAACCCCGATAAATTATGGGTGATGTAAGGAATTTCTTTTGACATGTATGGCATGAATCCATCAGGAGGGAGGGAAATGTTGATTGAATACCATGTTTCTCGATTTTTTGTATGGTAACCCAATTGTAGTCCACTTGCCTCACCCGCCTGGATATAATCTTTCAATCCTTCCGGAAGACTTGTGTCAGAAGGAATCGCGAGTAAAAAATAATGAATATTATCTTCTAGAGCAACCCAAAGAGATTTTAATTTACTCGCATGTTTTATGATCGGGCGAGTCATTTTTAGAGGAATTTTATGAAGTTTGAGTTCTTTTGCATTAAGAATAAAAAATCCATTGGCACCAGTAACGGTTCCTATTTTGATTGCGGCTACATCCCCTAGTTTCTGAAAATTTGTTATTTTAAGACTTTTTTGAAGATTCGCGTGAATATCCTCTATCAATATTTCCCGCCAAGGGGAGTCGATCCACGATTCGGGGGAAATTTTATTGAGTTTAATCTCTGTTTTCGGTGTTTCAAATGAATATCCAACACTTATGTTGTTCGTTTTCTCTCCAAAATTTTCACAGTAAATTACTATAATCCGTTCCTGGACTCGCTCAAACAGTTGTTTTCCGATTGCCACGACCTTAATTGTTTCAAATTTATCAAGCAGATGCTCTCGAACTTTTTTAGCATAATCTGCCTGAATAAATGACCATGGTAAAATTGCGATAAGGTTACCATTTTTTTGTATGAATCGAAGAGAGTAAACGACAAAATAAGCCCATAAATCGCTTGTGTTTACAAGATGAATTTCATCCTGGATTAATGCTCTAATTTTTTGTAATTGGTTTTTCTCTATTTTGTGATGCCGGACAAAGGGCGGATTCATGAGTATAATATCAAATTTTTTCCGATCGTACTTTTCGTTGTATTCAAAAAAATCTCGCTCAATAAGATGATCTTCATCCAATTTCTCGGCGAAATGTGTTTGTTGGTGAACTTTACAGAGAGACAACAGGTCATAACCGAATAATTGGTCTGACGGAGATTGTGCCCCTAAACTAATCAGTCGTTCTCGAGCTGCTAAAAGTAAAGCCCCTCTCCCATATGCGGGATCAAGAATTGTAGCGTTTTTATCGGATATTGCACGACATATGTAATCCGCAAGTTGAGAAGGAGTATAAAAAATGCCGTTATCTTTCTCAAGTGACTCAACCATGCAATTCCTCGAAGAAATGCTTCACAGACTAGGTATTATTCAAGCCAGCTAACAGGCTTTCACTTTGTTTGACAAGTTTGTTCCACTGTGGATCCTTTCTCCATTTGATCAATGGTGTGTTAAATTCACGAATCATATAATCCAATAAACGGATGAAATCAAAGCCAGTGTAGGGTAATCTTGGCCTTTCCAGGTAGTGTTCAAAACAATAATGTAAATCCTGATAACTCCGTTCATTATTCGGAAATTCACCGCCGATCTGCATATGAAAACGATTATTGGGATGATCTTCCGGTTGATAATCAAAATGCATCCGTCTGATAATTCGTTTGTTATCCTTACAGGTATCGAGACAACACGATTCGATATTAATTGTTTTTCCAGAAGCAGATCGTGTATGATTAACCGAAGCAAAAACAATGCAGACTGAAAACGTGTAATAGATCAATACACCTTTTCTGAAAACCATTCTGCCACCGATTAAAAATGTAGCCTGATGCTTTTCAGCAATTTTTTCATTTTCATCACAATCCCGCTCATCAAAAATGGGGATTTCCAGTATGGGTATTGGGACAATTTCAACATTTTTTTGCTTTTTCAGCTCTTCCAATTTTGAGAATGTGATCGATGCAACCTTTTTAGGATCGGTATTTAATCGGGGAGTATTTTGATGAGAAGTAATTGCATCAAACTCGCCATTCCCAATCATGAATGAAAACGTCGCGTATAAATGCTCAATCCAAGGATTATTTGGTATTGGTGAACGGGACATAATTGATTCACAGATTATTGGTTTATTTTAAAACCCCGTATCTCGTCAAAGAACATCTCCCGTTTTTTCGACAGATATGGTTCGCTGCAACGATAATGGACCGGTGCTAATTTTTTTTCATTGTCAAGATTTATTCCAACAAGTTCAGGATAGGGTTCGCCGCAAACGACACATTTTGAACATTCTTCACCAGAAATTCCGAATATTGAGGGGGCAATTTCCCAGGTCGTATCACAATCCATTTTTTTGGCTTTTGGTGATGAGAATACGAGGTTATTCAGTTCTGAAACCCACCATAAATCCGGGCTTGTTTTTGAGAAAATACCTGAATATTTAATCTTTTTAAATTTTTTATCCGAAGAAATCCGTTTAAATGCGGTTTCAGTTAAACCCAAGTGAGTGGCTGCATGTAAATCGTCGTAGAGAAAGCCAGGTGTTTGAAGGAACTTCTCGATCATCCATCTTCCAAATGCGATTGAGTTCCCTTCTTTTTTTGTCCCAATGCCTTTGCGAAGGGCATCGGGTAAAACTAGTTGTAATCTGCTTTTTATGCTGTCCGGCGCCTTTAAAGTTGAGAGGAGCGCATCAATATCCTCTTTCTGGATATTCCGTATTATTTTAAAATCACGGGCATCCCAAAAGAGAATATTTGCTCCATTGTTTTGGATTGTCTGGAAAGTAAATATTTTGTCGAATACAGAATTTGCAGCTTGAGCAGCACTATCAAACATTCCTTCATTTACCAAATGACTGACACCGTAAACGGGCAATTCCAGATAATTTTCTTTTAGTCTTCCGGCAGTGGTTAAACCCTTATCCAAGAATTTTTTATTATCGGGGGAGGGGGTTTGATTTAGGAAATAATCCACTAGAAAGAGATCAGGTATTTTTGTTTTTGATTTGAGTTTTTTCTCTAAAACGGTTGGGTGAATAATTTCGATTGTGAGATTTGGCATTTCATATTCGAGATTTTTTGCATCATCTTTGTGATTCACACAGTCATCGTCAATCCAAAGAATCCTTATACCTGAGCTCATGGAATCACAACTTCAATACAGGTTTTCCACGGTTTTTTCGTGTCAATAAACTGAACTTTTCCGTTATAGGGTTCGATCATACTCTTCACAATGCTTAGACCGAGACCGGTCCCTCGACCTAATGCTGCAAGATCCTCATCAGGTATTTTTTCTTTAAGGCCTTTGTAGAGGGTTCCCTGTGGATCGGCGGAAAGTGGTTGGAATACAGTTTCTCGGTACTCTTTGGGAAGCCCAATTCCATCATCATAGACACGAATGACGGTCGTATTGTTTTCTCGGCGTCCTTCGATCAGAATATTTTTCCCGTTGCCTGCCAGGTTTACTTTTACGGCATTTGATACCAAATTTACAAGGATTGAATATACTTCTGCATCCAACATGGGCCGGGTTTTCAAGGTTTCCGGAACATCAACAACCGGTTTATTCAGCTTGTAATACTCAATCAGGTAATCAAAACTTTCAGCAACTTCGGATGCAGAATCTTTCACCAATATCTCTTTTCGGTGTGTGTCTGCGGTTTTTTCTGCCATTAATCCAAAAATCTTGATGTGTTGATCGAATCGTTTTCTCGTTTTACCAAGTGATTTTGAAAATTGTTCAAACTCTTCCCGTTCATCTTTGGGCATCTTATCCAGAAGTCGATTTATGGTCTTCGCATGGGTATCGAGTTTAGCAATTAATCCTTTGATCTCGTGAGTGAAAACAAACATCATCACGCCAGTGGATGCAACTGCTCCCAAAATATTACGATACGTTTCACTTTGATTATACGATTGTTCAATCACATTCAGAGCGGTGCTGAAAAGTTCCTCTGATTCTTTTTTCGCAGATTCGGGAAGAGTTGATGCAACTTTCTTGGCTTCCAGATGCAACACGTTAAACGCAGATTTAACGACAGGTCTTGAATCAGCGGTTACTGGTTTTTTGCTTAATGTGGTTTGTCCGGTTTTTGTTTCGAATTCTTCCTTGGCCTCAGTGAACGCATCTTTGGCCTCAGTGAAAGACGCATCAACCTTCAGAGTTAAAAATCGATTATAGTGAAGGACCATCCATTGTAATGAGAGGCGGATTACCTCGATGAGTTTGGTGTACGCCTCATTTTCTACAAACCCTTCCCGGTCTAATTTTACTTCAAAGGAAGGTGTTTTTTCTGAAGAAATATTGATTATTCCGACGAGTGCATTATTTCGCGGATGATTCAGCATTGCTCGAGAAAGATCAGTGATACCAAATTCTGATGAAATTGCCTTAAAAATTCGATCAGCACCACCGAGTCTTCTGGCTACATCTTTATCAATATCGAGCCAGTCATTTCTCGGCTCTCCATAGGGGTACACTCGGAATCCATCCAGATAGACCCGGATTCCACCTTGGTCAATCATTATTTTCTGTGCTTTCGATTTTGTGAGGAGTTTCGGATTCCGATAATAATCCTCACCTTTTTCAGCTCTTTCAAAAGTCAGGACCGGAACCCATGCGATTTTGTATTGGATGCCTGCAAGCTGAGGGTACTTGTTCGGGATATCATCGAACTTTTTATCTCCTATATTCTTTGCATTCAATTTCAGATGGACTTCTCCACTAGGCATTATTTGACCTTGTAATGTACCCCATCCGGCATCCATTACCTGATCCGCCAAATCACCTTCTCCTTCAGGGAACTCGGGAGCATCCAACTGTACTTTAAAGCCAGGATCCTCTTCGAAGCCTTTCCGTCGTGTTGCACCAAGGATGGATAATGTGAGGACCTGTCGTCTCAGGAGAATGAACTCGTTATCAGACCAATGTTCCGTGAGACCGGTAAGTTTCAAAATAGTTCCAGGCTTCCCACTATCAATTTTCCGGGTTTCATATTTACAGGGGATTTCTGTAAGGGTAGTCCCTGCTTTGAACTCGCCCCAATCAAAAATAACTTTTGTGAATTCAAATTCTTTGGATTTGGATATCTTTGCCGTCGATTCGATTGTTAATTTTTTAGCGAGTCTTCGGCAGGCAAAACGACCGATCCCCTTATTTCCCGTTTTTCTTCGGCCAAATCTCAATGATGTGGGATCCCGCAACTTCATTGGTGTTGCGACACGCATCCAAAAATTCTTGATTTCTTCAAAGGTCATCCCATGACCATCGTCAATTAACTGAATCTCGCCCTTTCCGGTTTTCTCTAACCCCTTCTTGGCACTAATAAACCGGATCTTTAAATTTTTTGCATCGGCGTCATAAGCATTTTTTATCAACTCGGAGAGTGCGATATAATTGCGGGTAACTAACCGCTCTCCCAATTCGCCTAAGAGTTGGCTATCAACTGAAAATTTTAGGTCTTCGTCTACCATGACACACGGCCGGTTATAGATCGATAATAATTAAGTTCTTTTTTCGTTAATGGTTAATTTAATTACCTAAAGGATTGTTCATCACACACACCCGCCGAAAGCCTTTGCGAGCACCGCCGGTACCAGCGCTTCCATCTCTCGCTCGGTCTCGGCCTGCAACTGCTTTACCTCGTCAACAATCACACGTAGACGATCAACGTGAGCGACGATTTGTCTCTGCTCTGCTAGTGAGGGTTTAGGAATTTTCAGGTTTTTCAGTTGTTTTTGATTTATGCTTGCCAGATTTGTTGTTTGCTTCGATGCTGACTGAAAATAGGATTTGCTAAAATCTGAACCGATAAATAATGATACATATTCCGGGTGGAATTCTGTTAAATTGAAACGCAGCCGGAAGATATGGTTTTGGTGGATACAATCAGGAATTTCATCGCGCCACACGGTGCCTCTTCCTAACTTATCCCAATCTCCACCCTCAGTTAAAAGAATATCACCGGATAATAATTGCCATTTATCTTTCTCTGATTCAAGAATTTCAACATTTTTTATTTTCTGTAAATTCAAATGTCCGTCCTGGACATTGGCCACCCGGAGATATGGTAAATGAATTGTTTTTCCCCTTAACTCCCGTCCAAGCGTAACTCCAGAACGGATCTCCGCAACATCACCGAGAGAAAATTTTGGATAATGGGAGTTGGGATCAAAAAAATGGTTGGAACAGGATCTGATAACCTTTTGATTTTCCACGGTTGCTCGCTTTCGTTCTTTTCGCGTTTCCTCGATCTTCGCTATCAAAACGTTAAGTGTGGCAACCGTACGCTTCTGCTTTTCAAGTGAGGGGAGGGGAATCTCTAATTTTAATACATCTGCAGGTCTAATTGCGGCGTAATTGGTGGATCCTCGTGCAGTAATTTGTTTTTGAAAATCTTCAGTTTTGATAAAAAAATCTAGATATTCTCTAACGAGTTTTGTGGAATCAATCTCGAAAAGAAAGTAGTGCGAACTGACAATAGATCCGTTCAGATCTGTCGGAACTATCCCAAATCCACCAAGTTTCGCATCAATCTCAGCAACAAGAAAATCGCCAGCTTTGCACACCCGTTGTTTCTTGGTTTTAATGCGGGCTCCCTCAATTTCATCACGGAGAATAATTCCTTTTGCATGAAGTTGTGCCGTCACACGCTTGTATAATTGCATATCATCAATAGTGATAAACTCACTTCGATGAGCAAGAACCTCGCCCAAGTTCACCATCGGCACATTACTCTGCATTACTCCAACCCTTTCCGAGTTCCGTCTGAATCTCCTGCATCAGAATGATGATTCGCTGTTCCTTCTGAACTATATCGGCCACAATTTCTTCAGGTGCACGGTGCTCATCCGCTTTTGCCGAATTCGGATTTTTAATATCGAGATTGAAGTTATTTTCAAGAATAGTATCGACCGGCACCTTCCATGCCTGCTCGTTTTCAGTCCGGTCTTCCCACCATGCGAGTACCGGGGCAAACTCCTCAAATTTCATCGGCTTTGTTTTTGTGTATATCTTCCGTCCTTCAGGCAACGGTATTTGATAGTACCAGATATCTTTTGTTGGCTTGCCATGCTCAAAGAAAAGGAGATTTGTTTCGATATCCGCATATGGTGCAAACACACCTTTTGGCAACCGAACGATCGTATGCAAATTGAAATCCCTGAGAAGGTCCTCCTTGATCCGGGCACCGATGCCATCACCAAAGAGCAATCCATTCGGTACGACCATCCCGCACCGCCCGCCCATCTTCCCGGCAGTGCTGCGCTTGAGTTTCCTCATTATGAGTTGCAGGAACAGGAGTGTTGTCTCGGAGGTCTGTTTATCCTCCGGGAAATTCCCAAGAATTCCCTTCTCCTCCTCGCCGCCGAAAGGAGGATTCGTCACAATTACGTTAACCCTATCGGAATCCCCGATCTCACGGAGAGGGAACCGCAAGGAATTCTGCGGATCGATCTTTGGGGATTCAAGTCCGTGGAGAAGGAGATTCATCTGCGCAAGGAGGTAGGGCAAAGACTTCGCTTCTCCACCGAAGATCGAGCCTTTCTGGATTCGCTCGTGATCCTTGGTCGTTTTCTCCTGCTTCTTCAGATGTTCGAACGTCTCGACAAGGAAACCACCAGTACCGCACGCAGGATCGAGAATTGTTTCGCCGATCTTCGGGTCGATGACTGATACGATGAACTGCACAACCGGACGCGGGGTATAGAACTCACCGGAATCTCCTGCAGCATCCCGCATCTCTTTCAGCATGGATTCATAGAGATGTGAGAGTGTGTGGATCTCCTCCGATGATGTAAAGTGAATGCCGTTGATCTTATTCACAACGTCGCGGAGCAGGTACCCGTTGATCATTCGATTCACAGTTCCCCGGAAGACTGTTGCGATCACATCACGACGGTCGCCACCATTCTCTCCATGCAAGGATTCGAGGTACTTGAACAGGCCCTTTCCTTTCGTGCTGTCCGGGCGCATCGCCTCGTCCTGGTCCACAAACGCGATCAGGTCATCGCCCGTGATGCCGTCGGACTTCTCTGCCCAGTCACGCCAGCGGTACGGTGGCTCGATGGCCGGGACAAAAGTTTTTCCTTTCAGTTGTGCCTCGGTCTCGTGGATCTTCTCCATGTCATCGAGGAACTTCAGGAACATAATCCAGGTCAGCATCGGTAGCCGGTCAAGGTCCCCGTTCAGGCCCTTGTCCTTGCGCATGATATCCCGGCACGCTTTGACTATACTCGCCAGCTGTTGCCCGGTTGTGACCGGAGTCTCGGTCTTCTTTGATTTTGCCGTAAAAAATCACCTGAATTATGCGTAAATCATCGTCTGGAGATCCGCGAGCGCCTTCTTCAGCTCGGGAACTCCCCCGAATGCCTGCGCGATCTCCATCACGTTCCCGTGTCTGCTTATCGGTGGGACCTTGAGAATGTTCATGTTGTCGATCTGCTCGAACCCGTATTCGGTATATTTGTCGAGGATCTCCTGCAAGATCTCCCGTGCAGGCACACTGTATTTCTCAAAAAATGCCATCCGTTCTTTCTTTACCTTCTCGGCCCGTTCCTTCCTGGTCCGGATGGGCGTATTGTATGCGACGTGACAGAGGAGATCGAAAGGATCGGCTTCCGGATTTTTCATGACTTCCGCGAGATGCTCAAACGATATTCCGCGATCTGCAAGGCTATCGACGATTGCTTTCCGCTCATCTGAAGTTGTCCAGTGGGACCGGAGAACATCGAACGACGGGAATAATTTCTTCACCTGCTCACGAGTATAATCCGTAAACTCGATCGTCCGGAGCCGGTTGCCGCTGCTGTCGAGTTCATAGACCATCTCGGTCGTGATCTCAACCTGAAGATCATCGACGTAATATTTCCGGTTCCTTCCTTCATCATCATTCGAGAGTTTCGGCCTCCATTTTTCGCGAGGCTGAAGAACTGGCTCGGGGACCGGCTGGACGAGGGGTTCGGTCGCAGAGACCGGGTCGCCGTTCTCATCTATCTCCTCTTCAGTGAGAGTAATCGGCTCCCCGTCGAAATCCGGATCCGCAAATAATCTCGTTGCACTTCCTGTATAGTCGAGAATCGTGAAGAACAACTTATCGTAATCCGCCCGGATGCGGGTTCCTCTCCCGATAATCTGTTTGAACTCGGTCATAGAATTGATCGTCGTGAAAATAACGATATTCTTACAGGTGGGGATATCGACCCCGGTTGTCAGCAATTTCGATGTCGTCGCGATGACCGGAGTTATCGTCTCGATATCCATGAACTGGTCGAGGAAGCCACGGCCGATATCTCCTTCTTCGGAGGTGATCCGTACAACATACGAGGGATATTTCTCAATCAGGTCAGCGTTAATATTCGACAGTGCCCGACGCATCTCATCGGCGTGTTCCTGGTCTACGCAGAATACAATTGTCTTGGCAAACCGATCGTCCTTCTTGAGATATTCGGACAGGTGCCGGGCAACCGCCTCGGTCCGCTTCCGGAATGATATAACCCGTTCGAAATCCGGTGTCTCGTAAACGCCGCCGGGGATTTCATTGCCGAACTTGTCCTTTTGTCCTTTGTAAGGACGCCAGCCAGTTGCATCAACAGAGCTTACGACTCGGTGGACCCGGTACGGTGCAAGGAATCCATCCTCAATTCCCTGCTTGAGGGTGTAGGTGTAAATCGGGTTGCCAAAATACTGGTACGTATCAACGTTATCGTTACGGAGCGGAGTCGCAGTCATCCCAAGTTTTACCGCTGGAACAAAATAATCGAGGATCTCGCGCCAGTTCCCGTCATCTTTCGCACTGCCACGGTGGCACTCATCCACGACAATGAAATCAAAAAATTCCGGGCTGTACTCTTTGTACAGTCCTTTCCGGTTTTCATCACCTGCGATTGCCTGGTAGGTCGAGAAGTACAGGTCGCGGCTCTTGTTTGCTTCACCCTGAATCTTCCACCGGGCGTCACCGAAATCAGTGAAGACATTATCCTTAGGCTGATCGATCAGAACGTTCCGGTCAGCGAGATACAATACCTTCGGCCGCCGGTGTTCACCAGTCCGATTCCAGCGCTGGTTCCAGATCTTCCATATGATCTGGAATGCGATGAAGGTCTTCCCGGTCCCCGTTGCAAGAGTGAGGAGGATCCGTTTCCTGTTCCGGTAAATCTCCTTGATCGACCGGTTGATTGCTATCTCCTGATAATACCGGGGAGTCTTCCCTGCAATGTGATGGAAGGGTTCGAGAATCTTCTCTCCGATGTCATCCGCGATTCCGTCTAGATTTTTGAGTCGTTTCCAGAGTTCATCGGGGGTCGGAAATTTATCGATCTCGCGTTCGAGGTGGGTGATATCGTCATACTCAATGATGCGATGGCCATTTGTCGAGTAGGCAAACTTTAGATCCAGAATTTTTGCGTAATCCTTCGCCTGCTGGAGACCGTCACCGGGCTTTTTGTAAGCCGCTTTAGCTTCAAGGACTGCTATCGGAAAATTACGGGTGATGCGGAGGAGATAATCCGCACGTTTTGACTTTCCCCGTTGGGTTGTATTCCCTGATACAAAAATCTGGCCGTCAGTGAAGGACTTCTGTTCGCTGATCTGCTCGTTGGTCCAGCCCGCATCATAGAGTTTGGGCAAGATGTAGGTCCGGCAGGTATCAGCCTCAGTGATCATTACTGGTCATTTATATTTGAATGTAAAAAATGCTATGGAACCGTTTAACAGATTACAAAAAGTACCGAATGCGATCAACCTTTAGATCTCAACAACAGTAATGATCAATTGGATAAATTCATTGATCAAGATAATCATTAATTTTCAATTCATCCGGGAATTTTTGAAGGGAGATTTGTGCTATTTTTACGTTCTCATCTCTTTTTTTCCCACGTTCAAATTCTTCATATTGCATAGCCAAGACCAGATAAATTAACGCAGCTCGAACTGTTTTCAGTAATTTTAATGTTTTTCTCTCAAAATCGTGAATTTCAATTGAATATGAAAGATTCTTATCAACCTCCCCAAAAAAATTATACGAGAACGTCGGATTTTCATCATTTGATAACTCTAATTTTAAAAATTTGTGTTCGAGATGATTTCGGATTTTATACCACTCCTTCGCATCAGGTTCCAATGCATCTGAATATCTCATATCCTCCTCAAAGAGATCTTTACTGATCCAAAACAATCCCAATAAGGGGAGGTTATTTTTTGTAGAGATTTTTGGATTCAATTCTAACTTATTTTTGCTTGCGCTTTTCGCGGTCTTTTTTTGTTCAAGATACCATATCTTTTTAAAATATACTCTATTCTCGATTAGGCCCAATTTGAAATAGTAATTTAAAAAGAAGGCAATCTTATCGAAAATCGAATAGCAGATTCTAAACGAATTTTTTATTTCTTCGGAAGCTTTCGAATAAACAGAATTGTCTTCTGTGTCAAATAGAAAAACCTCTTTATCTGAAAAATGGGTTTCTTTTGCTGAAATGCCCAAATAATATGAATATCTTGCTGTAACAAATTCTTGTTTCAGAAGGTTATACAATATTTGACAATTGGGACCTTCATGGATTTTTGTCGTAATAGATGGTATATGGAGAATATCTCCTGCTGCGATTGGATAGGACCCAATATCATTGAGAGGATTCAAGAATAGGCAATTCTGTAAACACCATTTTCGATATTGAATTTCTTCATCGGAATTTCCCAGGGAGAAGGAACTTAAATCTAGATCTTTTTCTAGATATGTCTTTTTAATCCTAGATTGGATGTGTGATAAACCTCGTTGAAAATTCTCTGAAGCACCATACTCTAAATCACAGTCTAATGAGGATTTTATCAAATGATACGCGGTATGATAAAAAACAGACTGATGACCGCGATCATATAAAAACCGTGCATACCATAGATACCCGATACCATTGCACCCTACAGCCATCCCAAATTTTTGATTGAGTGATAATGCAGAATTTCGATATTCAATTCCCTCTGCAAATCTGCCGATATTATCCATCAAATTTCCTAAATTTGTGCAAATTTGAGAATACCTAGTATTTCCCCAAAATTCTTCTTCTTTGGTTTTTTTGTGTTTAGATGCTGATTTGTTCATCACGGATTGAATGTACTTCAGAGACACTCGGAAATGTAGAATTTCTTTCTCGATTTCAGGGTATTCCCATTTTGATATAACGTCAGCCTTAGTGATTTTCAGAATTCTTTTATTACTGTAGGCATTCGCTAAAAAATAGTGACCTTCTGCTTTTTCATAATCAGTTAAATCCTGTTCTAAAAAGGATTCCAGATCTATTATTGCACGATCAAGACCATCCGATCTTTTAAGGTCTAACGAAAAATCAATCAACAGTGAAATTCTCTTTAAATATTCTTTTTTACTCAAATCGATGAGAACATTTGAATTTAAAAAAGATTGGATTATTTGGTCCTTTTCAATATCAGTAATTTTTGAAGGGTCGAAGTCGAAATTCAATTTATACCCACACTAGGGATAATAATGATTTTAAGCAGATGACAGTTTCGATCGTTAAATGAAATATTCGAGAATGAACGCATCGCTGAAGTTTAGCTGTTTTGCAGAACAGTCAAGGAATCCGGTATAATCCATATGTCTCCCCGGCACCACCCACACCGCCCCAATCCCGGCAAACGCTCGCTCGAACCGCTCGGGTCTATCACCGACATAAAACAGTGCCGGTGAAAACGTCGGCCCGGGACCATCATCACCAGAAGGACCGGCAAACCGGATACGGGCCGAAGGAAAACAAACCCGGCACGATATCGCCGTCAGCGTCTTCCATGCCGAGGTTTCCGTCGCCGACTTCCATAACACAATCGCCTCCGTGGTCCGGCCCGCGGATCGCTCTTGGTATAACTTCGAAAACCAACGCTCGACGCCGGGCCCGAACGGCGGATTGAGAAACACTCGACCATCCCACGGCTGCACAAGCCCGTTATCCTGAGATGTGTAGTGCTTCGCTGCCGGCACGTTCGGGATCTCCCGGCTGTTGCTGGCCGGGTCAAGATCGATTGCCCCCATGCAGGCAATCACCGCATCGAGGATGTATTGCGGCGTGTAATGCTCCGTGCTCTCGTGCGAGAGAAGAGCTGGCGGGACCGTCACACTACACCGGCCTCCTGTGCATCCTCTCGCACACCTCTCCCGTAACAATGCTCGCAGAGTTTGACACCAGCCTCGCGATCGATCCACACCGCCTTAGCAATCCCGCAGACCGAGCATTTCCCGATATCCGCTGTCACCCGACTACACCTGGAAATATCCACGGTACCCGGAAGTGGGACCGACGCCGTCTGCTCCGCTTTCACTGCCTCATTGTAGCATGAACGGCAGATCCGCCTGGCTTCCTGCTGGTCCTTGGGCCGGGCCCGCCGTTCTGCCGTGAATTTCTCCACATACCAAGAGCCTTTCTTACAGCAGGCATAACACGGAGTTTTCGATTCCGGGGGCTCGAGTTTTTTGTAGTCCCGAGCTCTGATGGTCCGGGGCTGGTCCGGTCTTTCAGCACCGGATCCTGTTTTCAGCACACTTTCAGCATCTTTCGTACAGGTGCTGAAAGAGCCCGGGGCCGAATCTGCATCTCTTTTGCCAGATTGGCCAGTTCCGGGCGGAGATCGTTTTTCGTTTTCAGCAGATCGCGAATTATGCAGACACTGAGTAGAATTCTTTTCAGATTCCAAAGCACCTCCATAATTCCGGTTTTGCTGAAAACATCCTTCTCTTAGTACAGAATTATTTGTACAATCACCTTCTTTGCTGGAACCGGGAACGCTGGAAGCACCGTTCTCATTTTCAGCAGTTGCTGAAAAACTGCTGAAACCTGCTGAAACTGCTGAAAGAGGAGATGAATCGTCGTCATCGTTCTTCGGGTTGTGGTCAAGCCAGCAAGCTCCCCCATTCATCCACTGCCGGTAGAGCTCCCGGTCCCATTCGAACGCCTCGGTCCTGCGCCGGACCGAATACCCGCTCTCCTCCGTCATTGTCACAGTCCGGTCCGTGAAGGAAATCGCCGGGCACTTTTCCAGCAGCCCGGTGTAATTCTTTCCCCGGCTGTCGTAGCCTTTGATCATCCGGTAGATGCTCAGGTAAGATCCTCCGGTCAGCCGTTGCAGGTCCTGAATGGTGAACTCTGCCAGGTTCGCCTTCTCGATGATGGCAAGCAGGTCGGACTCTTTCTTGGTCATCTTCGATTCCTGCCCGCCGGCTGTACCGTTCAGGAGCGTGAAAACTTCGGTCGCTGCGGTGAAATCCGCCTCGTCTGCGTACACGCAGAGCGTCCCGTCCTCACCGGTCTTCTGCCGGCGCTGCCGGAAGAAGAGGGCTGCGTGGCTCTTGATCAGATCGTAGAGCATGTCGGGGTTGCGGCGGTTGCTGATCCTCTGGAACCGGATTCGCCGCGAATAGGGAATGATCACCCAGATCATCTGCTCGTGCAGGACCTCCCAGATCTCCCGACAGATTGCAAGTTCATGAGATTCATCGATGAAGATGTCGGGGTCCTGTTCCTCTTTCTCCTGCTTCGCCGCCAGCACCCGGGCATCCTGCTCAGCTGATTCGTCAATCCAGCAGGTCAGCATCCGGTTCATCACCTGATCGTCGCCGGTCCCTTCCTTCTTTGCGATCCACCAGACGCACCGCTCGGGGATCGTGCAGACCCGTGAAGTCAGGTCCTTTGTAACCGTCGTGTGCGTGATCGGCTCGTGAAAATTCGAGGTCGCGGACTTCAGGATCTCCTGAATGCCATCCGAGAGCTCCGTGTCGTCGCTCATCAGGACCGTGCGGGGCCGGAGATCCTTCATGTAGTAGAGGGCCTTGTTGCTCACTGTGCCCTTCACCTTGTACCGGTCCGGCACCTGGCGCATCATCTTGCGGAAGGCGTGGGTCTTACCCTTGCCGGAGTCGCCGGTCACGGAGACGTGCAGCCCATCCGAATTCTTCACGGCTTGTGAGGCCATCGAGAGGATCATGCACCGGGCAAGAATCTCATCGCCGACATGCTCCTGGGAAAATGCCGTGAGCATCAGGGCCACCGGGTCGCCATGTTCCAAAACATCGAGAGCTGCGGCCCGGGCATCGGGGTTTGCCGGCACCGGGCCCGGGCCCTGGTCCGCAGATCCTTCATCCTTTGCTTTCGCCGTTGCCCGGTCCTTCCGCCAGGTCTTTTGTTTCTGCTCCCAGTCCTTCCGTTTCGTTGCCCGGTCCGGCTCAAACTGCTCGCGGAGCTCCTGCCACCGCTGAGTACCACTGCCGCAGGAAGTATGCTTGCAGCCGGCGAAGACCGCACCGTTGCCGAACTGGATCGCAAACGCTCCGTCCTTGTGGGCTGATGAGAACGGGCATTGGTCGAGAATGAAAAGTGTGCCGCCGCTGTACGGTTTCTCGGACCGCAGCCCAACCCCATTATCGGAGAGCCAGCGACGCAGATCGAAACCCTTGTCCTTCGCGGCTGCCGGCTGCTGTTGTGCTGTGGTCTCGGTCGGGAGCCGGGCCGCGAGATCCCTAAGCTGTTCCACTGCCGCAATCTTCAGATCGTCAGGAGCCGAGAGGATCCGACTCCTCCGGTGCGGGCGTTCGGGTGTGTTGTCACCTTTCCGCGAAACCGTGCCGTAAAGTTTCCAGATGCGGGCCGCGTTGAAGTTCGCCGTGTCCACGTTCACCCGCTCATCCGAGAAGAGCGTGTCGAGCGTGGCAAGACAGCTCTTCACGAGCACCGTAGCCGCTTCATCGTTCGGCAGGTCGATGCGGTAGAGCAGGTGGGCCCCGTTGCCTGAGTCGGCCCTGACCGGGTCCGGGAATCCGAGCCCGGCCATCCACCGGGCGATCTCCTCCGCTTTGCTGAGCGCAAGCCCGTGCTCCTCGTCCGTGCTCGATACACCGCTGGGCCGCAGCGGGTCGATGTCGATCGGCAGCCAGCGGCGGCGCAGGCTATCCCCGCCGCCCCGCCGGCC
>Ga0074198_1000914_pt1 | contig 24217 bp, 25 predicted proteins | sample EPASupsiteSAE323_FD_64527 | JGI IMG/M metagenome (GOLD analysis project Ga0074198, IMG submission 64527) | Bioremediated contaminated groundwater from EPA Superfund site, New Mexico - Sample SAE3-23 | ecosystem: Environmental > Aquatic > Deep subsurface > Groundwater > Contaminated ...
TGGGAGTTCACGACGTCGACTCATTATGCATATACAATATAATCTTCTTAGATATATATTTAAGCTTAAATATAACTTTTATAAATTATTTGGACTTTTCATTAGCGGTGCGAAATGGGAATTTATAGATAAACCCAATATTTTTCCATGTAAATTGCTCTCATTATATCATCAAAAATTCTTATACAATAACCTCTAATAGGTGATACAATTTATCGGCAAATCGTTGATGATTTATTGAAGAATTATAATTCTGCATCCAATTATTTTTACTTTCCGATCTTTTCTTTAACATTTTTAATGGGTCAGATACCATTGAAGAAATTAACTCGGCAATTTGATTTGATGTCGCATCAATGGGAACTAAAAAACCGTTAATATTGTTAACAATTTCACTATTCCCTCCAACTGCTGTTGCCAGGACAGGAACTCCAAAACTCTGGGCTTCCTGGATCGATACAGGAGTTCCTTCACTATCACTGGTATTTATAAATAAATCGACACAATGATTATGGTAATAGTTTAATACTTCGTAGTTCTCGATATTTCCTTTATATTCATATTTAACATTCGAAGGAAATTTCAGTTGAGATTGAAGTTTTAATACTTCAAATAAGGGCCCACCTCCAATATGTGTCCAGAAATATTGTTTATTTGGATTTTGTTTTCCAATTAGTGCTAACACATCTATTATTCTATCTACACGTTTAATTGGGACTAGGGAAGAACAGGATAAAATTCTAAATATTCCATCTGATGATGGTAGGGTAGTATATTCCGGGTCAGGCACTCCAAGATAGGATACATCAATTTTCGTGTGAAACTGTGGGTACTTCTGAATTAGATATTCTCTCCCATGTTCTGATGCAGTATACAAATGATTAATTGTTTTTATCAAAAATCCCTGAAATGGAATGTAAGGGGGAGAGTGACGTTCAGAATAGAGATCCGCTCCATGTGTTCGAGAAATAACAATCATATCCGGATAGGTTTTTTTTGCATAACATAAACCCAGAGTAACATAATCGAACCAATAGGTATAGAATATGATTTTCGATAGATCAAGGTTTTTTGTTTGTATCATAGTACAAACCCATTTCATTACTAAGTATGCCTTAAATTGAAAAGAAATTAAACGAAATAATCCATTAATATTAGATAAATAAAAAATATTTTCTTTACATTCATAGAGAAGAATTTTTTTCTGGGAAAATAAAATTAGAGACTCCAAAATTGTCAAGAGATTCCATTTTTTTAGAATAATAGATAAAAAATTATTAGTAATAACCCTACATTTTTTATTTTTTATATCCGGGATCGTTTTTTTTGGTATATTTTCTATGGTGGTGAACGTTTTCGCAAGAATCTCTATTTCCGGAGTAATGAAACTGAATTCTCCTACCGGGTATTCATCAGTAAATAGATATAAGGATGAGTTCTTTGATTCCATATAATTCTTCATAAGGAAAAATTCTATTACTATATTAATTTAAGTTTAATGAGCCAATAATCTATTATAAGAAGCAGATGTTGCATGACAATGTAAATAAAGAATATTCATCATTTTCTTAATTGGTAGATTCAAATATGATCCAATAAGCAGGCAAATTTCCGAGCCATCTCCTTATGATTATATTGCGCAATTTGAGTCTCAATACCAGAATATCTAACTTTGCCTTCAGTTTTATACTGATAATAATATTTCATTAGCGCATTTTCAAGTTCTTCATAGGATTCAGCAGCAATTCCTGATTGGGTTTTATCCAATATCTCTTTTACACCCCCTTTGGAATAACCTATGGCAAGAATTGGCCTGTGCGAAGCAAGATATTCAAAAATTTTTCCCCCAATCAATCCTTCCTCTCGTTGAACATTTTGAGTAATCAATAAAAGAATTTGCGAACTTCGTTGATTGTCAACAGATTGATGAAATGAAACATTATCGTTAATATTTACTATCTTATTCAAATAATATTTTTCCACAAGTTCCTGAAGCCATGGTTCAAAAAAACCCCAAAAATTAATCTCAAGATCCGAAAGTAACATTTTTTTTGAATTTATTAATTTTCTTATAACTTGAAAGAATGGTTCGGGGTCCATTTTACCGCGATATATCCTGCCAGTATATGTAATAGAAAATTTTTTTGAAGATATCTCCGACTGGTTTAATAAATCAGGATCGAACCCATTTAATATCGGGTAGGCCGGCAGATTATGAAGCTGGCATAATTGTCCTGCGAGTGGAGCAGAGACAGTTGTAAGTACATCTGCATTGGATATAGTTCTGATCTCCAGTTTTCTTTCAAAAAATTTTCTGATGCAACTATAAGGATAATAATGGTTTTGAGTCCAGAGATCCCTAAAATCGGCAATCCAAAAAATATTATATTGCTTTTTTAGATCATGAGCAATTATATGGGTTGTATACGGTCCTGCTGAACTGATAATTGCATCATACTCTTTGCTTTCAAGTAATTTTCTCGCTACTGGAATAACATTATTATACCATCCTTTCTGATAATCCGGATATGCAAGAATTTCCCTAGCGCATTTCAGAAAAAAATCCACATAAGTATCCTTTTCTTTCGTCTGTCCTAGTTGTTCCCTGAATGTTTTTTCTGCAGAAAAACCAAATCGCTTTTTCCATTGGACCAGAATATCACTCTCATCAACTTCGATTACGTTATATCGTGGATCCGGAGTTTCAGGATTTTTAGCGGTTAAAATAACTGGTTCCCATCCATAATCCGGGAGATATTTTGCCAAACCTCCTAATCTAAGTGAAGCTACTCCAGGCCTTGGAGGAAAAAAGTATGAGATAATAAGAACTTTTTTCATATTAATGACCTATTTAATTTTAGGGACATACCAACCATGAATAAGACATATTATCCTTCGATAGAAGTTATAAATTTTTGAATTATATAACTGACTTATGTATAGAAAAATATAATTAATATATCTCTTTATTCTCTTAAAAAAATTTGTTTTGAAATTGTTCTCATTCGAATAAGTTTCAGTCGCATTACAAGAATTATTTATTAAATTAGAAAACCAGATAGATTTTTCTTTTCTATGAATATATGCTGTGAGATCATCCGCTAATACTCCAGTGATTTCTCTAGTATTTAATAATTTATTAGCATAATCAGAAAATGGATCATTGATAAGTAAATGTAACTCTTTACATATCCGGCCACCTGCCTCCGTATGATAGATAACAGGTCCTTCCCAACTGAATGCAATAAGATACTTAAGAGCAATCCGTCCCCAAAGATCCTGATCCTCTCCATAAATAAGATCTTCACGAAACCCTCCCATCATATTAAAGACTTCTTTACGCAATGCACTATTGGATGAGCATACCGGGACATCTCCTTTTGTACATGACCAGAAATAACGAGGTATATACCCTTGCCAGGGGGGTTTTGGAATTCCTGCGTAAATCATTACCATCGGGAAACCATCTGATCTTATCTTTATATAGGGTGTTGCATAAAGGCCGGCCGCTGGATACGCTTTGTATAAATTAAATAATTCTTGAAGATGCTTTGGAGTCCATTCATCATCTGCATCAATAAATGCAACGAAGTCAGATTTAGCTAATTTAACGCCTAAGTTTCGTGCCTTAGCTGCTCCTAATTTATTACGACGAATATGTTTTATTCGTGTATCGGAGAAACCCATGATAATATCAGGGCTCCTGTCTGTAGAACTATCAATAATAATCAGTTCAAAATCCGTAAAGGTCTGGGAGAGAATAGATTTCAGAGTCCTGGTTATATAAAGTTCTTTATTATAGGATGGGATAATAACAGATATTAAGGCCATATTCTATTCTTTCAATGGTTTTTCCAGCATTAATATCCATGTTGGAATTAAAGGGAATATTATTTTTAAAAACCATTTGGGAATATGAGTTAATACCGTTCCAGGTTTAATCATATCATTACCGACAAAATATTCAGGATTCTTTATAATTTGAACAGTGTAATCATATAATTTAAACATATATATCTGTTTTTTAAAAGACCACCAAGGCAGGTGTTTTTCATAATTATATTTACCCTTTCCAGCAATCTGTAGATAATAATGGGCAGTTCTTTTCGGAAGCCAGGATAGGAAGGGAAGATTATAATGACCTTCCATGATCGAGAGAGCATTTCCCGCAGCACAGTAACATACTCCACCAAATTTCAGAGTCCTGAATATTTCTTGAAATAATCTGGTAGAATCAGGAAGATGTTCATAAACATGATTGCAAATGCTTATTGCAATAGTATTTTCCCGAAAGGAGAGGTTCATTCCATCTGCACATATAAAATCAATATTATTTATATCCTGATTAAAGCGGGCATTTTTCAATGCTCTAATATCAATATCTACACCAATTTTTTGTAAATTCGAGATCTGAATATTGCTTAAAATAATTCCTCCAGAACATCCGAGATCCAATATTAATCCAGAGAAAGTCTTATTCTTCAGATAATCATTTATAACAGACTGGATTTTTCTGGCCTTCAGAGTTCTCCCATCTTTATTCAATACATTTGGATTGATGAGAGAGTATCCTTCCTGGTATTTAGACATAATTTACTTCAATAATACTTTCTGATATATCTCAATAAAATGTTCGATGATAACATCCCAAGAAAAAAATTCTCTTACTTTTTTTAATCCGGACTTACGAAATTTCTCTGTTAGATATGGGTTTTCTAATATCAACCTTATTGCTTTAGCAAGAGATTCAGGATCTCCAGGAATGACGAGTAAACCGTTTACACCATCTTCTATAATATCAGGTATACCGCCGGTATTGCTTCCAATAACCGGAGTACCAGATGCCATAGCTTCAAGAAGAACTACACCAAGGCCTTCTGCCTGATTTTTATATTTTATTGAAGGAAGAACAAATACATCCGCTATTTGGTAATACAAAAGTAAGTTATCTCTTCCTTGGTTTCCTAAAAAATTTATAGAAGATGAAATTCCAAGATTTTTTGCACATTGTTCAAGATTTTTTCTTTTAGGTCCATCTCCAATTATTATTAATTGAACATTATTATTCCTAGAAATTTCAACTTTCATAGCTTTTATAAGAATATGGACTCCTTTTAAATCTATTAATCTACCAATAAATAGAATTGTTTTATGGGGTTTTGTGGTTTTTATATTCATTCTACTAAATTCATTAACATTAATACCCATAGGTATTATCCGGATTTTTTCTCTCTTATAAGAGATAATATCCAGGAGTAACTTATATGTGTGCTTGCTATTTGTAGTAATAATATTGGAATAATGCCCAATTACTCGCATCAAAGGATATGTAAATCGATGTGCATGAATAAGATAAATATCGGTTCCATGGATCGTTGTAATATGTGGAATACGGATAAAAAATTGAATCATTGCTCCTATAAGGCCTTGAGGGATTATCCAATGTGAATGAACAAGATTTATTTTTTCTCTTCTAATGATTTTTAATGCAACCAGAAATTGGCAGACACAGAAAGGGATCATCTGGATAATTGCACAAGGTGACTTTTGGATTGATGCGATTATTCCTTCTTTTTCAGTTAATCTCTGTCCCGATGATGTAAACCAGTAAGGAAACCTGATAATTGTAATCTCTTTCTGAACCTCTTCATATAATAAACCTGATCGATGGGGGCAGAGAACGAAAACATGAAATTTTTTCAAACTTAGTGATTCTGCGAAATCACTCATGAATGTTTTATTTATAAGATCATGTGTGGAGGGATATGAACTGGAAAGAAAAAGAATATTTACCAAGTTTAGCTCCATTATATTATGTGATTACAACATCTTAATAATTACAATAGGAAATAATTTTATTATTGGCCCTATTTCCATTTAGAATTATTTTTCGGCTTAAATATTACTCTCTTTTATTAGATTAACTATCAAGGTATCAAGCCAATTATTCTTCGATTTTGGATAATATATGGTCAGGACTAGCATTTTAAAATATTTTAATAAATAGGGAAAAAATAGGTATTATAAGAATACTCCATAATAGGTATCCAAAGAGGGTAACCATTTATGCGAAAATAAGAAAATACAAATGTCATAAATACTTGCCAAACAAAAGGGAGGGTTATCAGAATAGATAACCAAATTATTGCCCATTTCTCTGAGATCTTCCCTGAAACAGATAAAACAAAAAGAATACTTGCTATACAAATTCCCATGAATATTACTAACCCAATTGAAGTAATGCTACTAACATACTCTCCACTTTGGATAAGTAATAAAGCAAGAATCGCAATTGGGGTTAAGAAGGTAAGACTAATAATGAGGCTTTTAAGTAAATTTCCTCCATGATTTCTCCAAAAACACCCAATAATACAGATACTGATAAACGATAATGGAAGATATATTGGGGAAAGATATCTGACATCTGGTAAAACCCCCATACTAATATTCATTCCATGAAGGCCTCTCAAATATGCAATAAAAATTCCTACAGTCACAAAACAACAGAATATTAAAAAAATTTTTACTTGATGACTAATCTGAATTTTTTTTGTGTAGAAGCCAACAAGAAATAACAGTAAGGCTGGAATTACTAATGGAGAAAGATAAAAAAGACCAGCAGCCTTTCCTGATGTTATAGTAATGATACCAATAATATCTGAGGTCCAGTGATCTAAATCAGGAGTGATAAAAGCAAATATTTTTAATATGAAGCTAATTGGTGAAAAAGTTTCAGAGTTTCTTATCAATGCTCCTTGGATGGTAGAAAGATTCTGTGTATCAAATCCAGTAACTGAAGGAATTTTACTGGCAAATACTCGGTCGATGTAATAATATTGTGGCGGGATAAAATAATTCCCGGTAATAATTTTATTATTTATAAAAAAAGGAATAATTCCAGGGATTATACCTAAAATTGGGAAAATTGTTTCTTTTATCTGAAAAATCCAATTATCTCTCTTATAAAAACAGAATTTATAAAGTAAATAAAAAATCAGAATGAAAAGAAAAATGAATATACCCACCTCGGGTCTAGCCCAAATTAAGAGACCAGAAAAGAAAAAAGATAAAAGACAATAATGCATTTTATTTTTCACTAAAAATCCAGCCATACTATATACTATTATTGATAAAAGAAATGCTACAAGTAGGTGATCTTTAGCACTTGAAGCCCAGAAAAAATACGAAGAACAACACAGCGTAATAATTGAAGCAGATATACTAAATAACCGTTGATTATAGAAGAAACGCATGGTTGCATATATAATTGGGGCCATTAAACTAAGTAAAATCTCTTGCGTAAAAATAATTGCAGGGACTTCAACTGGTCGTAATGGGAGGGTCATTTGAAAGGGAGTATAAAGAATAAGATTAAGAAGTAATAATCCAAATATTCCAAATAATCCCATCCAATATATCCCTTTATTTTTTAAATTTAATTGATTATAATAATTTATTCCTATAATTAACATTATAGTCATTAAACATATCCACCAAAGAAAAATAATTATAAGTCTAGAATAATCTCCGGAATTTACTAATGTCCACATAAGAGGAATAGAAATTAGTGGCAGTATAAGACTATAACCTAGTAAATTATCCCTTGAAGAGAAATAACCCGACAATTCTCCAGTGAAAGCCTTTCCATAACGTTCTTCATTCACAGTAAATTGATGTCCCGAAAAAACTTGTGAAAGTTGATTCAAAGGAATCCATTCATCATTCATAAAGATTGCAGGAGGGCTGATAGTAAGAGAAATAATTAAAGTTAAACAAAAAAGAGAAATGCATGCAAATAAATCAGATTTACTAAAATTAATATATTGGTTCATCTCAATATACTTAAATGTAATAACATTTCTTTTTTCCTCCCAAAACAACTATGAAGTTTCGCTTCAGTCTTGACACATGAAAATCAATAATCCTGGCTCAGTTTTGGATTTTATATAGATTTTCATACAAAATTAAAACTATACTCCAATAAATAATTACAAAGAATAGAAAAAAAGGTTAGTAAAGGATACCGCCGGTATATCCATCAGCAAGGGTTCTACTTACAATAGTTGCAGCACCAATTCTTGGCTTAATTTCCACAGTAAAAGTCTGACCCGGGGTGGCTGATGCAGGCAAACCTAATACTATCTTTTGTCTTTGACCTGGAGCAACAGATGCCTCACTTGGATAAACCCTGGATTTTGAAATAGTCGTTGGAGCACCACTGGAAACAGTTTCAATAAAAGTAACATAACCTATTTCCTGAGTATCTCCTCCTTCTGGAACCTTCAACCACAGTGTTAATTGGGTTAAAGTTGATCCAGCATTTCCATACATCGCCCCATCAAGGATCAAATTTGAAGTTGTTTGTTTCATACCTGCATAGGTAACTTCCTGAGACTTCTGGGTTGCGAAGAATCCTGCTCCCAACATAACATATGAGAACACAGCGGCTACAACTACAAATGCTATAAGCACTATAGCTGCTTCAAGGCCTGAAAATGCAACATCTTTTTTCATTTCTATACCTCTTTCCGGTTCTCCCGGAACACAACTATATACTACATTCTAATATTTATTAGTATTGTTACGAGTGATGAGGTACAATTATATGTAGGAAATTTAATAAATAAAGACATGTGTAAACAAAAGATGGGTGGAGAACTGTTATTTATTGTTTTAATTTTATTTATTACAATAATAAATCTTTCTGTAGTTAAAGCAGAGATAATAGATTCCTATCTTGATGAAGGGAGAACAGCATTTATCAATGATGATTATCAAAATGCTCTAATTCTTTTTGATAAGGCATTGAATGTAAACTCTTCAAATATTTCAGCAATGAATAATAAAGCTCTGACATTGCTTCGACTTAACCGAACAGATGAAGCAATAACTGTGATATCTCGTGCTGCAAATATCAGTCCAAATGATCCTGGAATACTTGCAAATTATGGTTTGATACTATTTCTCACCGGGAATTCTGATGCATATAATTATTTGAAACGAGCGACAGAAATAAATCCTGATTTAGAGGATTCATGGTTTCATCAAGGGGAAATACTATATAAGCAAAAAGAATATCAAAAAGCTATAGATGCTTATAAGCAGGTTCTTAAAATTCAACCAAAAAATATTAAAGCACTCTATAATATGGGCCTCTGTTATGAATCTTTAGAAGAATATGGAGAGGCAGTTCGTATGTATGATGAAACTGTACAGATAGAACCTGATTTTGAGGCAGCATGGTTTAATCGAGGAATTATTTACGATGGGTTTGATAATACTACCGAGTCAATCAATTCAATGGGTAAATATATTATGTTAAACCAATCAAACCCAATTGCTTGGTTTATTCATGGAAAGGGTCTTGCTAGAATGGGTTACAATGAAGAGGCAAAATTTTCTTTACAGAAAGCTGTTGATCTAGATCCTAAAAATTCTTTATACCGTGAATACTTAAAACCATTTAATGAGTATCAAAATCAAAAAGATCAAAATAATGAATCAATTTCGGCTATGAATAAAACAACAACTCCAATTTATTTTTGGATACCAATTCTCTCTCTAGTTTTATTGATATTTTTTATAAGGAAAAAAGATTAAATTAAACATATTGGAACGTAAAATAAAAATAATTATTTATAAATGATAAATATAAAATAACTCCTTGAAAATAGGTTAATGAAATGGAAAAGACACTTTCCAAAAAACGGGTTAAACCTAACTTGACATAGAGAGATTTCCCTCGACATAAATAGTGAGATCTTTATATAATAAGAAATATAAAATTATATATATCGATAATTATCTCGCAGGGCGAGAATTAGACCATAAAAATCTTGAATCGATTTATTTTTCTCTATTCGAGTTCTTAAAATCGGCGATGTATATTCCAGTAAAATTGAACAACCTGTCCGTTTGATCCTAAGCATCCTTTCAGTCAAAGTTGAACACCTCTTCCGCTAATATTGAACAGTTCAATCATTGGGTATATGATCCAAAAAAGAGAGATTATTTTTCATTTGGTATCGTGTCTAGATTACTGACTCTTTTTTCTTTACGAAGGGATTCACCTTCAAGTTTAATGGTATAAGCAATATGAATAACCCTGTCACATATTGCATCTGCTATTGTTTCATTCCCAATTTTTTGGAACCAACCTGTCACATCAAACTGTGAACAAAATATTGTAGAATTTCTTTTGTATCGTGCTTCAATAATCTCTAACATATCCCTGGCTTCCGTATCATTCAATTTCAATAAAAGCCAATCATCCAGAACAAGTAATTTCACGGTTTTGTATTCTTTAATGGCTTTATGATAACATCCTTCTCCACGGGCAATTGCGAGTTCTGAAAAAAGTCAGCGATGAGCCTCTGGCTCGCAGATGATAATGAAACAGGACATTAATCCCCAATACTAATATATCCTCTTGGTTGGATCTCAAAAGTGGGATGGTAAGACCAACATTATCTTGGGCTTCGAGCCCGTTAAAAAGTCTGGTCTAAATTCTGCGAACAGATGATTGTGCTTCAAGCACGTATGTGAGATTGTCCCTTAATTAATCCATCCCACATTTTGGAGGTGAAAACGATGTTTCCACGAGTTGATAGGGCTTGCGGCATAGACGTTCATCGTTTAAAGCTCACTGCCACTATCATCGATTCATTAGGTCATACAATTACAAAAGAGTTTTCTACTCAGATTCAATCCTTAATAGAATTGAGGGAATGGATCATTGAAAATGAAATTGAACGTATTCTAATGGAAGCAACAGGAATATATTGGCTTCCAGTTTATGCAATCCTTGAAGATGATATCCCTACCTTTGTCGCTAACCCCTACTTTATAAAATATTCTCCTTCTTCTAAAACGGATAAAAAGGATTCAATCTGGCTTGCAGAAGTCTGTTTAGAGGGTCATTTTCGCGCATCTTATGTCCCGGAAAAAGGAATTCGTGAATATCGAGATCTTTGCCGCGAATATAGGTGTTTAGTTCAAGAAAGAACGAAATTTCGTAATAAAATCCATCGGGTTCTATCTCGCTCTGGTATCCGACTTTCTCCTGTAATATCAGATATTTTCGGCAAAAATGGATTAATCATTCTTCAAGGGATAATTCAAGGTAAGTCTATGGATTCCATATTTGAATCAATAAAACATCCCGGTATTTTACAAAAACGAGAGGATATTATTGGTTCTATTTGTGGAAACTTATCAGAAAATGATGTATTTCTTATCAAATCTTCATTGCAGATCATCGATTTACTAGACAATCAAATTGATTCCTTCGTCACAAAAATGGAAGAGCGGTTTTACCAAAAGCCTGCAGATATCTTTATATTAATCAGTATTCCTGGGATTCAACTTCAATCTGCCTCTGCAATATTGGCTGAAATTGGAGATATCAATCAATATCCATCATCAAAAAACCTTGTTAGCTATGCAGGGTTAGATCCAAAAGTAAGTGAATCTGCTGGAAAGGCATCTTATGGCCATATTAGTAAACGAGGGAATAAACATCTTCGGTTTGTACTTGTTGAGTGTGCTAATGGAATCTCAAGAAGTAAAAATAATCGTTTGAAAGTATCTCTAAAATGTCAAGTTCAACCGCGATCATCGGCAGATTTTGCAGTGAAAGAGTGAAATAGGTAGGAGACTTTCATTTTGATTAAAAATTTTTGACCTAATTCTCCCTTTCACAAAAAAAGTATGGATCAAAAATGCTAAAATGTTAGAAAATCAAAGAAATTATCGGAGCCGGGAGCTATCTTTGATGGTATGCACACACACCTGGCTTCGATGTACTAACAGATGGGCGGTCTGTTCATTTTCTTCATTTTACACCTCCTTGAGTTCTTTCTATTCCTATGATTTCTGATGATTATTTTTGCTATACTCAAAGGAGTTTTGGTTTTTAAAGGTATCAAGGTCTGGATTATTTTTACAACATCCTGAGGGGTTATGCTTTTCTTTACGGTCAAAAAATGCAGTTGTTCTTTTGTAATCCATAACATTGCCAATAAAACTAGAGCCATGTGATGATGCCATGCATCCCAGTTTCTCACTTGATAATCATCCATGCCAGCAAGATCAATTGCATCCTGAAATGACCGTTCAATCCAGTATCTCTCACTCTGCATTCTAGCGAGTTTACTCAATGTAAGGAGAGAGGAAGCGTTGCATAGTGAGTATTTAACATTCGAATCATCGAGATCTTTGCGAATGAGAAGCCAAACTGGAATTGGTTTATTGACATCTTTATCACTCCTCCAAACCCTAAGGGCTGTAAATTTTACTTCGAGAAAACCATCAGTTGAGTCCCTGATCCGAATTATTCTCCACCGAACTATAGTTTTTTGAATCTCATCCACACTAACTGGAATCGTGTTGAGGATTTTTATTAGTGATCTCTTTCTGCCACAGATACCCTTTTTTGGCGGAATACCATACTCAGGTTCTTCAATAATAACCCTGTCTTTTGAACCAATATCGGCGACGTACGTAATTCCTAAGCTCTCAATACGGGTTAGTAACCAAGGGTGTTTACCATAAAAGCCATCCATTGCCACAAAAGAAAACTTGATCTTTGCTTCAATCGCCTGACAGATCAATTCATATGCCAACTCAGCTTTTGTTTTAAAACGTTGAAATTCAGGGGGTATTCTAGCAGCATCGCAACGATCGCGGTCAGACGCCCAGCTTTCAGGAAGGTATAGACGGAAGTCAAGTAACAACCGAAAGCCATTCTTGACATAGGCCATAAAGACACCAACCTGACTGTTCTCAACCTTACCCATATTCCCACAATATTGACGTTTAACACCAACGGAACAATTTCCGGCCTTTGGATTCCCGCATTCATCGATGACTAAAGCACCGTTTTTTCCAATAATATGCCAGCCATTGATGATGATCCAATCTATGAGTTTTTGGTGATCCCAAGGAGATTGAGAGATAAAATGACTGAATGATTGGTTATTTATTGTGCTGCAGTTGTCAGAAATTGCTGATAAATGACATCTTGAGGGATTGACTAAAAGGCCTTTAACATATTCCAAGGCGGTTGCCCATCTATTGTGGGTTTTTGTAGAAAAGCAGTTTCTGAGCGACGCTAATTCAAATAACTGTACTATTAAAGCAATATGACTTTCTATCGCCTTACTGAAAGTTATAATCTCATTGTCTGAGAGTGATTTAGCACAGTAAATATATTGTTCTTCTTTATATAAAGATCAATCGATATAATTCTTATTGCGTGATTTTCGAACTTGACATTTTAGAGTTATCCTAAACATTTAATATTTTTCGGTTTACTAGTTCGGATACGATCCCAATGACATCTTTTGAAATTTCATCTTTTTGTGCATCGTACCTGGAAGATAGATCTGCTGTGATCGTCCCGAGGGATCTTTGACCATCAATTAAATTCCAGATCTCTTTTCCTGTTTCATTGAGTGTATATAGTTCATCTTCCATGTCACCTATTCCTGAAGATATAGGGACAATAAGGAGTTCACCTTCGATCTCACGTGATACTATGTCTTCTGATTTAACAGGAATGGTCTTTTCAGATAGCATGTATCATAATTTTATGTCTTTGTATTTAAATGGATACTAATTTAATTAACTTATTCAGAATCCGTTACCACCAGGATACCTCAAAAATGAATCATATTCCGTATGTAAGTTTTTTATTTTAATCCGGGATCTGTATTTTTATATATATATTGTTATTATCTATGATATTTAATAAATAGGTTATCCTATTACAAAATTATGTTATATGTATGTAGAATCTGATACCCCGTTGGATGTAACAAATTTTGCCCATGTAACATCTGATGAGGAATAAGTTACAGTTAATACCTCACCAGGATCCCACATATTTACGTTAATCTTATCATTTGTCAACGTTTTGGAGTTTGGATCGTATTTGTTTATTATTCCCCCTATGCATAAATATAAATCCATTTTATCCATTTCACGTGCTGAATATATTGTATCTCCGGTATTTTCTATCTGAATTTCAAAAGCTACTAAAGGTTCAGAATGACTTGTAATATTAATATTACTATGGAGTGTCCGCTCCTGCAAAGCAGAGACATCTGTCAGGGTATATATCATGGTATCTGAAATTGTTAGTATTCCAGTTACAATGACATATCCAGATATTAGAATCAGCATTAAACTGACTGCTCCGGCGATGAGTGAAGAGGCCATTTTTACCTATTTTATTGAGGATAATCTGCCTTTGTTTTAAATATGTAATTAAATTATTACGAATAACAAATTTAATATTTTAATTTTTAACATATTTATCCGCCTTTTTTTATCATAATTCATGCAACCGTTTTAGAGAATGTGGTTGACCTTCTTATACTATTCGGAAGAGAAAATGTAAACAAAACCGAATAATCCTGTATCTCTTTATCTGTATCAGTCACTTTAATCTCTACTGTATCTCCAATATCCCAATATCCATCGGCAGGGTTTAATATATACAAAAAGGTTCCTGTTGTTCCCCCGGCATCATATTCATATTTTTGATACATTGTATCTATCCCCAGGTAAACATCTGCTTTTTGTAAATCGTATATAGAGATCCTGTTACTTCCTACATTTTTCATCCAGACCTGTACGGTTTTAGATGTCCCTCCGGCCGTGTAAGTATTAACAATCCGAAAATCAGTTTTTAATTTCTCTTCTTCTGCATGAGAAACAGTACCAAAGGTATCACCAGCAGAAAAGATAGCCGGAAGTATTGCTGTAACCATAAAAGCAGCTCCTATTACTGCACCAATAATTAATATTGCTGAAGAGATTGCTTCACTAGCCATAAAAGCATCCTTTCCGATAATTTTTTTGGAAATTAAATTTTTCTAATAACGATGCATACTATGATCTTTTGGCATAAATATCATTCTGATAATTAATCGATAAAGCTAATAAAGATTAATAACTAAAAAAACGATAACATTAGGAGCTCATATGGATTTCAATACATCGCTCAGACGTGCAATAAAAACAGGAAAAGTAAATCTTGGTCAGAATGCAACAAAAGAGAGTATAGAGGCCGGTAATGCAAAACTTGTAGTAGTTGCGGCAAATTGTCCAAACGAATTTACTAGTTACCTCTCTGAAAAGGAAGGGGTGAAGACACATACTTTTGAGGGATCAGGAGTCCAGCTTGGAAGGGCCTGTGGAAAACCATTCATGGTAAGTGCTCTGGCTGTCATCGAATCCGGTGACTCAGAAATTATGACTCTTACGAGGTAAGATTCTGCATGGGGGTAGTCCTGAATGAAGAGACTATCACGCTAATAGCTCAGTTTGAAAGATTAACCGGAGCAGGCAGTCGTGATGTTATAGAGGATGATGAAGAAAGCCGGCTGATCTTCATCATTAACCCCGGTGATATGGGGTATGCAATCGGAAAGAGAGGAGCCAACATTAAAAAGGCATCAGAATCTTTTGGGAAAAAAATTGAAGCCGTCGAGTACTCAGAAGATCCTTCCCAGTTTATCAGGAATTGTTTCCACCCTGCAATTATTACAGAGATACAATTTTCAGATTATCATGGCGAAAAAACCGCCCATGTGGTGATCAGGGATGAAGATAGGGGCAGGGCAATAGGAAAATCGGGAAAAAATCTAACCCGTTCTAAAATGCTGGCCTTAAGGGAGCATGATATACAGAATATAATTATTGAATAATTCTTTTTAAGGAATTTCTTTTCTTTACAAAATATTGAAATAGCTAGCCGGAGATTTCTTCTTCATGGCAGCAGAAAGTAAAGTATATCTTTTAGTATTGAGTGTTGTGGTGTTATTCCTTACAACCATGTGTCTTTTTGCAGAGGCGGATGATACATTAGTTGTTCCTGTTCAGGTAGATACTAATCAGCCTCCTTCCAATCTTACGGTTTCAGTTCAGCTGGACCAGGAAGGCAGGATCATTACTGCAACCTTCCGGGGAGGATATGGTCAGACTCTGTTGAATAAGATAGATCTGGAATTAATAAGACCGGATGGTTCGACCGAAATTAAAACACTTGGGAACACCATAGGAGAGAGTGTAATCCTGAATGGTTCCGGGTGCGGGGATAGGGTAACAGGTAAGGCTTATTTTAAAACGGGAGATGAATATGATTTTTTGAATGAAACCATGCAGTACCTGAAGGATTTATGTGCTGTAGATTACATTGCCGCATCCGATCCATGTGAAGTGATAAGCGGGTCGGCATATCTCAAAACTGATCCAGTTGATATAATTCCCGCTAATAAATCCGTTGCAGTCCAGGTAAATACAGGTACTTATAATATTAACGTTCAGTTTAGAGGTGGATTCGGACAAAATCTTGTAAAATCAATTAAAGTCACACGAATAGGTCCTGACGGAACTGAAGAAACCAAAGATCTCTTAAATTATGTCGGGGATGAGGTGACCTTTAATGCTACAAATAACTGTATGGACCGGTTAACTGTAGACGTTGATTTTATTGATGGTACCACCTATCACATCTATGATAAAGTCCTCGACTACTTAGGACTACATTATTAATTTTTAAAAAAGACGGACCTGGAGGGATTCGAACCCCCGACATTCGGGTTAGAAGCCCGACGCTCTATCCTGGCTAAGCCACAGATCCAATTGCCTACATAAGTTAACAGTCTATCTAGATAATATTAACTGGAAAAAATTTTTTGATATTTTTTGATCATCCCGCATGAAATACCACGGGTCTTACAACATTAACAACTTTTGGTTCAGTAAATAAACAGTTGATTACTGTTGCTCTGATATTTGAATTGGCCAGATATTTGAGTTTACATCGAGCTGCAGTCTTTTCACGTTCCATTATATGGTATCCGTAACCTGTCTCAACAGTATGTTTCATCGTAATTGAGATTGAAAGAACCTCAACAATTATCCCTGTATCCCCCATAGATAAATCCTCACAATCCACAGTAGTAAGGAAGATGTAGGATCCTGGCTTTACCCGGGATAATGAGATAAGATTATGCGCACTGTTCAGTTCAACGGTACGTGGAATACCTTTTTTAAGTTCTTCAATTACTTGGGGAAAGATACCGGTAAGTGCTATACATTCCATGGATCTCACCCGTACATCGGAAGTTGTTGTTCTTTTCTCCAAGGTTGCTCATCTGCGTTCTGAACATCCTCAGCAAGCCGGTGCATCTGCGCTTCTATCTCTTCTGCCTGTTCTATCAGCCCATCTGTTTTTATGGCCAGATTATATATCTGGTTTAAAACATTAATGGTCCCTGCTGCTGACCTGGGATCTGGAGCGTTTATAGTTTCACCGAGAAGTCCGATGCCTGGAATTCCTCTAATTTTACATTCTGTAAGTAAACTACTTGCAATTCCAGAAATACTCCCTATTGGGAGTCTTATTACTGATTCTCCTATCCTATCAAGAAGTGGTTTATCGGTTGCAACACAAAAAACTCTTTTCTCTGGTTCATTGGTAATGATCCCAGCCAGAGTTACCACTTCAGAGATATTATATGGTGCTAGCCAGTCCAGAATGGCATTTGCCACTTCATAACAAATTTGAGGATGAATTGGGATATCAGCAAGAATAGCAACAAACTTTTCCTTCTCATAAATCCTGACCGGGACAGATATCACCCCTTCTGTCATCATAGCCATTGGAGGAAAATATTTACTGGTCATCGTTCCGATAGACAGAAACTCTAACTGGTCAACCATATATGACAGGGCAATACTCCCGACCAGACCGCTTCCGGGAAATCCTATCAGAACAGAAGCCCCCTCTGAAGAGAGTGGCCTAGCCTGTACAATAACATCAGGCATCTGACTGGAAGTCATATAATATAATAGGAAGAGACAGGAAATAGGTTTGTCGAATTACCTGTTATTAGAAATTCATATTAATTTATCCGGATGAAACATGGATGAACATTTACAGATTTCAGTAAGAGAATTTGAGGGAATTCTGCTAGTTGATCTATCTGGGAAGATAGATGCAGTATCGTCTGACTACTATGAAGGAGAGCTAAAGAACAGAATTGATTCAGGGATAAAAAACATCATTCTAAATATGGCTCAATTATCCTATATTAGTAGTTCCGGACTTCGTATTCTTCTAATTGCATCAAAAAGACTTAAACAAACAGGTGGTATGATTGTACTTGCTGACATGCAACCCGGACCAGCAGGTGTATTTAAAATGACTGGATTTGATAGGCTTTTCCCTGTTTTCGGAACAATGGACGAGGCAATTATTTTCATAAGAGCAAAAAATAATAATATTTAGTCCAATGAATGATAATCGGATAATCGTCAGATCTAATCAGGATTCAATAACGATATTATCTGAATATCTGAATAATCTCTTTAAGAATAAAATATCTGAAGAAGATAATCATGCAATTCACCTTGCTGTGGAAGAGGTGGTTGTTAATATAATTACTCATGGATATAATAATTCAGAGGGAATTATCGAGATATTATGTCAGATAAAAGATTCCTATATTATTATCCATATTTGCGATTACGCACCCCCATTCAATCCTTTATTTCTCCCAACTCCCGATCTTGAAGCAGACCTTATCGATCGTCAAATAGGGGGTCTTGGAGTTCATCTAATTAAATCACTGATGGATGAAGTAGAATATAAAAAAACCGAGGAAGGAAATCATCTTATTTTGAAGAAAAGAATCTCTCCTCATATATTATAGTAATTCTTATTTCACCCCCGACCAAAGGATGCGAAATTTCAATATAATTAAATCTCCTCTAACAAATTTCTCTAATTTGTTTATTTACTTCAGATAACAAATTTACAAACCACATGTCCTTACTTGGTTATTATAAATTACAAAGAACTATCAATAATATGTGTTGCTGCCTTTACACATATTCTTCCTATTCAGTAAGATAATATCAGGATCAAAGTGAAATTAGTAAATCAAAATTAAGTTCTTTCTTCCTATTTCCCTGTTTAGAACTAAATTTGTCAACAATCCACCCGTTATTTTATTTCCCTCCAGTTATTACAATTTTGGTAAGATAGGTTTTCCAATAAAGTCAAAGATAAATCTTCTGTTAGCCGATTATTAAAGAAATAATAGATAATAACCGCAAAAACGGGTATTTCAGGAAATTTCAATAGAGAATTATGTCAAATTACTCATAATGGAATTAAACTCATTGGTTGGTACATAAGCAAGCGAAGGATAACTTCTGTTCCCACTCTGGTACTTTTGCATGACCTGGTACTCAAACCATGAACCGTAAAGGGAGAACCGGGAAGTTACCTGTGATACCTGATCGGCAAAACCGGGTGCGGATCGGTTTAGAAATGGCAACCTGCTTAAATCATTTATTTCCGACATTATTGTCTTATTATAAGCAATTCTTAAATCTGCAAGATCACCAGATACATTATATGACTCGGTCTCTTTGAGGTTTTTCATAAGTCTGATATTTGCGTACTCCACAGAGAGATTCAACATATCAGGAATATCATATGAGATAGATCCGTCAATTCTACCTTTAACCTCATACATATCAGGTATCCAGTACTGATTCATCAGAAATAAAAACTGGCTGTCATTGCCTGACATATTATCCTGGATCACTACCGCTTCGGCTAATACAGAATTTGGGAATGTACCTGAAAAAATCGCAATAATAATTAAAAAGATAATTTTATGCTGATAATTCATTTAATTCTCCAGATATAATCTTGATATAACAATTACACATCTTTAATCCTGATATGATTATCAGAGTAAAGATACAAGATCACGAAGAACTGCTCCTGGATCTTCTGCTTTTACAACACTGGAAGCCAGAAGTACCCCATCGGTTCCAAGTTCTACAGCGGTCTTTACACATCTGCCAGAGTGAATACCAGCCCCGGTTAGGACTTTCACATCATGATTAATTCTCTTAACTACGTCGACAGAATCTGTGATAATATCAGGATTTGCTTCAGAAACCGAAATATTTCCCCCGATAAGTTCTGGAGGTTCTATTGCCACAAAATCGGGACCAAGTGCAGATAACGCTGCGGTAGTTGCAACATTATTTGAACATACACATGAGATCATCGACTCCTTTCTAATGGCTGAAACATTCCTCTCAACATCAGCAATACTCAAACGATATTCTGAGTGGTTGATAAGTGAACCGATAGCTCCTGCTGATTTTACAGATGCAATGGGAATTCTGCCAGTATACGCGCCCGGTTCAACAGGATCAATATGCTGGGCAAAAACAGGAAGGCCATAATGATGATTGACCGGATGAATATCAGGATACATGGGTGCGAGGGCAATAGTGACGCCTGTCTCATCTGTTACTTCCCGAGCTGCCCTGGCAATTCTGATTGCCCCGTTACCAATTGATTCCCGGTAACATTTCAGATTAACAAGTATCAGAGGGATCTTAAGCCTGGAGTTTACCATACGGATATTATTGGACTTATCTCCTATATTTTTATCTTCCCGGAGAGTCCTCTGCGAAACCCGCTCCTTGTAATTCCACCATAACTCATGGAGAGGATCTTATTCTTTGTCTGTTCTGATTCTCTCTCGTTCCTTAAGAGTAACTCCCCTTTTATTACTCTGGTCCAAAGACCAGTCATTTCAGATACATACGCATATCCACGATCTCTTGCATCAATAAGAAACCACTTTATTCCCATATCAAATAATGACTGAATTTCGTCGAAAAGACAGTGTTCTGAAGAATTCATTATATGCGTTCGTCCGGATGAATCATAGAAGAAAGGAAAAACATATCCTTTTTCATCCCTTATTGCCATAGATAAATTATTCATGGATCTTCCATTCATCTCATTTATTTCGTGATTTTCTGATACAATAGTAGATAGATGATCTTCGGAGACAGTAGCTTCCAGTAACCCCTGTACAAGTACTGCAAGGTTAATATTGAGACAGGAAGATGCACTGCAAATATCATGTATCTCTGATCCTGAAAGTTCTGGAGAAAGAGTACAGAAATCCAAGCCGGATAAAGCCCTTACTGATGACGAGTTGGTAACATTTAGTCCATAATAACCTGAAATCTGCATATTAGGAAGTTCTTTATGGACAAAATCTGCAAATCCATGACTATCAACAAGAATATTATCTAAACCGGATGAAGCCATTTTTCTGATAAAGTCGATACAGGGTTCAATCTCGTGATTTCTAATTATTCCAGGGATCATTATTCCAATATTATGGGCAATATTTTCAGGAGGGTTCTTCTGGATTTTGTGATCCCATTGTATATACACCTTATTTGCTCCGGCTGCCAAAGCAGCCCCGGCCTCTTTCATCGTTGAAACAATGACTCCAAGAGAAGGATACTGTTCTGGATGAATAACAGCGACCGGATGAGAAAGGAGTTTATCTATCCTATCTCCTGATGTTTTGACAGATGATTCAGAAGGGAGGAGAGGTTTTACTAGTGCTGTTTCAGCCGCATTAATAATCTCACGCCGGATTGTATTTAGGATCCCCGGAGGTGCAAACCACCCGTTTTCACCTCTGATGTCGATATTGGTAAATGAATAAATTGTCTCTTTCGTCTTCCGGATCTGATTAATTATTCTCTCCTTAGTTAGAGAGATTGTTTTTGCAGGTTGCAGGATGACATTGCTATTACCCTCAAACAAATTCTGCTTACCTCTGCTTGTGACAATTCCATGCGTCCTAATTCTACCATCTGGTAATATCTCAATAAGACAAGAAATTTGGATTAATCCTTCTAATTTTTTATCAGGAAGAGAAAGGATCTCTTTTATCCTGTTATCCATGTCTCTGTTACTAGTAATAAAAACTGGACTATTGATAAGAGGACTGACTTCCGCATGGATATCAATTATATCCCCGTGAAAAACCGGAGGTCTTCTTATTACAAATCCATGAGCACCATTATTATCGTATATTACAAGACCATCCCCCATTGAAGGAGATATTTCTCCTTTAGTACGAATTGATAATAATCCATCTCTGCACCTGATAACCTTCCCAAGATAATAGCCCTGATTACCGGGATAATTTCGGCCCATCACTTCAAAAAAAGCATTCCCGGAAAGATACCCGGTTGTAAATCCCCTGGAAAATGCTACAGCAAGATCGTAATAATCATGCGGATCCGGAATAAACTTTCCCTCACGTATTCTGTCAAGTGCCCTTCTATATACTGATACAACTACTGCAACATACTCAGGAGATCTCATCCTGCCCTCTATCTTCAGGGCAGCTACAGGCAGAGTGCATACACTCTTCAGATTATTATAAAGGCAGAGATCCTTGGTTGACATGAGATAACCTGGACCTGAATGTAATAAATTGCCATCTTTCAGTCTGCCATATTCATCAGTATAACCAGAACAGATCTGATAAATTTTCCTGCATGGTTGTGCACACATTCCCCTGTTACCACTTCTTCCACCGATTAAAGATGAAAGAAGACACCTGCCTGAATAGCCGTAGCACAAAGCCCCATGAAGAAAGATCTCGATGTCACATTTCATCCCAGCAATTGAACACGCTATCTCTCTTATTTCATCTGCCTGAAGTTCACGGGCAAGTACGATTCTTTTGCATCCTCGGGATGCTGCAAATTTTGCTCCGGGTGAGTTGTGGATTCCCATCTGTGTTGAGGCATGAATCTTAAGATCAGGCATGGCCTCTCTTGCCATAGCTAGCAGCCCGGTATCTTGGATAAGGACTCCGTCGACTCCAGACTCATATAGGAAAAGCAGATACATTAATGCGGGTTTTAGTTCATGTTCAGTGATTAGGACATTCACTGTAACAAAGATCTCCACTCCCCGTAAGTGGGCATATCTAATCGCCTCAACAATTTCATCATCAGAGAAATTTTTTGCATACTGTCTGGCTCCGAAGAATTTTCCACCAAGATATACTGCATCAGCACCTGCTGCTATCGCTGCAATTAGTGCATCCTTTGAACCTGCCGGTGCAAGAAGAAGAGGAGTCTCAGAGAAAGTCATATCACCGACCAGGATTCTCTGGTAATTCCTGGTCTTATCTTTCTCTGCTCTAATATTGTATCAAGGATCACAAGTGAAAGCATGGCTTCTGCAACCGGAACAATACGAACGGCAATACAGGGATCATGCCGGCCTTTTACAGTGATCTCCTGCATTGTCCCCTCATAATCGATTGTTTGCTGTTTAATACTGATTGATGGAGTAGGCTTTATGGAAATTCTCACTAAAATATCCTGACCGGTTGATATTCCACCAAGAATTCCGCCGGCATTATTAGATTCATATCTTTCAGGTCTCATCCTGTCATTATGTTCTGACCCGGTCATAGTAGATGCCTTAACTCCTGAACCTATCTCAACAGCTTTTACTCCTCCAATTCCCATCAGAGCAAAAGCAATCAGGGCATCTAATTTATAAAAAACAGGATCTCCAAGACCAGGAGGACAGTTTGAAATAACCAGTGAGATTACCCCACCAACAGAATCTCCTGAATCACGGGCTTTGCGGATAATATCCTCTATTTCATCCTTGCCTTTCTTACCGTAAACTTCAACAAGGGTTCCTGTAATCGTAATTCCCATACTATTTAGATATCTGCATGCTACGGCTCCGGCGGCAACACGGGCAGCAGTCTCTCTCCCTGAACTTCTTCCGCCCCCCCTGTGATCACGAAATCCGAATTTCTCCATATAACCGCGGTCTGCATGCCCAGGACGGTAGATAGTTTTAAGGTAATCATAATCTGAAGAATTCATCGATTTATTTCTTATTATAAGTGAGATAGGAGTGCCAAGTGTTCTGCCTTCATAAACCCCTGAAAGTATCTCAACCCTGTCCTTTTCATCTCTTGGGCTTACCAAATCATTCTGTCCGGGTCTTCGCCTGTCGAGAAACGGCTGAATATTCTCCTCACTTAATAAAATCCCAGGAGGACATCCATCAATTACCGCTCCGATAGCTGCCCCGTGGCTCTCTCCAAAGGTTGTAACCCGGAAATTTCTCCCAAAAGTGTTCATGTCAGCATCTCTCTTATCCTGGTGACAGGGATTTCAATTCCTGTAAAAATTTTGTACTGCTCTGCAAGCTGGTGGGCAAACATTTCTGTACCCGGAATTACAGAACTCCCTGCTGCAAGGGCTGCCTTCAGAAGAGGTGTATCCCTTGGCGTATATACAAGATCAACAACAGTCATAT
>Ga0074198_1000916_pt1 | contig 24174 bp, 23 predicted proteins | sample EPASupsiteSAE323_FD_64527 | JGI IMG/M metagenome (GOLD analysis project Ga0074198, IMG submission 64527) | Bioremediated contaminated groundwater from EPA Superfund site, New Mexico - Sample SAE3-23 | ecosystem: Environmental > Aquatic > Deep subsurface > Groundwater > Contaminated ...
ACTTATTATTGGCTTAGAATCTACAAAATTGCATAAAATTCCCTGTATTCGCGAAAAATCACCCTTTGTTTCTTCTTTCGTCATTTGGACACGCCTTGGCTGAATAGCATCTGACCTTGTAGAATCAATTTCAAGAGATAAAGATTTCTCTTTATCTTCTATCGTTGACAATATTAAATACCAGAGATTTTGTCCAACTTCTTGTTTTTTTATAATTAAATTTTGTAAGATTTCCTGTTTGTCTGCATCAGGCAGATTTTGAAAATCAGAACCGAGGTATTGATCAATTATCCCCAAAAAACTGCTTTCAACTGAGTCTAAATGTTCTTCAAACATAAGAACCCCACCTTATCCCCATTTTTTACAATTATTTTCTTTTAATTATAACATTATTTCTTATTAATGTAAATTTTGCTAATACAGTCTGACGCATTCTTGCTAATATGTGTAGGATAGGCACCATATGTCATTTTCCAAATAAAAACAACCCCAAAAGCATAAACCTTTGAGGCTGTATGGTGTGGAAAATCCGGCACGCATAGTTCGCACTATCAGTAGAGCAACCTTGATATTAAAAAATAATAATTAATAGCTTATTTTGCCTTAAATCATCTTTGACTTAATCAAAAGATGTTATAGCCATTTCTTTCATTGCTTTATCATTGTTATAATATATTTTAATTTCCGTTACCTTTTTAGTATTTTTGTCTGCTATTATACCAATTGTCTTATCTATGCCAGATGATTTCTGCTCTAACTTATAATTATAAAAATTTGTAGTTGAAGAATTATATCCTGACTCACTTGGTCTGCCATAAATTGATTGTATCTTATCTATAGAATCTCCAACCTTAAGGGCACCTTTAGTTTGAACATTTAACAAGTCTCCACTTATTATATAACCTGTTTTTGAGGATTCATTCCATGCATATTCAATTACTAAATCTTCTTTAACTTTATTTGGTAAATGAACTACGTACCAATCATAATTGATATTTTTAACGTTGGATGAAGCTTTAATATCTACATTATTTTTATCCCGCTTACCTAATTCTATGCCTAATTTGCTCGCTATCTGCTCAAAAGGAGTAGTGTCATTAATAATAACACCTTTATAGTTAATATTAAACTCGTCCTTTGTAAACTCCGATTTTGTAGAATTATCCTTTTGATTATTGGTTTGCTGATTATCACTTTTTTGGGATTGGTTTACTTGAATTTGATTTGGTTGATTATTATTTACAGTTTCTTTCTTTCCACAGCCAGCAAAAGCAATAAATGCAACTACTAGTAAACATAAGACTATCGCCTTATTTCTCATGTATATTTGACCCCCATTCAACTTTTATATCTAAATTGTACTATAATATTACATTTTTATAAACTATACTTATCTATCTTTTCATTTTAAAGCATAAAAAATCAGGGTATTTCTACCCTGATCGTGGTGCGGGAAACCGGGGTCGAACCGGTACGATATCACTACCGCAGGATTTTAAGTCCTGTGCGTCTGCCTGTTCCGCCACTCCCGCATATTTAATACTTCTATTAATAGTATATTACATCTTCGCATATATTAAAATACTAAACCTGAAGTTATCTATTACTTCTATCTCCTGCTCGATGTTTTATTTTTGGAGGCGCCACCCAGATTTGAACTGGGGGATAAAGGTTTTGCAGACCTCTGCCTTACCACTTGGCTATGGCGCCAGATACAAAAGTTGGTAGTTGGTAGTTATTGGTTGTTGGCTTCGAGAAAATCTTAAAGTATTCAAAGCTTTAACTATCAACCACGAACTACGAACCACCAACCTTAGGTCGTAGACCTAATCTTTTGGAGCGGAAGACGAGATTCGAACTCGCGACAACTGCCTTGGCAAGGCAGCGCTCTACCACTGAGCCACTCCCGCATGAGTATTTATCTGGTGCCCAGAGCCGGAATCGAACCAGCGACACGTGGATTTTCAGTCCACTGCTCTACCGACTGAGCTATCTGGGCATACTATTAAGTTTTTAGATGCCAGAAGCCAGATTTCTCTAGCTTCTAACCTCTGTTTGGCGACCCAGAAGGGGCTCGAACCCTCGACCTCCAGCGTGACAGGCTGGCATTCTAACCAACTGAACTACTGGGCCATTTATAATTGTGCTGAGTTCTGCATTCAGAACCCAGCACATGTTTCATGGTGGGAACAATAGGGCTCGAACCTATGACCCCCTGCTTGTAAGGCAGATGCTCTCCCAGCTGAGCTATGCTCCCATGATTTTAGCTGCTTAACTCTCAAGCGGCAATAATGAGTATACAGAAACCAGAGGCATCTGTCAAAGACTTTGACCCGCCAATATTATTGATTAATTTAATTTGTCTGATAATATCTCCATATTTCTCGTTATTGCTACTCAATTATATATATTAATAAAGCTAATACATTATTCATAGTAAATAACTAGTCCTGTAGAAAAGAGTCGACATCCTCTTGTTTAAAGGAATACTTCTTTAAACAGAAATGACATTCTATTTCGACCTGCCCTTGAGATTCAACAATATTATTAAGCTCAGCTCTTCCTAAACTGATAAGAGCCTTCTCCATCCTTTCTCTACTGCAATCACATATATAGTGAGGTGCTATTTCATCAAGCACTTTTAGGTTAATATCTCCAACAATTCTTTTAACAACAGCTTCAATTGATTCGCCATCTGACAGATAATTGGTTACTGTAGAAAAATTCTGTAAATTAGTTTCAATTTTTTCAATAATACTATTTTCAGTCTCCGGCAAAAGCTGTATTATAAAACCTCCAGAAGAAAGAACCTCTCCTGTTTTATCAATAAGCACACCTAGTGCAACAACAGATGGAACCTGTTCAGATTTCAAAAAATAATATGCAATATCCTCTCCTATTTCACCCGAAACTAGTGGAACGAAACCAATATATGGCTCTTTTAATCCTATATCCTTAATGACATTTAGATATCCTTCTCTTCCTACAGCTCCACCAACATCCAACTTACCCTTAGAATTTGGTTCAAGATAAACCTCAGGATTGTTCACATACCCTTTTACAATACCACGATGATTTGATACAACCACTATTCCCCCTAATGGTCCTTCTCCTTTAACCTGCAATGTAAGCCTGTCATCTTCATTTTTAAGCATCATCCCCATCATAAGACCGGCTGTAAGGGTTCTGCCAAGCGCAGCAGATGCTATAGGTGACAAATTATGAGTTTTGCGAGCATCTTCTACCAACTCCGTCGTTTCTGCTGCAAAAATTCTCATTTTAAGCCCTTCATCAACCATTCTAAGTATTCTGTCTTTCAAGCGTTATCTTCTCCTTATTAAAATAATACTAAATAATTCCAATATTTATAATTAACTATAACATGTTTCTATTATATTCTTATAATAATTATTAACAAGATAAAATGTAAATTTCTATTCAGAAACTACTGGAAGGAGAAAACCCTAAGGGGTGAGTTACAAAAAAAAGAAAACCCTGATTTTTCAATCAGGGTTACTTCTTGCTCTACATTTATTTTAAAGAGCCCTAGTCACATTTGCTGCTTGAGGTCCTTTGGCTCCTTCGATTACTTCAAACTGAACCTCTGTACCTTCTTCAAGTGTTTTGTATCCATCCATTTCTATTGCTGAGAAGTGAACAAATACGTCTTTTCCTTCTTCCCTTTCGATAAAGCCGAAGCCTTTCTCAGGATTAAACCATTTTACCTTACCTTTTTCCACTTTAACATTCCTCCATTACTTAAACTTTTCAACATGGTCGTTTTTCAACCATGCACATAGTTTAGCATACCTTATTTTTCTTGTCAACGATTTATGCCGTCAATCCACAGTTATATTTGTCGCTTGTTGTCGTTTTTTTCTACATTACTTTTTAAGTTGTTTTTTTATCGATATTATTATTTTCCGACTGCATGAATATATTACAGTAATTTATTTCAAATTCTCCCATTTCATGATTATTTCTTTGTTTTTAAAATTTCTAAAGCTTTTATGAGCTGCGTATCCTGCTTTTCGTCTATCTGCAGAGAAGACGTGTAGTTTTTTGGCAGCTCGACAACAGTATCAGGAATAATCCCTTTGCCCTGAATGCTGGTTCCTTTAGGTGTAAAGTACTCTGAAATGGTAACCTTTAAAGCAGTTCCGTCTTTTAAGTCTATTACATCCTGCACGACTCCCTTTCCGAATGTCTTTGTACCTACCAGAACAGCCTTTTTGGAATCCTTGAGCGCACCAGCCAATATTTCCGAAGCACTTGCACTACTTCCGTTTACCAAAAGAACAATAGGGACTGTAGCCTGTGTAGGATTTGACTCCCAAGTTTTCTTTTCTTTGTTCTTATCCAAGGTGTAAACAATAAGTCCCTTTGGTATTAATCTATCTGCTATCTCAATAACCTCATTAAGCAACCCACCAGGATTATCCCTGACATCTATTACCAAACCTTTAATTTTTGCCTTTTCAAGACTATTATAGGCTTTAATGAAATCCTCTGAAGTTTTTTCGTCAAACATTGATACCCTTATATAACCGATATTGTTAGCTAATGCTTTGTACTTAACCGTTTTCAAGATTATATTCGCCCTTATAATTACTTTTTCAAATGCATCTTTTATATCTTTTCTCTTTATTGTGAGGGTTACTTTAGTACCCTCCAAGCCCTTCATCATAGAAACCGCTTTATCAAGTTCACTGCCTTTGACTTCTTTTCCGTCAACCTTGATTATCTTATCTCCAGGCAATATCCCTGCCTTTTCTCCAGGCGTGTCTTCGATTGGAGAAACAACCACCACAGAATCGTCTTTTATTTCCGCAGAAACTACAATTCCTATTCCCGCATATGTTCCTCTCGTTTCAGTAGTTAGATCTTCATACTCTTTCTCATTAAGATAAACCGTATAAGGGTCTTTAAGCGATTCTGTCATTCCATCAATTGCCCCCTCAGTCAGTATCTCATCATTTGTTCCCTTCAAATAGTATTTATCAAGATACGCCTTTATCCTATTAACTTTTTCTATATCAAAATTTGAAGTTTTTGATTTTACAAGAAGATCCATTGATAAGGCCTTGCTTGAAAATATAAATGCTGATATTGCGAAACTTATAACAGATGTGATTATAACCAGGGATACCATCCCTAAAGCTATCTCTTTTTTTTCTTTGTTCAAATAAATTCACTCCTGACTTATTAATATATGTTATTTTTATTTATTTTTTTATGCGGTTATACCACTATTATATACATAATAGTGAAATAATAAAATATAAAACAAATAAAAAGTGGCTTGACCACTTTTTATTTGTTTTATATTTTATTTGGATACATAACTCAAAGGATTAACTGGGGTTCCGTTTTCTCTAACCTCAAAATGCAAATGTGGTCCGGTTGACAATCCCGTGCTTCCAACTTCGGCAATTTTTTGACCAGCTTTTACCTCAGCTCCTTCTGAAACAAGGATTTTCGATGTATGTGCATACAAAGTTGATTTTCCACTTCCATGATCAATAATAACCGTTTTACCATATCCACCGAACCAATCAGCCATTATTACAGTTCCACCATTTGCAGCAACTATGTCCGTTCCTGAAGATGCCGAAATATCGAGCCCTGTATGCATCTTTTTCTTTTTCAAAATTGGATGCATTCTCATTCCAAAATACGACGATATACTTGAAGAACCATCTATCGGCCAGCAGAAAATTCCTCCCTTGTATATCTTTTTACTGCCCTTTTGAATTCTTTGTATCTTTTCTTTCAATCGATCAGATTCTTTAAGCTCCTCATCTATAGCCGCTTCCAAATCTTTTTGTTTGAATGCCAATTGTCTTAGATAACTGCTCCTGTTCCCTCTATATGTGTCAAGGTTTCTCTTGATAGAAACATTAGACTCTTTTGCCATCTCTCTGGAGTTTTTTTGCTTCTCAATTGCAGTTTTTGCCTGTTGTATGATTTCCTTTGTCTCAGCAGTAGATTCCAAAAGTTCTTTATCCTGTTCAAGGATACTCTTTACGAAATGATATCTTGCAAAAAAATCAGAAAAGTTTTCCGAATCTAAGATTAACTCTAAGTACGTAGATTCTCCATTTTTATATAAAGCAACAATTCTAGCTTTAAGCATCTGATCCAAACTTTTCATTTTTTCTTCTGCTTGTTGAATCTGAGATTCTTTTTCTTCGATGCTTTGATTATAATTGGAAATCTGTTTCTTTAAATCTTCAATAGTCATTCTTGCACTGTCAATCTGCCTATCTAGCACTTCAATTTCATGGCTGATTTCTTTTTTTTCTTTTTTAACAACAGTTAATTGATTCATTTTATTGTTTATACTTTTACTGTTTTTCTTAAGTTGTGCATTTAAATCCTTTATGTTTTCTCCCCAACTTGGGAGTGCACTCATTAAAACTGAAACCGCAACCAATATAATTATACCGTTTTTTTTCATTTTTCTCCCCCCAAATCAGACTTTAAGATATTTTCTCATAGAAATAGAACTTCCTATACATCCCATTCCTACGCCAATAAACAAATATATAAACAAAAGCTGCCTGAAAATGGAACTAAATGCAACAAAATTGTTTATTCCAATATCATTAACTATGCTTTTTACCTTTAAATAACCTATTACAGCTTCATATCCTTGAAAGATTACAAGCAAGGCAAGGAGACAAGCAACAGCACCAATAAGTATACTCTCAATTACGAATGGCAAATGAATAAAAAAGTCAGTTGCACCAATGTATTTCATTATTCCTATTTCTTTTCTTCTGGCAAATACGGTTAGTTTAACGGTGTTGGAAATTATTAATATGGCAGTTGCTGCAAGAAGAGCAAGTACAACCAAGCTAACAATTCTTATAACATTCATCATTTTGATTACTTTATCGATAACTTCCTTGTGATACACAACATCATCTGCTTTTACACCAGGTAAGGTTTTTAATTGTTCAACCGCTCTTTGCGCATCTTCAGCTCTGCTTAATGTAACCATAAATGAAGGAGGAAGGAAATTATTTTTCTCATCATATCCTTCTAGAAGTCTCTCATGACCTTTCATCATATCCATGGTTTTCAGCTTTTTAAACGCTTGCTCTTTTGATACAAAAGAAACTTTTCCAATATTAAAGTTTGTTATTTTCTTGCCAATATCATCAATCTTGTCCATTTTTATTTCTGTATCAAGAAAAACCTGTATCATTAAACCAGATTCTATATTCTTGCCAATAAGGTTAACATTTGCTCCAATAAGAATAAAAATTCCAAGTATTATCAACGATGCCGTTACCGTAATCGTTGATGCAAAGAACATCAATTTATTTCTTAATGTGTTTGCAACTCCCTCTTTAATAAGGTATCTGAATGTTCTCAGTTTCAACAGAATACACACCCTTCTCCTGGTCGCTAACTATTTTGCCCTTATCTAGAGCAACAACCCTTTTCTTCATAACATCAACAATCTCCCTCGCATGGGTTGCTATTAAAACAGTTGTTCCTCTATGGTTAATATCACTTATTAATTTGACTATATCCAATGAAGTATCGGGATCGAGATTTCCGGTTGGTTCATCAGCAAGCAGCACGCTTGGGTTATTTGACAAAGCTCTCGCAAGAGCCACACGCTGCTGCTCCCCTCCAGAAAGTTCATGGGGGTAATGATTTGCTTTACTGCTCAGTCCAACAAGTGCCAAAAGCATTGGAACCTGTCTCCTTATATCCTTTGGCACAGCTTCAATTATATGCATTGCAAATGCAACATTTTCATAGACCGTTCTATCAGGAAGAAGCCTAAAATCTTGGAATACTATGCCCATTCCTCTTCTAAGGTATGGTATTTTCCCCCTTCTCATCGAAGTTGGTTCATATTTTCCAACCCTAATAATGCCACTCTCAGCATCTTCTTCTTTTAAAAGAAGTTTCAACAAGGTTGATTTCCCTGACCCACTGGGTCCTACAAGAAAAACAAACTCGCCTTTCTCTATCTTTAAAGAAACACCCTTCAGGGCTTCAACTCCACTTGGGTAGGTCTTGTAAACATTTCTAATATCTATCAATTTTTTACTACCCCTTTTAATTATTTCCAGCAATCAAAATCGTTTTTATGTTTTTGTTAAACCCGTACCATAATTCTACACGATTTTATAAAATTCCTCAATAGAAAAGTTTATTTATAGTTCCCATTTTCCTTGATTCTTTGAAGTTTTTTTCAAATATTCACGAATTAATAATGCAAACTTAAAAATAACAGCATCATCGAATCGTTTCAAGTCCAAGCCTATGGATTTTTGTATCTTTTCAAGTCTGTATACCAGAGTGTTTCTATGTAGATAAAGCTGTCTTGATGCTTCACTGATATGAAGATTATTATCAAACAGCTTGTTGATAGTCATTATTGTTTCTTCATCCATTATTTCTTCATCAGCGTTTACAAATACTTCATCCAAAAACATTTGCGCAAAATCACGTGGAATTTCGCAAATCAATCTCCCCAATCCGAGTTTGTTGTAATTCACAACAAATCTGTCAGGATAAAATATTTCTCCTACAGAAATAGCTGTCCGTGCCTGTTCGAATGATCTAACAATTTCTGCAATACTGTCAAATGTTCCACCAATACCGATATATGCATTTATCATTATTTCACTATTCAATGTATCCATTATTATTGCTGCAATTTTTTCAGGAGTAAGTTCATCTCCCTGATTAAGCTCTTTAACTAATACTGTGCTGTAATCATCGAGTTTTATAATAAAGTCACTGTTTCTGTTTGGAAAAATACTTTGTATAACCTCGATTATATTATTCTTGCTAGGTTTATGAACCTTTATTAAGAATACCACCCTATTAACAGAACCGTTCAATTGGAGTTCTCTTGCTTTACTTGAGATATCACTTATAGCAAATTCGCCCTTAATTATATCTCTAATGAAATTAAGCCTTGTTGTATAGTTTTCTTTAATCTTCTTAAGATTTATAATGCAGATACTTATTGCATTTATATAATTTATGGCTTCTTGATTTGGATTTTTGATAAAAACTATAAAATCGATTATATCATCTCGATAGTATTTTTGATAAACATAATCTTCAACAAGGCAGACATCTTCTCCCATTTCAAGAACAGTAGATATATTATGGTCAAAACTCCCCATCCTAGATTCATCAGAGCAGCCCAATATGATTCCCGTTATATCACAAAAGCCGAACTCTATATCGATGAATCCTCTGATTTGATTGATTATTTCCTGTATATACTGATCCACGTCAACCTCCAGCTTTTTTAGATTAATTTTTCGGTATCTTTATCAAATAGTAATATCTTGTTTGTATCAACTGACGCTGTTATTTCTTCTCCCCTTCTGCATATCAGTTTGTCCACACTCTTGACAAAAAAGTTAATTCCCTCTGTTATTAAATGTATGAACGTCTCATCATGCATTGTTTCTACCACATCAACTTTCGCATGAATGCATCCATTGTTGTTCAGATTTTCTCCTACTTTTATATCTTCCGGTCTCAAGGCAATTATTATCTCTTTCCCTAAATAACCACCATTCCTTATAGTTTCTAGTTTGTCATCCCTGAGACTTAGAATGTTTTTGCCAATCTTTAATACTACTATCCCATTTTCTTCACAAACTCTAGCATTAATAAAGCTTGTTTTTCCTTTGCCTACAAACCCCGCAACAAACTTATTACATGGTTCATTATAAAGGTTAGTGTACATGTCAATCTGTTCAATTTTTCCATTATTCATTACCGCAATCCTACCAACAGTATCCACCGGAACCATATTGCTATCAATTGCAACTATTGTAGTTTGTTTGAGTTTATGCCATATATTAATTATTTCCTCGTAAAGACTCTTTTTGGTATTCTCATCACAATCTGTACAAACCCTATCAACAAGAAATACCTTTGGAGCCTTTACTGCTGCTTTAGCAAATGCTACGCGCTGATTTTGATATATATCCAATTGGTGGGATTTTTTTTGAAGCAAGTCAGTTATTTCAAGAAGGTCGGCAATATGTTTAATATTTTCTTTCAGGTGCTTGCCTTTATTCTTGCTGAATTTTAATCCAAATTCAATATTCCCCCAAATCGTCATTTGTGGATATAAGGTTAAACTTTGATAAACTATTGCAATATTTCTTTCAATAGGATCCGTATAGTTTGCGAGCTTCCCATCAATATAAATTTCTCCAGAAGTGATATCGTCAAGACCTGCTATAAGTCTTAATAGAGTTGACTTTCCACAATCGGAGGGTCCAGTCAAGACAAGAAGTTCGTCATTCTTTACTTCCAGCGATATATCCTTAAGTGCCTGATTTCCTCCAGGGAAAACCTTGGATACTTGTTCTAATCTGATTCCTGACATAAATATTCCTCCATATTTTGACACAAGTAGCTAATATATTATAGATTATATCACAAAGCATGGAATCTTTGAAGAATTATGGAATTCAATATTTTTATTTCTCAATTCTTGAATAATGTTGGAAAACTCTGTATAATGTTTTAATAAATTATTAAATTCATTGTCCAAAAATTCCCCAAAACAGGAGGTGCTTTTGTGATTCATTTAACAAGTATAGATAATTTATCAAAAATGCAGGTGCTTGAGATTTTCGAACTTGCAAAAGAATTAAAAGATTTACAAAAGAGAGAAATTGAACAAGATTATCTTAAGGGTAAAACTCTTGGTATGATTTTTGAAAAGAGTTCTACTAGAACCAGAGTTTCTTTTGAAGTAGGCATGTATCAATTAGGAGGAAACGCATTGTTCCTTAGCTCTTCAGATATTCAGCTTGGCAGAGGTGAAACCATTGAAGACACTGCACGTGTTCTTTCAAGATATTTGGATGGAATAATGATTAGAACATCTTCACATGATAAAGTTCTTGCATTGGCAAAAAGCGCTTCAATACCGATAATAAATGGATTAAGCAATTTGCACCATCCTTGTCAGGCCCTTGCAGATATATTTACCCTTCTGGAAACAGGGAGAGAACTTCTTAATCTTAAGCTTGCCTATGTCGGAGATGGTAATAATGTCGCCAATTCGCTTTTACAGATTTGTGCACTTCTCGGAGTTGACATTAGCATAGCAACACCTAAAAGCCACAGTTGTAATGAAACTATCGTGGAACAAGCTATTGCGCTAACTCGCTCATCAGGAAGCAGACTTGCAATTACGAACAGCCCTGAAGAAGCAGTTGAAAATGCAGACGTAATATATACCGATACTTGGGTAAGCATGGGAATGGAAAATGAAAAGAGTGAAAGAACAATTGATTTTAAAGGTTTTACTATTACAAAAGACCTAATGTCCCTTGCAAGGCAAAATGCAGTTTTTATGCATTGTCTGCCAGCATATAGAGGCTATGAAGTGTCCCCAGAGGTTATTGATGGACCTCAGTCAGTTGTTCTTGATCAGGCTGAAAATAGACTTCATGTCCAAAAAGCAATACTGACTTTGTTGCTGAGTAAGAAAAATGAATATTCTTGGAACTAATCTTGAGTTTCTTTTTAAAAAAAATACGGGTTGGGTTTATAACCATACCGTATTTTTTAAATATCTTTTTTCAACAGTTCCAAATAAATTTTTTCCAGTCCCGGCTTTTCCAGCCATACTTCCTCAGTTTTAATTCCATTGGCTTCAAGTATTTTAAGCACTTCAATTACTGGTGTTTCTCCTTGTTCTGTAGGTATTTCCAGAAGACCTTTATTGTATTGTGCGTTAACAAATGAGAGCATTTTTATTTTCGTCTGGTCAATACCGGAATCAATTTTTAAAACTATTTTATTTTTTAATCCCAAAACATTTTTAAATTGGTCAATTGTTCCTATTGCGATGACTTTTCCCCTATTCATAACCATAATTCTATCGCACAAAAGTTCAGCTTCTTCAATATGATGGCTTGTATATATAATAATCGTACCCTGGGTTTTCAGATCCTTAATTGCAGATATTATATATTCTCTCGATTCAGTGTCTATTCCTACCGTCGGCTCATCCATAATCACTATTTGCGGCTTGTGTATCAGAGCTGCTGCGATATTTAGCCTTCTTTTCATACCTCCTGAAAGGTTACCAACTTTTTCATCTATTTTAGTATTTAATCCCACTGTTTTTAAGACTTCAATCATTCTATCCCTTGTTTCAGAACGTTTAATACCATAAATACCTCCCCAGAAAAGCATGTTGTCCTTTACATTCAACCTTTCATAGAGAGCTATGTCCTGAGGCACAAAACCTAAGCAAGGTCTTATTGCCTTTGGATTTTTAACAATGTTTTCTTTATTAAAATAGAGTTCTCCTTGATCCGGCTTTAATAATGTCGAAAGCAATGATAGCAAAGTAGTCTTTCCAGCACCATTTGGTCCTAGAACACCAACAATCTCACCGCTTGTTATGGTAAAACTCACGTCATCAACAGCAGGAGTACGTTTGTACTTTTTTGTGAGATTTTTTACCTCAATTACATTCATTTTTGCCCCCGAATTATAATTATTTCTTTTTAATAGTCGATTTGGGATTAAAATCCTTCATTTTTGTTTCAAAGATTACTTTAATAAAAAACAATGGAATTACTATCATCCTGATTATTCTTGCAGGTTCCTTTATTAACCTGTATAACCATTCCATACCAAACCGTGTAAATATTTCAGGTGCTCTCTTTGTTTTTCCTGAAATTATGTCCAAAGCCCCTCCAATACCCATGGCAAGTCGGACATTCAACTTTCGGCGATTTTTGAAAATCCATTTTTCTTGTCGCGGTGCACCCATCCCAACAAGTATTATATTTGGGCAGCAAAGATTTATATGAGCTATTATTTCTTCGTCTTTGTTTTCCTCAAAGTATCCATGGTGAGTCCCAACTACATTAATGTTCGGATATACTTTTTCAAGATTTTTTTTAGCTCTATCTACTGTTCCTGGCTTTCCACCCAATAAATAAAATTTCCAACCATGACTGGCTCCCCATGCTATCAAATCTGCCATTATGTCAAACCCTGGAACTCTTTCCGGTAATTTTTTGCCATAGAACCAGGATGCCCATACAATCCCTATTCCATCTGGAACAAGCATATCTGCCGAATTAAGCACTCTTTTAAACTCTTCATCCTTCTGTGCCAACATAATAATTTCAGGATTCGGTGTGAAAATATACCTAAATCTATCACCAACAGCAAACATTTTTGCTCTTTCGCAAGCATCCTCCATATCAACAAAATCTATAAATACTTCAAGCATATTGATTTTATCCATTCTGCACCTCCTCCATAAGTTTATTGAGATTTTCAAAAGCCCTATTGCTTGCAAAATCTTTTGCTTCGGCAATCTGTTTTGAGATTTCATCCCTATTATCAAGTATTCTCTGAATTTCATTTTTTATTGGTTCCCATTGTATATTCTCGTAATTACATGCAGGCTCCAATCCGATTGTTTTAAGAAAGCCATCAATCTTTGGATCATAAGTAATTCCGATTACAGGTACGCTCATGCATACTGAGAAAATTAATGCATGAAGCCTTATTCCAATGTTTATATCCATAAGTCCTATTGCAGACATAATCTCTGACGGCTTGTATTCTCCATTTAAGATACATGGCTTATTTTGCGTTTTCTCAAAAATCTTATTTGCAAAATCCAAGTCTTCAGGATAGTGAAATGGAAACAGCACAACATTTGCATCAAAATCGTTAATTAAATTATCAATTACTTCCACAATCTGTGAAACCGAATCCTTATTGCTGTTCCAACTTCTTGCCGCAACTCCGACAGTTAGTTTTTTACTGAAATCAAAACCTGCTTCTTGAATAATTTCTCTACCACTTTCTTTTGATGCTGGTTCAAGCATGAAAACAGGGTCAGTTGTCAGCATTTGTTCAGGCTTTTTAACACCCAACCGTGTAAGCTCCTCCAAAGAAATTTGATCTCTAACTGATATGGTTTCAATCTTATTTATTACTTTTGCAAACATTTTGCGGTTGAATTCTTTTTTTATTGGTCCGATTCCCTGCGAGAAAACATAAACCCTCTTTCTTAACAGCTGCGCAATCATAACAATTCCTAAATAGTAGTACAAGCTTACTGAGCTTGTAGCATCCTGAAAAAGACTGCCTCCTCCGCTTATTACAGCATCGCAATCTTTTACTGCCCTAACTATTTCAGGCAAATTAAACCTTTTATATGCTTTGATTTCATAGGCATTTTGCGTTTTGTCGGGATTAGCCGAAAGTACTTCTGCATTAATACCTGCATTTAAAAATTTGGTTGAAATAGTTTCAAGTATGGCTTCATCGCCTGTATTCCCAAACCCATAATAGCCGGAAATCAATACTTTTTTCAATGAAGTTCTCCCCTTATATTGGCATTCTTGAAATATTTATTATCTATAATGCTCCATACTACAATCAGAACTACACCAAGAATTATACCAAATAAAACACTGTAACCCGTACTTAACACCGCCATAGATAGTGACATCCTAATATGGCTGAATGAATTTACTATATCAGACAATCCTACAACCCCAGCAAACAGAGATATGAATACCAAACTTTTATTTTGGCTAACATATGAATAAATCAGAAGCATAAGTAGTGGGAAAGCAATTAGTTCCTTACTTCTAGGTCTTGCAATAAATATGTTCTCTAATATTGCCCTGAATTTCAACTCTATATCTGATGACATTGCCGCAGGAGCATTGCCGCTTCTCATGAGTAAAATTGCAACTGCAGTAAGAACAATAAGTCCTACAACTACATACTTTATTGTCACTGATGTATTAAAAATCTTTTTAAGCTGGAGTGAAATGCTTATTGGATTTCCGTCCTTGTCAGAATAGAGACCAATGTGCTTTATATATAAAAGCAAAAATATTATCATTGGAGAGACAAAAGCTATCTTTACGCCTCTGAATATATCAAGCTTTAGCATATATTTGCTTTCAGCAAGTAGCGCCGCAATCATTATTCCACCAACACCTGCAATAATAGCTGCTATAATTAGTGCTACAACACTTTTTATTATGATTCTACCCAGCTTTGGTTTTTCTTCTGTATCAGAATACTTCTTATTGCAACTTATAAGATACCATGCTGCGAGAGAAGGAAAGATAATTGCGCAAAGCAGCGCAGCCATTTTTATCCCCAAATCTCCAAAAATATTAAACAAAGCAGTACTATAGAGGACAGCAGCAGTTCCGAAACTTCCAATTAATAATAACCCATAAATAATATACTCGCTCATATTAAAGAACGCCAGAAGAAGTAGTAAAGTGCCTGCAATTATTCCTATTATTATTACAAGCCTTTCGAAATAGCTAGGTTTTATATCATTCAATCCCACAACCGTTTTTCTATGAAGCCCCATAACTGTTACTCTTTTGGAAAGCTGGCTAACTGCTTCAGATGTATCTTTAAGAACTTGGCCTGATTCTTTTTCAGTATTCCAGAATGGTTTTACATATATAATTCTGGCATTTCTTTCCGCTATAGCTCTTGACCATTGATCAAGAAAATCTTTTGGTTTTAATTTTTTTTGCTGGACGTATTCTACAGAAAAAACCTTGCTGGACGAATATTCACTCTCACGTGAGAATATTTTAATCCCTTGCTGTCCCTTATTCACATCATCATCCGCAGGTTTTTCTATTATCGCTACCACCAAACCATTTGCCTTGAATTTTTGAGCTGCATAATGGATTATTTCTTTATGTGTTTCCTCCTCCGCATTATATCCGAGAACACTTTCTCCTGCAAAAATTACTGTTCTGGCTCCAAATTTCTTAACCTGAGAGATCTTTTCGTCTATCTGCTTCTGGGTTATGCCCTGAAAGTTTTGAATTCTTGGTATTACATTTACAAATCGTAGCGTTTTCGCATAATCAAGGTCTCTTTCAAAGAAACCTAAACCTGTTTCTTCCATACTTTTTGGTTTCTGTTTAGTTATTATTGCATATTGATTGCTTGCTTCAAGCGTTTCAATTTTTATTCTCTCTGAAAGGCTGCCTTTAACAAACTCAAAAACATCTTTGTATGGGGTAATTATAATCATACTATAATTGTATTCCCTGTTGTTAAAGCCTTTACTGTTTATTCGGTTTTCTATATTTTTGCGATACGCTGTCTGAAGTTCGCTTGTAAGAGGCATAACGGTTCCCGTCGAATATGAACCCATCATGAAATCTCCTAAAGGCATGTATGCTATGTATCCCCTTTCCTTTAAGTCCTTAAGAGTAGCTTCTTGAACACCAACAGAAGTAGCTCCTGAATATTTGAGTCTTTCTGTAAGATCTTCAAATTTCATTCCCATTTCTCCGGCAAGGTCTTGAAATTCCGTCATGTCAATTGCAATTTCAACATGATTATTTTTCTTTTCTGCCCTATATCTATTCAGTGCAGTATAACAAGAAACCAAAAAGGAAATTGCAATTATTCCTATAAGTATTTTTTTTGTCATTCGCATGCTTTCCTCCTAAAATTATGGCTTAATACACTATACTTTTTTTAGTAATTTTTTCAATAAAATAAACTGCTTCATTAAATGCCTGTCCTCTAAGTACAGAATTCTTGTCTTGGACTCGTTTAATAAAATTCGGGCTTAAAAGCCCTCTTTGTTTTGCAGTTTCCCACGCATCGTCTTTATTATACACCTTTTTGTCATAAATATATAAAAGCACTTGAGCTGCTGTACCTTTTGTAACAAACTTATCATCGCAAATTTGATATAAAGCTTTTTCACAGCTTTTGTCAAAACTATTTTTCGAATTTATTCTTAACGTTTTTACAAGTAAATTAATATAATCTTTTCTCAAAATTTGTTCATCAAATTTATAATTATTGTCATAGCCACCGCCGATAGCGCCAATTGCCGAAAGCTTCTCTATATCCCGGTATGCCCAATGTGAGGCATTTTTATTGGGTATATTGAAATTAGGCAGATATGCTCCTTGTTTTTTTAGGGTTTGCTGAATTTCTTTAATAATTGACATGTCTTTGGCAGTCTGTCTGGGTGAAATATTGTGCTTTATTGAATATACTGCAGCAACACCTGCAGCTTGTCCGGTAACCATTCCTACCGGTATAACTCTAGCACTTCCCGCAGACATTGAAGTATACGAAGCTGACCTTCCAACAACAAATGCATTTTCAACCTTCAGAGGAACGAGGCATTTTAAAGGTATACCATATTGATCAGGATGACAAATTACAGTTCCCATATCTTTGATACTGTTTGCTTGAATATCAATCGGATAAGAAGCAACTGCAATTTTATCTGGGAAATCCCTGTTGTTTAATATATCAGAAACCTTGAGAATATATTCTCCTTTTACATGGCGCGTTTCTCTTATGTATAAGCTGTTAGCTGTATCTACAAATTCAGCATTCGCAAAAGCCGGAATCTTATTTCTTAGGTAACTAGTAATATTTTCTGCTTCCTTCTTCCCCTCCTCTATAGCCTTCTTCCGTGAAGCTTCACTAAACAAATCGATATTTACAATCTGAAGAGCATTAATAAGAACACTTCCATCATTCTGTTTTCCTATATTTAATCCCCTAATTTTCATGTTTTCATGAAGCGGTTTGTATTCTTTTCTTATATCTCCAAATCCCCAGGCAGATTTAGCATTAATACCCTCATCTTTAAACTTTTTAGTTTTAAGGTTCTTTCTAATATCTATGCCAAGCTGTTTCCAATCAACATTTCTGAGCCTGAAAACTAAAGTAGAGCACATATATGTATTTTTCAGTCCAACATCTTCTTGTCCTAATGTATAGGGCGCTCTAGCAGAAGTTACAACATCCGCATCAGGAGTTGCATCTATAACTCTTTTCGCATAAAAACCCTTCTGTGCTCCATTCTTCTCTACTTTTATGCCTTTTATAGTATTATTATCCATTATAGGAGAAATAAACTTTATTTCTGGAATATAGACTATGTTCTCCTGTCTCTTTACCATTTTTTCAAATACTTCTTTTGCCTTTTTTACATCAAATGAGTCTCCCCCAATGCCATTGAAAAAATCAAGAAAGATTCCTTGAGTAACAAGCTGTTTTTTTGAGTTTCTATTCATATCTATCGAGTTTAACATACCATAAGTCATCAGACCACCAAGTCCATCCTCATATGAAAGAAGTAAAACCTTTCCACCTGACCTTGCCGCACAAACTGCCGCAGATATTCCCTCAGGCTCACCACCAACAACAATAATATCATAACTTGATGCAGCCTTTTGCCAGTTACTGTTGTTATACTGTAAGATTTTTGGTGAAAAACGATGCTTATAAACACCTACCCCATACATTAAGATAGAAATAGTACAAAGTCCTATTAAAACAATCACAAGCTTTTTTTTCTGTAAATACTTCATTAAAAAACGCACCTCACAGAATTGAGTTTTCGAATATTATTTTAACACCTAAAGAATTATATACTATTTTGGAGTATTTAGGCAAGTTTCTTAGCTTCATTCACTTCGCTAATCAAGAAGCTCTTGATGAATACGTAGGAAACAAAAAAGGCAGACTATTTGTCTGCCCTAAAAACAAATATAACTATTCGATTGAATAAGCACCTTTGACCATTAATATGCATGTAGTCTGTGCAATTACTCCTCTACCGTCTGTCCTTGGTACTATAAGCAAGTGATTTCTTTCAACATATGCACCCGGAATTACATCATAACCAGTAGTTACATCTGATAATCCTGCTGCATTTGAACTTACTATCTTTCCTTTACCGGATCTTAAAATTACTTCTGTACTATTCTGGCAAATTAATTTCTTGCCTACAGGAAGACTAACTACTTCATATATTGACCTCGAACTTCCTCCCGTTTGGCTGCTCATCTCTTCAATCTTTTTGTCCATAACCGCAAGATTAGAGTTGTTTTGTTCAATCTTTGATTCTAGTTTTTTTACTACCGTCTGTATACTGTCAGAAATCTCTTGAAGCTTTTTGTCAAGATAACTTGATGTTATTAATGGATCATTCTCTGAACCCGCAGTTCCCGAAGCCGCAAGTGCAATATTAAATAATGCAGCTAGGATTAACGTTACTGTTGTTATCCATAAAATACTTTTTTTCATAGGTATACCCCCTTATTTTATTGGATATCCTGTAGCCCAAAACTAATCTGAAGTGCGTCATTTACTTTTAACATAAGACCATCATCCAGGTGTCCAATTTTCTCTTTGAGTCTTTTCTTATCTATTGTCCTTATCTGCTCAAGCAGAATTACAGAATCTTTTGCTAGTCCGTATTCTTTCGCTCCAATTTCGGTGTGTGTGGGCAGTTTTGCTTTGTTTATCTGCGATGTTATTGCAGCAGCGATTACTGTCGGACTATATTTATTACCAATATCGTTTTGCACAATCAAAACCGGTCTTACCCCTCCCTGTTCTGATCCAACAACAGGACTCAAGTCGGCATAATATACGTCGCCTCTTTGTATTACCACTCTACTCACACCCCGCTAATCGGTCTTCATATTTTTTTTGAATCTGGTTATCCGCTTCCATGCATATCTCAGCCAATTTCAGGTTTATTTCGGCCATTTCTCTATAACCTTTTTTCATGGTCTCAATCTTCTCCATCCTCTTCTTTTCGCGGATATAAAGTTTCATAGCCTGCCTCACGAACTCACTTCTGTTAATTCTTTCGAGGGAAGCTATGTTATCAACCTCCTTCAACAGGCTTGTTGGAAGACTTATGATTATCTTTCTACTTTCAGCCAAGAATATCCCCCCATTTCAAAACAAATGACAAACAGGAAACAAATTGTGATATCTCTAGAATTCTGAAACAAGATTCTTCTTTAATGCATTATTCCCTTAAATGTAAAATAATATGACCTTGGAAATGTTATTTTGAAAAGTAATTGTTTAAATCAACTTCTGATATATTAATTATATTATCTTGCCTCATTTCCAGTCAAATTAAATTTTGTTGACATTCAGGCAACAAAATTATTTTTCAATCAAATATTCCTTCCTCAAACCTTGGATTTTTTACAAATTCTATATATTTGATATCAACTTTCAAGCTTCCTTGTTTGTCAAATATCTTAAGACTCTCAGGATTTCCTTGTTTATTAATACATAAAATTTCTGCTTCCATATAATCTGTTTCACAAGGTATGTATGTCTTTAGTCTATACGTACCACCAACAATCTCCATTATTGACTTTTCCGAACTTACATAATTACTAAAAAAATTAGTTAAAAGCATGTTGTTCCCTGATAATTTAATAAGATTCTCTGATACATATGTGTTGTTCGTATCAAAATTTGTATTGCTTACACAGGTTTCTTTTCCATTACTTACTGTTATTATTCCCTTCATGAATTCTGGCTCAAGAATTTCCGTTCTGAATTTTGAAGGATGAAAATACATCTGTCTAACCAGATATTTTGTTGAATTTTTGTTGTTTACAACCTTTATCTCCAATGTGCATTTGTAACCTTTTAATTCAAACAATTTTTTCTGTATACCTTGGAATTTGTCAGCACTTAACCTGTTCCCGCAAGCTGACATGACAATCATTAGTGAAAGAGCCGCCATTAGTATTCTTAAATACTTCAAGTCAAAACTCACTCCCCACTATTATAATACTTTTTAAACTAGTTCTTCCCTAATATGCTTTTCAAAGCATAGGGAAGATTTTCAACAATATCTCCTGCCGTCATTCCTTCTGTTCCTTTTTCAAGAGCCGTCAAATCGCCCGCCAAGCCATGCACGTATACACCCGTAACTGCAGAATCCTCTAGAGGAATTCCTTTCCCCACAAATGCTGCAATTATTCCAGTTAAAACATCTCCTGTTCCGCCTGATGCCATCCCCTGATTTCCAGTAGAGTTGATGTGTATATGCCCTACATCGGTACAAATTACCGTTCTCCAATCTTTTAATACTATTGTACATTTAAATTTTCTACTGTATTCTTTTAAAATATTTACTCTGTTTCTTTTTATATCCTCAATCGACGAACCAGTTAAAACTGCCATTTCTCCTAAATGTGGGGTTAGGATAATCGGGCATACTGCTTTGCTTAATAAATCTATATTCCCTGCCAAAGAATTTATTCCATCCGAATCAATTATCAACGGAACAGGACTGTTAAGTAACAGCCATTGTGTAATTTTAGTAATATCCATTCCCCTGCCAAGTCCTGGTCCATACGCAATAGCATCATACTTGCCTATTTGGTCTTTAAGTTTTTCTATGCATTTTTTACTTAAAGTCCCATCTCCATTATCTGCAAGAGGCATTGTCATTTCCTCGGTAAGCTTTACTTCCAATATGCTGTTAAGAGTTTCTGGAACACCAAGAGTTACAAGCCCTGAACCAGCTCTTTGTGCAGCCCTGCTTGTCAATGCCGCAGCCCCGGTTAACCCGGTTGAACCTGCTATTACAAGAACCCTGCCCTTATCTCCTTTATGAGCGTAAGGAGAACACTGTGGAATCAACTGTGAAATATAATCAGCTGTAAGAAAGGTTATATCCAATTCGCTTTCTTCAACAATACCTTTAGGGATTCCAATGTCTGATATCTCGATGTGTCCGGCAAATTTTGCACCATCTCCTATAATTGTCCCAATTTTGGGAAGCCCAAGTGCAACAGTTTTTGATGCATTTACACAGATTCCACATATTTCTCCGGTAGTTACATTAATCCCTGATGGAGCATCTATTGAAACAATTTTTCTTTTAGCATTATTAATAATTCTTATTATTTCAGACATAAATCCCTTGATAGGCTTGTTTATCCCCGTTCCTAAAATCCCATCGATAACTACATCAGCCATCATAAGAGAATCTGTAATCTCTTCATTGTATGAACCATCCTGCAAGATAACAAGATTGATTCTCATATTTTTTACAATATTAAGATTTATAAGGGCATCACCTCTTACAGATTCATCATTACCTACAAGAACAACAAGAACATTAGCACCCGAATTAAAAACATGTCTTGCAACACCCAAAGCATCCCCACCATTATTTCCCATGCCAGCAAACACCACAATGTTCTTATTTTTTAATGTTTTTAGGTCTTTTTTTATTTCACTCGCGATATTTAAAGATGCATTCTCCATCAGGATTATTCCAGGTATGCCATATTCATCTATTGCCTTACGTTCAATTTCCCTCATTTGTTCAGCCGTAACAACCTTCAAAATTCTCACCTCTTTTTCTATATTCAATATAATAATTTCATTTCAAAAGGAAAAAAATAATTTTTGAGCAAAATTTTTGCCTTACTCGAAATACCTCTAAAGCAAAACATTCAGTGCATCTATTACAGCCTCCGGTTCTTCCAATCTATTTATCTCTTCCCGCATCCTTGCAGCATTATGTATTCCCTTCAGATACCACCCTAGGTGCTTTCTCATTTCTCTTACCCCAACAAATTCTCCCTTAAAAGCTATCATATCATTAAAATGCCTTATTGCCATTTCAACCCTCTCCTGATTAGACGGTTCAGTAATAATCTCTCCTGTTTCAAGATAATGTACGATTGATTTGAATATCCATGGATTCCCTTGCGCAGCCCTTCCTATCATAACCGCATCACAGCCTGTACTTTCAAACATCATACGTGCATCTCGCGGTGCTTGTATATCTCCGTTTCCTATTACAGGTATTTTTACCGTTTCCTTGACCTTGCGAATTATTTCCCAATCTGCTTTCCCAGAATAAAACTGTTCTCTGGTTCTTCCATGAACAGCCACAGCAGAAGCACCGCTGGCTTCTGCAATTTTAGCAAGCTCAACAGCATTGACTCCATTCTTTGAATCATCCCAGCTTTTTCGCATTTTGACTGTTATTGGTACACTGCTATTTTTTACAACCGCTACAATAATTTTTTCAGCTAGTTCAGGTTCGAGCATAAGTGCTGAACCTTCTCCATTTTTTACAATCTTAGGAGTAGGACATCCCATATTTATATCAATTAGGTCAGCCCCTTCTTGACACAACTTGATTGCTGTCCTTGCCATTCCATCAGGATCAGAACCAAAAATTTGAACTGCTGCTGGCTTTTCGTTTGGATTAAGTCTGGCTATTTCTTGCGTTTTCCCGTGAGAATAATCAAAAGCTTTGGCACTTGCCATTTCAGTATATGTAAGCCCGCAACCCATTTCACGGCATATAAGCCTGAAAGGCATATCTGTAACCCCCGCCATAGGCGCAAGGAAGATTATATTTGAAGGTTGAACATTTCCTATTTTCATAAAATTAACCTTTCGATTGGTCCTTGTATGTAAACTTTCCCTCAGTGAAGAAGTCTATTTTTCCTTTTGACTATCTTTATATCATTTATAATTAATCATAAACTATATACCGTTGCTGTTTCAATGAATAGAAATAAATTCGTTTTTCTTTTTATCAATGTCTGAAGCCATTTTCATATGGCTTCTTTGATTATATCATAAGAAATAATAGGAAAAACAAAAAACCGTTCAGATGAACGGCTTTTTGTTTTACCTGTTTATAGCATCTTTATCAGCATAAAAGCAAAGATTCCAATTCCTATAATTAGTCCCATGTTAATAAAAAAATCAATATACCATTTCCTGCTTTCAAGTACTTTCTTTTGCTCATTATTAACTGAATTTTTATTTACAATATAATTTGAGATTATCATTTCAGCCTCTTTTATTATAAGAAAATCTCTTTTCTTCTCAACATCATTTTTTTCATTACTATTCTTATTTTCATCATAACCATCTGATTTAAGAACAAGAATGGCTTCTTCAATCATATTTGATGGTATATCACGCAATACTACTATTTTTCTAGCACAACTCTTTGTCATTGCTACCTCCACATCGATTATTCACCTGTAAATATTATTAACAATCAATTCTAAGATTATGCAATGCAGGAAAATTTATTTTATTTAACCTTACAAATTAATACGCAAAAGGTAAGAAAAATATGCAAATAAAGAAGAGAACATGATAATCATGTTCTCTTCTTTATTTGCATATTTTAAATGAACATTTGTCCTACAGATTCACCATAATGTATTCTTTTTATAGCTTCAGCAAAATACGGCGCCATTGAAAGAACTGTTATTTTATCAAGCTGTTTTTGCGTCGTAAGCGGAATTGTATTTGTAATTACCACTTCTTTAACTGGAGAAT
>Ga0074198_1000918_pt1 | contig 24148 bp, 17 predicted proteins | sample EPASupsiteSAE323_FD_64527 | JGI IMG/M metagenome (GOLD analysis project Ga0074198, IMG submission 64527) | Bioremediated contaminated groundwater from EPA Superfund site, New Mexico - Sample SAE3-23 | ecosystem: Environmental > Aquatic > Deep subsurface > Groundwater > Contaminated ...
CATTAAGCTAAATCCGGATTGGATTTTGAATCTGGATGCAGATGAAATTTTGGAAGATAGTTTTTGGGAACATGCGTCCCAGCTGATTAATGATCAGGCTTACGATATCTATTGCTTTAGGCTGTATGACATGTGGGATGAAAGCCATTATCGCCAGGATGAATATTGGCAAGCGCACAGGTTCTACAGACCATTTTTATTGAGATATCAGCCGGATTTTCATTATAAATGGAATGAAATACCTCAACATTGCGGCCGGTTTCCTGCCAATACGTTCCCCTTTCCGGCGCTGCAATCTAATTTCCGAGTGCAGCATTTCGGCTGGGCGACCCCGGAAGACAGGGCGGCAAAGAATGGCAGGTATCGGCTTTTTGATCCGGATGCCGTATATGGAATTAAGGAACAATATGACTCAATTATGGATACAAGTCCCAATTTGGTGAAATGGGAAGCGGGTGAAGACATATAAATATCGAGGAAAAGAAGATAAACGTTGGTGTTGGTTTTGTGACTGGACGTAAAAGTTTTAAAAATGTAATCAAAACCTATGTAAATAACTGGAATGAATCCGGACTTGTCGATAATGATAAGATTGCCCTGCACTTGTTAGTTGCTTACGATTTAAAGTACACCGGTACCATCATGAGTGACTACAAAATCACTGACGAAGAAATCCTGGATACGATTGATTCAGCCTATTACCTGGGAAACGTGGCCATAGCTACCGAGGCCCAAGCATTGGTGGGCAATAAGGTGGTTACTTTAAAGGAGGCCGAACTGATATTTGGTGAAGGCTATGCCATGAAACGGAATGCTGTCTTGTATTATGCATTAAAAAGTAAAATGGACTATCTCATTTTCTTTGATGATGATGAATATCCCATAGCCAATATCAAAATCAATAATAGCCTGGCTTGGAAAGGCCAGGAGGTCTTATCCACGCATATTAATAATATTATGCATTCGGACATGACGCATGGGCATCATTGTGGCTATATTTCCCCTATCCCTCAACTGGAATACAATGACAAGCTTTCGGAGGAAGATTTTCGAATTTTCATTGAGTCGTTAAGCAATGATATTGTTAACTGGGATTCAATAAAGGAGAAGATGGATAACGGCGGCGTTACGTATGCAGATATAGATATCATCGACAATAAAAATATTGAAATTGTTAAAGAGAAAGATGGCATGAAATTCATTTCGGGTGCCAATCTAGGCTTTAACCTGAAAAATCTCGATAAATTATTCCCCTTTTATAATCCGCCCGGAGCAAGAGGGGAAGACACTTTCTTAAGTACCTGCATTTCTGAATGTACCATCAGGAAAGTTCCCTGCTATACCTTTCACGATGGCTTTTCTACCTATGAACATTTACTCCTTGGCGTGCTTCCCAACAAATTATTAGCTATGAGGCCTGACGCGGGGGTGAATACCAAGAGGTTTTTAGGAGCTGCCATCGGGTGGATCAGGTACAAGCCCCTCTTGCTGTATATCACGCAAAAAGATGGATACGAAGCAGAAATCAAAAAAATGAAAAGGAATCTAGCGGAGGTAATCCCAAAGGTTTGCAACTATTTTCAAGATGACGGGTTTAACATAATACTTGATGAGCTCGAGTATTTTCATACTCATGTTAAAGAGCATTATAATGACTTTGAAAATACGAAATCAGCGTGGATAAAGATAATCGAATTTATGAAGAATAACGAGATAAAAGAAACCAAAGAAACCAGGAGGCCGGCGCTAGTGGTCACGCAGAAGAAAGAAGCGAGGGGAAAGTTGTTGGGCTTCCCGATACCCCAGTGATCAAGCACATGGCAGCACAGGGAATGTAATAATTTGAAAGCGACAAAAAGCGGGTAGGAGGCCACCCATAAGTTGAGTGGCCGACCTCCCACATCACCTTACGTATCTCGGTATGATCATTCAATATATAATTAAGATGTTACGAAGGAAGTTTTTACGAATGTATACAATTTAGCGTTAATGGAAAGCGCTAAATTGTACCAAAGATTAGGCGCTTAGACAAAAATGCCTATTTTAAGGGCTTTGTGTGATTTGTTTAAGAACAAATACGTAAGGTCCTTTTTATGTATGCGTATGCGGTAAAAACGTATGCGTAACATTTAATGGAAAATATCATAAGAATGCGTGGCCTCCAAAATAAAAAATTAATCCTGACACTCCACTCTGCTATGATTTTGCTCGGGCCGGGATTTAACTACATAATACGCACCGTACAGCACCAGAAAACCGCCTATCCATTGCAGGTAGCCCATTCTATCGTGGAATAGCAGTGATGAAATCATTATAGTTATCAGAGGTTCTATGAGGCTTATTATGGCCGAGCGAGTTGAACCTAATATCTCCAAGCCCTTAAAGAGAGTAAAAATGGAGATGGTGGTTGAGAAAAACGCGATCCCTATGATGGGCAGCCATGCCGAGAGATGAAAATGGAAGTCAAGACTTTTAGACAGCGTACCTAATATTAGGTACGCGATGGAAGCAAAGAGGCATATATAAGCCGAAGCTAAATCAGAGGGAATGTTAGCAGTTAAGCGGTTAGCAATATTTATATACAGCGAATATACCACAGCTGCAGCCAGCGCTAAAAAGGCACCTAACAAATTAATGCTGTCAAACGAAGTACCTATTAACAGTACCATACCGAAAACTGATATGCTGATAGCCAACAGCAGGCTGCGTGTAGATTTTTCTTTGAAAAACACTGCAGCCTCAACCGCAACGAATATTGGGTAGGTATAAAAAAGCATGGTTTGCAAAGAAACCGACAAGTATTTGACTGATGCAAAATATAAACTGGATTGCAGGGTATATAAAACTCCGCCTACCAGCATCAATTGAAACAAAGTTCGCAGGTCAACTGGTAAAAGCCTTTTCGTCCAGGCTAAATAAGCAAAAAGCAGGACAGCTGCCAGGCCAAAACGTAAGAATAGAATAGTTGCAATACCTGCATTGCCCTTATAGGCAAAAACCGCAAAAATGGGCATAAGTGCAAAGCAGGCGGCTGATACCGCGACAAGCATAATACCCTTATAATATCTGTTCATTCTGCCCCGGCCTCCTTCATTATCAATAGACCTGATTGATTATCATGAAAAAGTCTGCAAGGAACATGCCATCCGTTAGAAAACCTGCCAGAATCCCATCTAAAGCCCTTTGTTTGAAATTACCAGAGGGTAAAGACCGCTTTGCAATAAAATGTTGCAGGCGGTTTTCGTCTGGCTAGACGATGGAATTCCTCCCCGTCAATGGGCGTAAAAAGGCCGATTGGACTTATTCCTGGCCGGCTAATGCCCCGGTTTATTGTTTGAACTGAACAAGCTGAAGTAATTCTCATAATGAGTCATGTATCATTATGAGAATTTTTTGTGCCAGGTGCTGGCATAGCGGGGCTGCCAACAATCCATTCTCAAAATGATACGTTTTCAGTCAAGAACCCTCAAATAGTGTTTTTGCTGGCCTCCGCTTTCTAGGGCTCAGAGCGGTTTTATGGGCTTGGCATATTTTTTGCGAAAGTATACGTCAAGTCTGGATAGCGCGCACACCAGTTAATAGTTTACGAATGAGAGGAGGATCGAAAATGAAAGCCTTAGAAGGTGTCAAGATAATTGACTTGACCCAAGCTTATAGCGGGCCTTTTTGTACTATGCATCTAGCGGATCACGGTGCCCAGGTTTTTAAAATTGAAAGACCTGGTATTGGTGACCAGTCTCGTACCTGGGGGCCAATGAAAAACGATTACAGTGCTTATTATGCGTTCCTGAACCGGAATAAGAAAAGTATATCCCTGGATTTACGTTCGGCTGCCGGCAAAGAGATCTTTATCAAGCTGGTAACAGATGCCGACGTAGTATGTGAGAACTTTAAAGTAGGCACGATGGAAAAAATGGGTCTGGGTTATGAAGAACTGAAGAAGATCAATCCTAAACTTATCTATGCGTCGATCTCAGGATTTGGCTTAAATGGCCCCATGGCTAAACTGCCAGCTTATGATATCATTGCACAGGCTATGAGCGGAATAATGACTATCACCGGCTTCCCGGATAATGATCCCACCAAAGTAGGGCCTTCGGTAGGAGATAATTATACCGGTACCTACCTGGCCTTAGGCATTTGCATGGCATTATACCATCGCGAAAAAACCGGTCAGGGTCAGAGATTGGATGTAGCCATGGTTGATACCCTGTTCTCTATTCTGGAAAATGCGGTGGTTCAATATACCGTAGCCAACCAGGTTCCTTTCCGCAGCGGCAACGCTGATCCCGGAATAGCTCCCTTCGATTCTTTTATGGCCAAAGATGGAATGGTGGTAATGGGCGTAGGAACCAATGCCATGTGGCAAACACTGTGCAACTTGATGGGCAGGCCGGACCTATGTGATGATCCCCGTTATAAAACTAATGATGATCGATGCAGGAATTACCTGCCGGATCTAAAGCAGGATGTAGAAGCATTCATCAGGACGAAATCCAAAGATGAACTTGAAAGCATGATGAATGACGCGGGCATACCCTTTGGGCGCATATTTACCGTACCCGAAGTCGCTGAGCATCCTCAACTGCAGGCCCGGGAAATGTTGGTGGAAGTCGATGATCCAGTTTTGGGCAGGATCAGGATTCAGGGTATTCCTATCAAACTGCATGGCACTCCGGGAAACATTGAACAGCCCGCTCCTACACTGGGTCAAAATACCAACGAGATTTTGGCGCAATTAGGTTACTCCATGGATGAGATAGCTGCTCTAAGTGACCAAGGAGTTATTTAGAACTACAAGCAACTACCGAGAGGAGAGAATCACATGGAAAATCAAAATAGCAAGACTTACACCCTACCTTTCCTGGTACTGCTGGCGGTAGGCGGATCAATATTTGCCATGCACTATGGCGCTTCCTGCATGCTGTGGCCAACTACCTGGGGCCGCAACGCAGGGACATCCTGGCTGCCGACCTTTATGGGTTTCGCCTTCACCGGTCTGCTGCTGCCGTTCCTGGGATACTTTGCGGTTGAAAAGGGCGGCGGTCCGCTGTTTACGCTGGCCAACAAGGTTGGCCCCAAATTTGCCCAGATATTTGGGGCCTTTACCGTGCTTATCATGGGACCGTTCTTCGTCATACCGCGTATGAGCGCTGCGGCCTGGGATGCCCTTTCCAAGATATTTGGCTGGGAAAGTTCGTCCTGGCTCCTCCTATTTGTATTTACCGTAGCGTATTACGCGATAACCTACTGGTTTATTTACAAACAGACTGCCATAGTTGACAAGTTGAGCCGAATCCTGGTTCCTCTGCTGGTAGTCATGGAGCTGGTGATAATCACCAAGTGCCTGCTGGATCCGATAGGTGTACCGGTTGCTAAAAACTTTGCTGAGAACCCCTTCGGCTATGGTTTTCTCAACGGCTACCAGACGATGGACCTGCCCGCTGCTTTGATGTTTGCCGGAATAATACTGACCGACTTGGTTAATCGCATAAAGGGATCCGACAAAAAGGTGATCTTTAACAACCTGGTCAAGGCCGGTATTATCGGCTTCATCATTTTAGGAGTAGTAGAATTGGGAGAATTTATGCTGGGTGCTTCAACTGGCAGCGTATACGCTAACCTGGACTATGCCAAGCTTTTTGCCACGGTAGTATTAAAGCAATTCGGTATGGTTGGTGCCATGGTATTTAACGTGGCTCTGGTTTTTGCCGCTATGACTACTGCGATTGGGTTAACTGCCGGTACTGCTGAATACTTTGTCGACGCCGGTAAAGGTAAATGGAGCTATCAAAAAATAGCCATCGTCACTTTGGTAGTCAGTACCCTGATCAGCGTCTGCGGTTTGGCTAAAATAGTTGCCTGGACCGCTCCCATCCTGAACCTGATTTATCCGCCCTGTATCGCCCTGGTGCTCTTCATAGTATTCTTCCCGCCCAAATTCAACGGAGCCATGAAGGGCGCCTGCTACGCTTCCCTGGGCTGGGGCGTAGTTGAAGCCATTAAGGGTTATATGGGGCTGTGTGGTGTTGAGAACGCCCTGCAGGGACTGTACAACATTATACCCGGCGCAAATATTGGGTTCGGTTTCGTCATCTTTCTAATCGCGGGGGCGATAATCGGTCATTTGACCTTTAAAAACAACGATGTGGACAACAATACTGTTGCAGCAGCCTGAAAAATAAAAGGAGGAATTCAAAATGAAGAAAGCGTTGATCAGATTAAGAATGAGTGAACACGATGCCCATTATGGCGGCGGACTGGTAAACGGGGCCCGCATGCTGGATCTATTCGGTGATGTAGCCACGGAATTATTGATTATGAGTGACGGTGACGAAGGGCTGTTCAAAGTGGAAAGCGCAGAATTTATGGCCCCGGTATTCGCCGGCGATTATATCGAAGCTATTGGTTGGTTTACCAAAATCGGCAATACCTCCCGCGAAATGAAACTGGAAGCGTGGAAAGTCATTCAGCCGGTTAAAGGGGCTAAAGAGCCGTCAGCCTGTGAGATTCTGGCGGAACCTATATTGGTTGCCCAGGCTACCGGGATTTGTGTCGTACCCAAACAAAATCAAAGAGGGCCCCAGGTGCCGATTTCCGAACTGATTGATTAGACATTCGCAAGGCCTTGGGAGCTTCAAACTAAGCAAGTTCTAATATTTCAAGACTGAGGCATAGGGTGCAGGTTTTTGACATTGACCTGCACCCTATGATTAAATCCTTCAAACAGAAGGGAGGGGAAAGTGATGGTTTGGCAAGTCTGGTTCGCCGGTCTGCTTTTCGTAATAGTATACGCGGTAGTTATATCGGAAAGGGTACATCGTACAATTATCGCCCTGGTTGGCGCAACCTTACTGGTGGTCCTGGGTGTTTTGAATTTTAATGAGGCAGTCAGTAAAGTTGATTTCAACACCATAGGATTGCTGATCGGAATGATGATTATTGTAGGTATTACCCGTAAAAGCGGTATATTTGAATACATGGCTATCAAAGCCGCTCGCCAAACCGGCGGTGACCCGGTCAAAATCATGATTGCCCTTAGCATTGTAACAGCCGTAGCCTCCGCTTTACTGGACAACGTTACCACTGTGCTCCTGATATTGCCGGTAACGATATCTATTTGTTCCGCCCTGGAAATCAACCCGATCCCAATTTTTGTGGCTCAGATAATATCATCAAATATAGGCGGTACGGCTACCTTAATTGGAGACCCGCCCAATATTATGATTGGCAGCGCCGTCAATCTGGGTTTTATGGACTTTATTTGTAACCTGAGTCCGGTAATAATCATAATTTTCATAGTTACTATCTGGCTGCTAAAGATAATTTACGGCAAAAGTATGCATACCACCGAAGAAAATAAGGCTCGGCTGATGGAGATGAACCCCGACGACGCCATAAAAGACCGCAAGTTAATGAATACGTCATTAGCTGCCATTGGTTTGGTCATATTGGGCTTCATATTACATTCCCATCTGGGTCTGGAACCGGCTGCTATAGCACTGATGGGAGCAGCTTTTCTTCTTCTTATTACCCGCGAGGACCCAGATGAGATTTTGCTGAGTGTGGAGTGGGCCACTCTATTTTTCTTTGTTGGTTTATTTATTATGGTTGGGGCATTGGAAAAGGTCGGCATTATTGAAGGCATGGCCAGAGGAGCTGTGGCTATGACTCATGGCAGTTTGAAAGCTTCAACCCTATTAATTCTCTGGTTTTCAGCTATTGCCTCGGCATTTATTGACAATATACCCTTCGTAGCAACCTTTATTCCCCTGATTAAAGAAATGGGGACTATCGGTCATATGGATATTATGCCCTTATGGTGGGCTCTTTCCCTGGGTGCCTGCCTGGGAGGGAACGGGACCATAATTGGCGCTTCAGCTAATGTGATTGTTTCCGGGATTGCGGCTCGGGAAGGTCACCCTATAAGTTTTTTAAGCTATATGAAGATAGCCTTTCCGTTAATGATGGTATCGATAATTATCTCGACTATCTATTTACTGCTATTTTACCTTTAGGTGCGGGAACTGCGGGAGCAAGCAGCAACTCAAATGAATATAAGCGAGGGGGCGAGTAAAATAAGCGCCCCCTCTGTACCCATTTAAGCCAAAACGTGCCATGGAGGAAGTAATCAAGATAACTTATAATTATGTCGGTTAATGAGTTGATTTTTACATAACATTTAAGTTCGCTGGCATCTTAGAGACTTTGACCTAGATCGCATATAGTTCCGGACTATCAGTAATATTCGATAAAGTATCAGGATCTTGCATTTGAGAATTAGTGGTGATTAGGTGAAAGATCGAAAGTATAAGGAAATTGACCAAAAGTATATATCCGCTGACAGCCAATCTATGCCTTCAGGCACCGAGCAATCCCACTTTGTCCAAAACAGAATAAAAGAGCGCATGGACCTTGCTTATATAGTTGAATCCCTTAAGGATATTTTAATTTCCAGTGGGAATATGACCACTCAATTAATCATAACTGATGAGAAAGGTTACGTGCTTTACCTGCTGAATAACATGCCGGTGGATGGGGTTAATATCAAAGAAGGTTCCTGTATGGATGAGGGGTCAAGTGGTATAAATGCCCTGGGGTCAGCAGTAGCCAGCCATAATGCAGCTAAAATAGTAGGAGAAGATCACAGTCTTTCGATTTTTAAGAAATGTGTTTCGATGGGTATTCCCATTTTATATGAAAACAAATTAATAGGCTGTGTGGGTTATATATTGCCGCTCGACACTTTGAATACGGTTCGGTCAGGTATTTTGGACAATGTGATCGGAGTTTCTTTAGAAGCGGCTAAAAAAATGTTAGAAGCCCGCAAGAGTCTCGACGAACTGCATTTATTAAAAAAGTTCTTTAACCATCTGGATAATAACCAATGCAATATGGTAGTAAACGTTAACTTGAATATTGTTCAGCTTAACCGCCAAGCCGAAATATTTTTGGGCTTGCCTAAAGAGGATTTAACCGGGAGTTCATTATATAAAATAGCCGACAACCTGAACGACAATTTATTTGGCAGCGGGACAGGCCTTAATTTTAATAATCGGATTATTATGCATACTACATCCGGAAAAAAGCCAATTGCACCACAAATTACACCGGTTTACTCCGATGGTGATTGCGTGGTAGGGTGGCATATCTGCTTCGCCCAGGCGATTGAAGAAAGCTCGCGGGACAGCAGGATGATGCCAAACAAATACGAATTCAGGGATATTGTAGGCAAGAATAAAGATTTTATAAGACTGCTGGGCTTAGCCAATGCGGTTGCTAAGAGTCCATCTAATGTCCTGCTTACTGGTGAAAGTGGTACCGGCAAAGAGTTATTTGCTCAGGCTATCCATAACGCCAGTCTTTGTGCCAATGGGCCTTTTGTTGCCATAAACTGCGCAGCAATCCCGAAAGAATTAATTGAAACCGAACTTTTTGGTTATGAGGAAGGCGCTTTCACCGGTGCCCGAAGAAAAGGGCTGCAGGGGAAGTTTCAAATGGCCAATGGGGGAAGCCTCTTTCTTGATGAGATCGGTGATATGCCGCTGGAACTTCAAGCCAAACTATTGCGGGTTTTACAGGAGCGTACGGTAATACCGATAGGAGGATCGAAACCAATTCACATTGACATAAGGTTAATATCTGCCACCAATCAAAACCTGAGAAAAATGATTTCGGAAAATAAATTTAGATCCGATTTATTTTACCGTCTTAATGTCATAAATCTTCGGCTCCCTGTTCTTCGAGACAGAAAAGATGATATTCCCCTGCTGGTACAACATTTTTTAACTACCATGAATAAAAAACTTTACAAAAATGTTATTGGCATCAGCAATGAGGCGATTGAGTATCTAATGGATTACGATTGGCCGGGTAACATTCGCGAATTGGAAAATACGGTCGAGACTGCCGTTAACCTGACTGATGATTATATTGAACTGGAACACGTTGATTTCCTGCCCGTTGATAAATTGGTGCCAAATGCAGCAGATTCCATAGTCAATCACTCTATAAGTTCACTGGAGGAAGTAGAAAAAATGGAGATAATAAAGGCTTTAAACCAATGTAACGGCCATGTAAGCCAGACGGCGGCCGCGCTGGGCATTGGGCGGGCCACCCTTTATCGAAAAATTAAAAAGTACCAGATATCAGCACACGTTCGGTCTGAATAGCAAGAGGAGGGATTAGAGTTGCACGATAGCATTAACAAACGATTACTTATCAGTATATTGTCGATTACTACTATGATTCTGTTAGCGATAAGCGGATTAAACTATTACTGGGCCAGACAGCAAGCCGAAAGCCTGAGTAAAGAAAAAGCTGCTGCTTTGGCTGACGCTGCCAATGCCAGGGTAGAGAGTTATTTGCTGCAGAATGGCCAGAATGCCTATACTCTGGCCCAGAATGAACAGATTCATGCTTTTGTGCAGAAGGTAAGTTCACAACCAGTAAACCTTGAAAATGACAAGGATTATCGGGAGATGATGACCTCATTTCAAAGAATTGCCAACCTGAATCCTGATATTAAATTCATATATGTAGCAGTTGCCAAGACAAACCGGCTGTACGGGAATAGGGAGTTTACCTACCCTCCTGATTATACCGTAAGTGAACGTCCGTGGTATCAGGCGGCTGCTCAGGCAGAAACGTTGGTTTATACCGCACCATATATCTGCCCTCTGACCGGGAGATATGTGGTAACGGCCTCCGCTCCGTTTTATGATGCGCAGGGCAACCTTTTGGGGGTGGCCGCTGTCGATGTTTTAGTGGATAAACTGCAAGCTATCATTGAGAATATTCATATAGGCGATACCGGTTACGCCTTTATGTTGGATGACAAAGCTATGCCTATCGCAGATTCCCAGAGCCTGTATTACAAAAAATATATCAAAGATATGAATAATAACATTCCCGCTATCCAGCAAATCAAGGCCAAAATGTTAGCGGGCGAAAAAGGTATAACTGAAAGCTCTTATCAGGAACCCAAAAGTTTCGTATTATACACCCCGGTCAGCAAGACTGGTTGGTCAATAGGTATAGTTGTACCTGCTGCTGAAATCCTGCAGCCTATTTATAGACTGGAAAGGTTTGCTTTTATCAGTGTTGTGCTGGGCTTGATATTAATCTCTATTCTTATTAGCTCGCTCACATCCCGTATTACCAAACCAATAAATGATTTTACCAAGCTTATGAAGAGGGTCGAAGATGGAGACTACACGGTTCGAGCTGCGATTGAAAGCCACGACGAAGTTGGCCGTTTGGGTAATAGCCTTAACCATATGCTAGAGAAGCAGCAGGACCTTATTCATCAGGTTATAGAAATGGCAAACAAAATGGGTATTGCCGGACATAAGCTGGCTATTACCATGGGTGAAACCCGAACCAATCTTCCAACTGTAACTACGGAACTAAGTATGTTGCTGGACAGGTCGTTCGGTGAGGAAGAGAAAAATCCGGGTATATTAGTTAATCCACCAAGCAATCAGGCTTTCTTGGAGAAACTTATTGCTTGTAATCATCTTTGCCGTTTTGTACAAATCCAGGCTGAAATCAGCCAGCAATCAATACAGAGAATAGCTGGTCTCAATAACTCGCTGGAATCCCAGGAAATAATACCTCAGGCACAAGATGAAATGGAATCATTAAACGCAAAATTAAAAGAACTAGGTACCGTTTCTGAAACCTTACTGGTGGATTACACTGATATTTATAATTATGTAAACGTTATTGGATATAACCTGAATGATGTTAAAAACACCTTAGGGACCATTAACCACCAGATAAACAGCATAGCCGCCATACAGATTGATGCTACCCAACGGGCTATTGATACTGCAGAAAAATTGTTTGAATATTCTAATACCCTCCTTATGTTGACGTCATCGTTTCATATTCAAGCCGACAGTATTGAAAAAAGTGAGGGAAAAGAAGACGTAAAAAAAGATATATGTTGAACAAGAGTGCCAAGGAATGAGGTTATTGTCATGCCCCCAATAGGGATTAGCAAAGGTTGAATGTACCCGGGTTAAAGGTATACCTGCTCGGTTCAGACCAGATCCCTCCCGCCGCACCATAAATGCCTATATTAAGGACTTTGTGAGGTTTGTTTCAGAGCAAACACGCAAGGTCCTTCTTATTTGGGCGTACTCAATTGATTAAACGAAAAAACGTTAGATGCCTCTTCTAATAATTTGAGGTGACGACAACCCCGTCCCCGTGACAACCGTGTCCCCGTGACAACCGTGACAACCCCCCGTGACAACCCTATGCTGGTAGTCTTTCAGATAGATAATGTCAGATTGACTCTAAGTAAAGTAAAATCTACCATGTGCAATTGTGGGGCAGCAACTATTCCCGAGCTTCATCAGAAGGCTAAAATCACTGTTGTTTCAGCTACCAGCATCATCGAAGGCGGTGCGCACGACGTAGTTCTAAGGGATAAAATAGAACCGGTCAATATTCGGTAATTAATTTGCGACATCTATTAACAATGATTTAGGTTGTGGGGTGTGAACATTTAACTATTTATTATGAGAAAAATGCAAGTTAAAGAATTATTTCAGGCAAGCGTAGCGGACAGGATTACAATCTAAGATTTCAGATAATGATTGACAAAAAGCAACATGTTACCTATCATATTAGGTAACATGTTGCGTAATTATTATTGGGAGGCTTGAAGATGAATGAAATGGAACAAAAGGCTTATATTTTCGGAGCAATATTTGCATTGTCGAACAAATTGCAGGTAGTGGGGGACGCCTTTGATAAAAACATCACTATTAAACAATGGCTCTTTATTGTTGGCGTTTCAAAATTTACCGAACCGCCCACATTGAGTGAAGTAGCCCATTTTATTGGCTATTCACGTCAAAATGCCAAACGAATTGCCGCTGCTTTGCATGAAAGGGGGTATGTCGCAATAATAAAGGATGAAAACGACGCCAGGGCTTTGCGAATTACATTAACTGAAAAGTGTAACGAGTATTTTTCCCAACGAAGCCCTAAGGAATTAGAATTCCTGGACAAACTCTTTACTGGATTTCCTGCTGAGTTAACTAATGATATTTACGAAGGCCTGACCAGGCTGGGGCAAAATGTTGAAATGATGATGGATGAGGATTGATTACACGAAGCAATTGGCCATACCGGTGCAAGCCCTGATAAAGGGTTGGTAATAACTGCAGGACGAGGAGAGTTGATTATGAAAATAAGGAGCAAAAATAGGATGCTTACAGTAATTCTGGTTATTGCATTAGGAATTGTGGCTATATTTTTTCGTATACCCTGTTCACCAACCAAATCGGAATTCAATACGGCTGTAAATAAATTGACCGCCAAAACTGATCATGTAGAGGGTGTATTTACAGAAGAAGATATGGCCGTTTTGCCATTGCCCGTTCAGAGGTATTTCAGGTCTTGCGGATATATCGGTACACCAAAAATGTCACATATAAAAACTGCATATAAGGATGTTGATTTCTCCTTCGGTAAGGGTAAATCCACCAAAAAGATTGATTATACCCAATATAATTTTGTCGACAAGCCCAACCGGGTTGCCTATATTGACAGCCGCATGTACGGAATTCCTTTTGAAGGACTGGATTTATATATCGATGGGGCTGGTTCCATGAAGGGCATTATAGCAAAGCTTTTCACCCTCTTTCACCAGACAGGAAAAACTATGGATAAATCAAGCCTCGTTACTTTCCTATCCGAGAGTCTCCTTCTTCCCAATGCAGCTTTACAGGATTACATTGTTTGGGAAGCAATTGATGATTTTCACGCTAAAGCAACCATAACTTATTACGGTATTTCTGCCAGCGGCATCTTTACGTTTAATGAAAAAGGCGAAATGCTGTCCTTTACAACTGATGACCGGGAAGCTGCTTCCACAAATGGCACAACTGAAAAAGAAAGGTGGACGGTCGAATGCAGTGAATACCAAGAAATAAACGGTATCAAAAAGCCTACGGTTTTTAAGGCGATTTGGAATTATGATGACGGGGACCTGATTTACTTTGATGGGAAAGGTACTATTACGGAATACGTCTAAACCTTGATTGTACGAAGGATAAAACCCAGGTGTCTTTGTATCTCGGCGATCGTTGCTGAGGATTAAGGAGGCAAAATCATTATGGAACAGGAAAAGACGATGGTTAAAAAACGGCTGACTGTGTTTGTTGGTCTGACATTTGTTATTACGTGGATTATGTTTTTATTGATACCTCTCCGCGATTTGAAATATGGAAGCAAAGAGTCCATAGTTATTGTCATGGCAGGTATGTTTGTCCCCGCCTTATGCAGTATATTGACTCGACTTATCACCAAAGAGGGTTTTGCCAATATGTATCTGCGACCGCACTTCAAAGGACAGGTAAAACATTATCTGCTAGTCTACTTCGGACCTACTGCGGTATTGTTTTTGAGTGCAGCCGTGTATTTCCTGATTATACCCGGGTCGTTTGATCCAGAACTTACGGTTTTGCATGAGGCGGCTGCCAAAACCGGAAGGCTATCCCCTTACAATCTGTTGCTGATCAGTATTTTACAGATAATTATCATCGGTCCGATTATTAATATTATTCCGACATTGGGTGAAGAACTTGGCTGGAGAGCATATCTGCTTCCCAAATTACGCATGCTTTTATCTGACCGGGCTGCATTGGTCATCACTGGCATTATGCACGGCATGTGGCATATACCGGTTATTGTAATGGGGCATAATTACGGAACCGGCTACATGGGCTACCCATGGCTGGGGATTTTGACCATGCTTGTATTCACTTTTTGGTTGGGAGTTGTAGAAGGCTATATGTCAATCAAATTGGATAGCGTAATACCTGCCGCCATGATACATTCGGCGATAAACGCCGGCGCGGGGCTTCCAATATTGATGGCTAAAAGCGGATATAACCCTATTCTTGGCCCGGCGGTGACCGGTATCATCGGAGGACTGCCATTTACTGTTTTAGCTGTAATACTACTTATAAAAACAGGTGATAAACTTTCAAAAGAGGCTGCAGCAGCAAACAGGGAATTCGGAAGGGATTAAATATGGCACGTATTATGTTAATCACGTTTTCTATATTATTTACTGCTATATTTATTCTTGTTAGCGTCCTTCTGGCATGGAGCCCGGGTAAGCCAAAACCGCTTCTGGCTGAGAACGGAAAAGTGATCGAAGGCAGTATCTCCGAAAAGACCTATATCAATATCAACGGGGTGGAGCAGGGGATGTTTATCAAAAGCAAGAACCCGGCCAACCCGGTGCTGCTTTTTATTCACGGGGGGCCCGGCATGCCCGAGTACTTCCTGACCCGAAGTTACCCTGCCGGCCTTGAGGACTATTTTACGGTATGTTACTGGGAACAGCGGGGCGCCGGGCTTTCCTACAGCTCTGACATTCTCCCCGCGACCCTTAACGAGGAGCAATTGATATTCGACACTATCGAGGTAACGAATTACCTCCGCCAGCGATTTGGTCGTGACAAAATTTATCTTATGGCGCATTCGTGGGGATCTTATATTGGAATCCAGGCGGCGGCACGGGCACCGGAAATGTACCAGGCTTACATCGGCATAGCTCAGGTATCACGACCGCTTGAGTCGGAAAAACTAGCATACAAATATATGCTGGAACAATATACGATAGCCGGGGATAAAAGAATGGTGCAGAGGCTGGAGCAGTTTCCTATTACGGAAATGGAGACTGTGCCGAATTCATACCGTTCCCTGCGCGATGAAGCGATGCATAAGCTTGGCATTGGCACAATGCACAATATGAAATCTGTAATTAGTGGCGTCTTTGTGCCATCATGGAAATGTCCCGAGTATACATTAAGGGAAAAGGTAAACATATGGCGTGGCAAGTGGTCTGACTGCTCCACCAACCTGTGGAATCAGATGATCGCCGCGGACTTGACCGCCAAGGTCACGAAACTTGATATTCCGGTCTATTTTTTTCATGGCATATATGATTACACATGCAGCTATACTTTGGCAAAGGACTATTTTGAGAAGCTGCAAGCACCCTTGAAAGGGTTTTACACTTTTGAACAATCTGCGCACAGCCCATTGTTTGAAGAACCCGAAAAAATGCAGTATATTTTGCAGAAGGACGTATTGAAAGGTCGGGCATATTACTAGCTCTTTTGGCGAAGGCTATTCGGCCCATTTTAACCAAACTAACTGGTTTGGATAAATAAGTGTCGGTCTCGCCGCACCATAAATAGCTAAATATCGGGCTTTGTGGGTTCTGTAAATGAGCAGAATACGCAAAGCTTTTTTCATTGGGGCGTACGTAACAGGCGTGTGGCATCGAAACGTATGTCATCCTCCAAAATGATAAAGGGGGAAGGTGTGATGAAACTCCGAAGGAAAGCCAATAGTGAAATGGAGATTTGTGAGGAGCCGCTAGTAGAAGGTGGTAATGACTATGATTATTGTGTGAAGTTGTTTCTGGATGAGCTGGAAATGAAGAATTTAGCCTTTCACACTCAACGCTGGCATAGGGAGAATTTGCATCATGTCAAGCAAGCTCTGATTAAGCTGGGATTGAATGTGGAACCTGTGAAGTTTACACAAAATCTGAAACAGTCTCGAACCGTCCCCTCGTCATACAACCTATATAAATGGGTATCAAAATAATGTCATTTGCATAGGTAATTTAAACTTGATTACCATCTTCGTTCCGGATGGACTGGAGAATGGATGGATACTGGCTTCATGATGGGCGACAATACTGTTACAGATGGCCAGCCCCAAACCTGTGCCGCTCTCCTTGGTGGTAGTAAACGGAGTACCTAATTTATCCAGAACCTCGCTGGGGATACCGTTTCCCTCATCCATTACCGACATAATTACTTCACCACCCTCGAAGCAGGTACTGATGTATACTATGCCTCCCGCGCTCATTGCTTCCAGGCCGTTTCTGACTAGATTGACCACTAATTGACGTATTTCCTTTTCGTCCAGAAGCAATTCGGGTATATCTTTCAAATCCAGCTCAATACTTTTATCCGCCAGTAAAGCATCGGCCTGCAAAAGGGGAAATATGGCCTTGATTATGGTATTCAAGTCGTTTAAGCGCAGATCAACCAGTTTATTCTTGGCCAGGGAAAGAAATTCAGTGATTATGGAATTAGCTCGTTCAAGCTCTTCAATCATAATATTGAAATAGGAATCGTATTCAGCTAGATCATCATTTTGACTCATGATCTGCAGAAAACCCTTGACAGTAGTCATTGGATTTCTTATTTCGTGACCGATTCCGGCTGCCATTTCTCCGATTGTATTAAGCTGATCAAGTCTGGCCATTTCCTTTTCCATTTTACGATGGTCTGATATATCTTCTGCCAGAACCATAGCACCTTGAATAACTGCATTGTTGATTATTGGAGCACTTTTTACTCTTATCAGCACTTCATTATGATTCTTATCTTTTATTACAGTTTCAAAGGTTCCTGGTTCACCCTTTACAAGGCGACTATTCATGTGTAATGCTACTACGTTTTTATGAGAATCAGCTGCCAATTCAAGTACATTTGTACCCAGTACCTCGCCCAATAAATTATAGCCATTACTATTAATAAAATTGATATTGCCCTTTGTGTCGTAAGTCAAGAACATTTCGTTCATATTATCAATTAAATAACTTATGTAATCGAGTTGTTGTTTTAGTTCTGTTTCACTGCTCCTTAATCGTGCTTCACTGGCAATTAATGCTTCCATGACCCGTTTTCGTTCACTGATATCGCGGGTGGTAACCAGCAGTTCCTGTTTGAAAATGGGATTTTCAAACATCTTCCCTATGGACTCGGCCCAGATGTAACTGCCATTCTTTTTCATGACCCGGTATTGAACCTGTCCACTGCCTAATTGAATAGCTTTTGTTGTAGCCTCCAAAACGAAGTCCCGGTCTTCAGGATGGATAAAATTTAAGAAAACCTGCCCGATAAACTCTTCCTCTAAAAAGCCTAAAATCATCATATTTGCGGGACTAACATAAGTACACTTCAAAGTATGGATATCGAGAAGTACAATCATGTCTTGCACTGTATCCGCTATTAAGCGGTATTTCTCTTCAGATTTTTCCAGAGCCATTTCAGATAACTTGTATTCTGTTATATCCCGGGTTATTAATAAGATATCTCCCTGATAATCTCCTTCATAAATAACTTTGCCGATAGCTTGTAACCATACATATTCCCCATCCTTTTTTTGAGAGCGGTAGGTGGCGGTGCCGCTGCCGTTTTCAATTCCTGTTCCAAGTATTTTGTCCACATGTGCTTTATCATCAGGATGCATATGTTCAAAACAGTTTTGCCCGGTTAATTCTTCAGCCGTATAGCCGACTATTCTTTCGTGTGACGGACTTACGTATTTGTAGTTAAAGGTATGCCGATCCATTATTATGGTCAAGTCATAGGCATTTTCTGCTATCAACCGATATTTGGCTTCTGATTGCCGGAGTTTTTCCCTTTCTTCACTTTCTCTTTTTATAATGCTCAACCAGTGTTCAGCCTCCCACCGGTCATTACTAACTTCAATAAACTGTTCATCTGTAATACCGGAGACATTTTCGTAGATTTTGCCGTCCATGATAATGATAGGATGGCTGATGATGGCGTATTTCAGCAGCTCGGGTTCAGTTTTCCAGCGGTCATACTGACAAAGAGCCGCGCAGGGATAATGGGGAAAAAGCTGGCTATTCATGCGGGAATTTACCTCAACCAGGCTTTTTGAATATTCGCACCCTAGCCGGGTATATATATATTCACCGGTAAAACGAACCGCAGGATAGCCATCAGCGATGGAATTTTCAATAAAGTGTATATAGAAATCAAATATCTGCTCCAACCTGCTCGAATCATTTTCAGGCGGAAGGATTCCTTGATCTAGAATTAATAATTGACCTGATGCTTCATAACGCTCAGTATCTATTCCTTTATTTTTCAGACAAGCTATTATAACTTGTTTGCTTCTGTGATTAAGGCCATAAACACATTTCTCGCCCCGTTCCAAACCCAATGCGATAAATGGTATAACTGTACTCTGCCATTCATCCTCATTTTCGTATATCAAACAGGCATGGTCATGGATCTGTAAGTCGTTAACTGTTTTATTATCAGAGCTTAAGAACACTATATTTTCCCCCGACAAATTTTTTCCGGCTAAAAATAGCTATAATTGATTAGTTTATGCTATATTCTCCAATCATTGCTAAAATTCCTTTTTAATTTGTATGGAATAGAAAGGACTCTGCTTATTCCGATTGATAAATCGAAAGCAAAGTCTTGAAGATATGTGCATAATGTTAGTAATAAGCTTGATTTAAAATTAGTGGTTATATTTCCCGGTATAACCATAAATTAAAGTGGTTGAGATAGAAAAGTGTCGGTCTCGCCTTACCATATTGAAAATAGAACCTCGTCAATAAGCATTGACGAGGTTTTTGTCAAAGATAATTATGCCTTTCCCACCGGATTCGAAGAAGTGGAAAAAATCCTTGCGGCCAAACCACTAAAACCAATCGAGTAAAGGGCTGCTCCCGCCAGCCGTACCATAGTAGAAATGTAACCTCGTCACAGCTTTTGGCGGGGTTTTTTGCTTTCTGAAAAGATAGCCATAGTTAATAAATAATGATGTCTTGGCTCAAATATGTGATATCATAGCCAATAACTTACCTTCGAGGCAGTTATCGGACATTGATATTAGGATCTGGTATGGGGGATGATAGGGCATGAATGAATATCGTTATAAAAAGATTGATGCGTTTACATCCGAAAAGTCATTGGGCAATCCGGCAGCGTGTATTTATTTGGATAATAACCAAAGCCTGGACGAAGATAAGATGCAGGCAATTGCCGGGCAACATAAAGGTTTTGTTTCGGAAGTAGTGTATTGCAGCAAATCATCGTCGGCTGATTATAAATTGGTTTATTACTCATCCGAGTGTGAAGTGGATTTCTGCGGACATGGTACTATTGCATGCATGTATAGTCTTATTAATAGTACACCGGAGTTGATGGGAAAAAGTGAATTGCTGGTTGAAACCAATAGAAAAGGGATATTAACGGTGTATAATCAGATTGCCGAACATGATGCAGTATATATTACTGCTCCGGAAGCTGAACACATTGGTACAAATTTGTCATTGGAGCTTATAGCGAAAAATCTGCATGTGGAAACCAGACAGGTTGCAGGTAAATACCCGATTGATATGATTGATGCGGGATTAAGAACACTAATAGTACCTATTACCAAGCTTGAAAACGAAATCGGGGTTTGGCCGGTTGAACAGCAGCTCAGGAGCTTTTGTATAGACCGCGACATAGATATTATTTTAATCTTCTCCCAGGAGGTACAAAGCCCTCAAAATATAGCCCATACCAGAGTTTTTGCTCCACGCTTCGGATACTTGGAGGACCCGGCTACCGGATCCGGCAATTGTGCTTTTGGCTATTATATGCTAAAAAACAAGCTCTGGAATGGCGCCAGTATTTCTATAGAGCAGGGCAGTGCCGGTATGGAATACAACATTATAAAACTGAATACTCGAAACGATAGAGTTCTTTTTGGTGGTCGCGCCACTGATCGTATTATCGGGAAATACCTATTATAAAAGAAACCAGACCAGAAAGTCCCCTGTGAAATTAAAGGACTTAGAAGACTGAGGGCGATCATTACTGCTATTTGAATTAGTAAGGTGATTTGGGAATGGCGGAAAAAACCAATGTAATGAGAACACTAGACAAGATGAAACTGAAATACCAAAGCTATTGTTATGTAGATAGTGATGCGGTTAATGGTGTTGAGGTGGTAGCGGTTTTAAATCTAAATCCTGATCGAGTGTTTAAAACGCTGGTAACGGTGGGGAAATCAAATAAATATTACGTCTTCATGATTCCGGTTGCACAGGAACTCGATTTGAAGAAAGCTGCCGATGCAGTAGGGGATAAAGCGATTGAAATGGTGAAAGCCAAAGATTTATTGGCCATTACCGGATATGTACACGGAGGGTGTTCGCCAATCAATATGAAAAAGAGTTTTCCTACAATAATTCATGAATCAGCGGATAGTTTTGAAACTATTGTATTTAGTGCCGGTAAAATAGGTTATCAGGTTGAGATAGGTCTGGAAGATTTAATAAAGGTTATTGAGTTTAACCTGGCAAACGTAGTTAATCTGAAGTAAGAATATGGTGAATAGTATATAATATACCTTGAAGGGCGAAGAATTCTATTATAAATCATCTCAGTAGGGAGGTCCAAAATGAAGAGGGTATGGTCTTTAGGTTTAGTTCTTTTATTTGTATTCGTCAATGCCGCTTCGGCCTATGCTGCAACCAATGAAATGAAGCTCTATGTGCAAAAGGCAGTCCAGCCAGGGGATCAACAAGCCTATCATGGCGCGAAATTCGAACCGAAGATAGGGTCTTATCTGGGCGTCTATGCCGAAGGAGACCGCGTAGTACATAACGCTGATACCGGAGTACCTTTCTATTTTGACGGTGTGCCTGGCTTAACGGGAAAGAAACATGCCATGTATATGGTTTATGAGCGTTATGGCAGTATGGAGTTCAATCATTACAAAACGCACTTTGACCGGGCGAAAAAGCTGAATGTGGGGATGCAAGTCGCCCTGGAGCCTTACGATGGAATTGATCAGGTGCAAGACGACAGCTATCTCCATAACTTTGCCAAGCAGGCTGCCGCTAGCGGGATTCCGGTTTTTCTTCGCTTTGCCAATGAAATGAATGATCCGGGCAGTAAATGGGGCAAAGACCCGGCAAAGTATGTTGAAAAATTCCGCCTGGTAGCCCGGGTGATGCATGCGGAAGCACCGAATGTCGCGATGTGCTGGGCGCCGAATGACTGGCCTTTTGGCCCGGCTGCTCAGTGGTATCCCGGCGATGAATATGTCGATTGGGTAGGCGTAAGCTCTTATCCGCCTTATCTGGCTAATGGGAAAAGCAAGCAAAACACCAAGTTTACCGATCGCATCAAACCAATCTATGATGCCTATGCCGCGCGAAAGCCGATTTATTTGGCTGAGGGAGCCCCGATCCAGAATGTTGAATTCACGACTACGGATGTTTCATCAGTGGGGGCCAAGGACCTCAAGGAGTTCTACGATGAAATCGCCCGCCGCTATCCGGCAGTTAAGGCGGTGTTTTACTGGGATAACGCGGAAAGCTGGGGGGCGGCTCGCAAATGCTTGCTGTCGGGTAATCAAAATATATTGAATGCCTATAAGAGAGCGATTGCCAACCCATATTTTCTAAGTGAGATGAATACAAACAGCCCGATTATTTATGTGGATCTATCCAATTCGGCCCTGCCACCGCTGGCCGCCAAGCCCCAGGTAATCAGTGCTTATGTGGGCAACCATCGACTGGATACCGCCAAGGTGGTGTATTATGTTAACGGGAAATATGCCGGGGAAGCGGCGGGCTCTCCGTATGAGGCCGCCCTGGACCTTTCAGCTTTTGGCGGCAAAACCATTACCATCAAGGCAGATGCCTATGATAGCGCCAATAAACTTGCTATTAGCATCAGCCAGAAGATAAAAATAGCCCCGTAGACCCGTAAATGAAAGGGAGACTGAAAATATCAATCGGGCTTGTGGCCTTACTAACAGAGGGACTTTCTTTGTTCCCTCTGTTTTTATTATGTGGGTAGATAATGCTGGCAGTAGTTGTTCAATCCTGCAAATTGGCGTTAAATTCTTGGAACTGACCATGACTAAATGTTTTAATGGCGACATTATGATACAATACTAATTGGTTTTTCCTTATACATAATTATCGATGATTATTTGGAGGTGCTGTTTTGGTTCGCTTAATAAATGACGGGGTATTCCTCTTGAACGGAAGAACTCTAATAGGTCTGCAGGGCGATGGGGTTAATGTTTTGAATGATGGTGCCGATCTGCCGCGCGATGTCAAGAAATTGGTTCCTGACCAGGCCCGGCAGAATACCATTGCCTATGGCATTTTGTCCAAACATAATACTTCCGGCGACATGAATAATCTGAAGATCCGCTTTGATGCCCTGGCCTCACATGATATTACCTATGTCGGGATTGTTCAGACTTCGCGGGCCAGCGGGCTCAAGGAATTTCCGGTTCCTTATGTTTTGACCAACTGCCATAACAGCCTTTGTGCGGTGGGCGGCACTATTAATGAAGACGATCACGTTTTTGGCTTGTCCGCCGCGCAGAAGTACGGCGGGATCTATGTTCCGGCCCATCAGGCGGTAATCCACCAGTACATGCGGGAAATGATGAGCTGCTGCGGAAACATGATCCTGGGCTCCGACAGCCATACCCGTTATGGCGCACTGGGTACTATGGGCGTCGGCGAGGGCGGCCCCGAACTGGTGAAACAGCTCCTGCAAAAGACCTGGGATGTGGCTTATCCGGAGGTCATCGCCGTTTACCTGGCGGGCAAACCTCAGCCGGGCGTGGGGCCGCAGGATGTGGCCCTGGCTATTATTGGGGCGGTGTTTGACAATGGTTTTGTCAATAACAAGGTTCTGGAGTTCATCGGCCCGGGCATCGGGGAGTTATCCGTGGATTACCGCAACGGCATCGATGTGATGACTACCGAGACCACCTGTTTGAGCTCGATCTGGGCGACTGACGACAAGGTAAAGGGCTACTACAAGACCCATGGCCGCCCCGAATGCTATAGCAAACTGCAGCCGGGCAAGGTGGCATATTACGATGGTTTGATCATGGTTGATCTGGATAAAATCGAGCCCATGATCGCCCTGCCTTTCCATCCCAGCAACGTGTTTACCATTGCCGAGTTGAACCGGAATGCCGGTGATATCTTACGCCAAGTAGAGGCAGATGGCCAAAAACAAATCGAGAATCCCCAGATACAATATAAACTGACCGATAAGATTGTCGGCGGCAGGCTCAAGGTGGACCAGGCGGTGGTCGCCGGCTGTGCCGGCGGTTCCTTTGAGAACCTGTATGAGATTGCGGCCATGGTGGACGGGCGGTCGATCGGGGATGGGGAGTTGGCTTTCAGTGTTTCCCCCGCCAGCCAGCCGATTTATTACGAATTAATGAGAGACAAAGCGGCTACCAAGATGCTGGCGGCCGGTATAACGATCAAAACCGCCTTCTGCGGTCCCTG
>Ga0074198_1000921_pt1 | contig 24063 bp, 36 predicted proteins | sample EPASupsiteSAE323_FD_64527 | JGI IMG/M metagenome (GOLD analysis project Ga0074198, IMG submission 64527) | Bioremediated contaminated groundwater from EPA Superfund site, New Mexico - Sample SAE3-23 | ecosystem: Environmental > Aquatic > Deep subsurface > Groundwater > Contaminated ...
GCGAAAACGCGCTCCTGGGGGAGTGGGATGAGCCCTCCTTCGAAATCGTATCGGCCCATTCAACTCCACCCCAAAATGAACGAGAAGGAAAAGCCGTTGTAGCCCAGACGGAGGTTGGTGTAAAATCTACCTATCCGCAGGTAGACTAACCTGCCTGTTATCCCTGCGGAGAGGCGGCGACCATGATGGAATCGCTCCATTTTAGACCATCTCCTTTCGCGCTCTCCGGGCTTCGTATTCTGCGACGAGCTTTTCATCCGGAAGATAGACATTCCCGGTCTCTTCGTCCTCGATCCAAATGGTATGCTGATGCAGTTTCGCCAATCGCACTGCACAAATTTCAGCGTGCAGAGAATTTGGAGCATGGACTTGAGAGACAAAAGCACCGTGAAATTCTGTCAAGAAGCCGACATTGAATGTCATGCCGACACCGCCTGCGGCTCTGCGCATTCTAGCTCGTGCGGACCCGCCTGGACGATTGCCTGATAGCGCCCCGTCCTGACTTCATGGGGCTTTCCGCCGTAGTTGCGCGTGGTCTTCTCGAGCTCGATCTTTCCGGTGTCCAGGAGACTGTGCAGGTGGATCCAAACTTCATGCCGGCTCATGTGGCAGACCATGACGAGGTCGTCGGTGCTCTGCGGCCCCTGCTGGATGGCTGCCAGGACCTCGTCCTCATGCCGCTGCCGGCGGGCGAGTTCACTTTCGCGGATTGTGCGGGCCACCCTTTCGCTCATGACGGCTCACCGCCTTCTTCTGCGGTGTTGTCGGCAGGGGCAACGGGGACGAACGAATCGCAGACCATAGGGTTGCAGTCTGCCCGGCGCTCGCAATATGGGGAGTTCAGGCACTTCATTCGATCACCCTCAAATCGAAAAGTCCGAGGTCCTGCTCTCCGTTATCGTGCCAATACGGCTGAATCGACGCCAGAAACTCGACCTGTTTCCCAGATCGCGGCAAAGGGCCTCTCCAGTGTCTGCGGTAAACATACGCATGATTCGGGCCGCCGATGGGTGAGAAGACGTCCTCCAGGACCACTATGCCTCTATCCGTGATCTTGTTGAAACGAGCGGAGAAGCGGGCACGTGTCAAGCCTGCCTCCCGGAGAAGGGCGAGATCGCGTCTCATGCCGGTGCCCTCTTCAGTTTGGCCTCTTCCTCCATGCGATCGATCAGCTGATGCGATTTCTCCAGGTCCGCATGGAGTTTATGGTTGTCAGCCCGCTCCTTTGCGAGTTCGTCAAGCAGCCTATCACGATCGGCCAGGACTTCCTCGAAGAGCGGTCCGGACGGGACTCTGCCGGATCTGAGCAGCTCCTTGGGATCCAGCCGGTTGAGGTCCTGCATCCTAGGCCACCTCCCTCAGGCTGCCGTTCTGCTGCACAATCCAGATAGTGCCGTTGCCCGCCGCAAGGAGAGACTCGTTGGCCGGCTGGATGGTGATCTTGCATAGGGGCCCGCTGGCGGAAATCTCGTGATAGCCCGTGCCGCTGAAGTGGCCGGACTCGTGCAGGATAATCATGTCAATGTCGTCTGCTGCACCGTTTGCCGGGCGCAGGCAGACGAGGGCCAGCAACAGGATGGCTGCCGTCAGGGAGAGAAACCAGAGCAGAGGCGGTATGGGGCTTGCGGAGACGTGGACGATGCCCCGGACGCCGATCACGGTGCCCTGTGGGTCAGTCTCTTCGACGACTTGCAGTGCCTTCATTGCACCAGCTCCGAGGCTCTGAGCATTCCCGCAGCCGTGATCCCGCGCTGAGTTGTTCTATAGATGACGCCTTTCTTCGTAGTGTGTTGGGTTTGTCTGATCGCCTCAATGAGTCCGGCCTTCTCCAGCTCATCCAGGTGGCCCCGGGCTGTCCGGGAATTGAGGTTGCATTTGTAGACGATCCGGGTCTTGATCGCACCATCGCCAGCGCAAAGGTCGAGGATGGCGAGCATGATCTCCTGCCTGCTGCGCTTTGGGGTCATGCCAGCGCCCCCAAACGGAACTTGCCGTCCACTATTGCCAGGCAGACCGTTCGGCCCACGAGCTGCTGCAGCTTGGCGGCCAGGTTCTTCGGAGCCTCCACGAGGATATTGTCTATGTTCGCCAGGACGATGGACTCGCCATCCGATTCTATTACATTTTGCAGCAGTCCCACCCGGAATGGCATCTTGCGTCCCGGCAGGACTGCTTCCTGCAGGCGAACGATAGTGCCCTCCATTTGAGATGGCGGCGTGGGTAAAATATTTGTACCCGCAGTGACAACAGAACCGCTCATGAGAAGCACGCTCCTTCGGGTGCGGGCTTCTCTCCACATCCCACGGGCGGCTTTTCTGCAACTGCAAGCGATTCCAGGACTTTCCTGCCTTCTTCGGTCAGGATGACTTTTGTGCGGTTCCTGTCGGAAACCCTATCGAGTTCCAGTAGGCCGGCATCCATCAATTTTCGCAGCCGGTATTTCAGCGTGCTATAGCACTTGATGTTGTCCTCTTCCTGCTGCAGCCCATTGAAAATATCAATTATGGCGGGTGTTGAAGGACCTTCATCGTTGGCCTTCTGCACCAGCCTCAAAACAGCCTTTTCATATTCATCTACAGTAGCCTGCTTCTGCATAGCCCACATCCCAGGCCTGCAGATACTGGCAAGTATGGCAAAGACGGCAAAGATGGCAAATACTTATATGCCCGCAGAGACATACCTGCCAGTACCTGAGTGGCGGGCTTGACAAACTTACCACGGTTGGACAAGTCCGCTCTCGGCCTTATGTTTAGTTCTAGTTCTCTTTTTCTTACACTGATTTCGCTTTTATCTTGATTACTGTCTCTGTATTTCAATTTTTCAAGGGGAACTTTTAATTCCTCCTTTCGGATTTTTGACCGTTGACTTTCTCATTTTCTCTCAATCCCAATTTTTTGGTTATTGTTTGCGTTCCGATTTGCTGATTTAGTGCTATAATTTTATTTTCATTTCCAATGGGGCTTTAGATTTCATTTTAGATTTGGATCTTTAGATCCCCATACTGTTCATGCAGACAACCAAGTCTTTGAGAAAGAAGACATCCAGAGCATCGAAGCCCAAGATCACCCTCTCGGTTTATACGGACGAGGATCGCGTCAGGTGGGTGCTGGAAGAGATGAAGCGCACCAATAAGCCCATGAACGCAGTTATTGCCAGGGCGATAGATTGCCTGCGGGCGCATTCGGACGTCAACCGGGATGCCATCAGGGAGATCGTGCGGGAGGAGGTCGAGGAACAGCGCATTGAGGACCATGTCTGGATCCAGCTGCAGATTCAGGAGGCTGTGGCCGAACTGCGAAAGGAGATGAAGCGGTGAGGGACTACTCAAGGGCATCATACTCCTTCTGGAGATCCGCCAGGCGCGCCCTGTGATAAGCGGCCTTCTCCCGTTTGCGGCTACTTTTTGCGGTGAGGAGCTGCTTCTGAGTGTCGCGCAGGTCCTTCATGATTGAGTCGCGGGTGCGGGCCATTCAGTTTGCCTCCTGTTCGGTTCTCTTCCTGCAGACCGGGCCCATGCCGGCCTTCATCGAGGCCTCGGCCTTTAGCTTTCGGCGGCAGCGTACACAGTAGCGAGTAAGCTCGGCCTCGTTTGGGCAGATAAGCTCCTTTTCAGGCATCCTGCGCCACCGCCTTCGGATCAGCATCCGGCTTCCTTCCCATCGCTATGGGACAGTACACCAGGCGCACTTCGACCAAGCTCTTTCTGTTAATGTACTGCTGCAGTTTCGGGCAGTTGAAGCAATTGTAGGGGAGGTCACAGGGCATTTTGTGCCGCCTCCTGCTCTCTCTGAAGCATGGCTAGAGATGCCCTCTTGGTCAGCTCCGAAATGATGTAGATGGCTTCGCAGGGCTGGTATCCATCGTCCAGGCACTGCCAGATCGTCCCGGCTGTCTGCTCCAGTTCTTCTCTTGGTTTGACTTTCATTATCGTCCCATCCCACAGATTTTGAAATCATGATCCAGTACGAATCCTGCGCCGCAACTATGCTCAGGCCATGATCTTGCGCCAGGATATTCAGCATACGATACAACGCAGTGATGTTCACAATTTTCACATGGTCTGACTTTCATTCTCACACCTCGATTATTTTTCCGCGCTCCGTTATGTCGCCGGATCGGTACAGCTCCCGGGTCTCGGCATAGTCGGCAGCAATCCGGTCCTGCCGCGCGATGATCTCATCCTCGGAGTATGTGACGCATGGCCTCAGTGGCGGATGTTCCTGGCACCAGAGCCCGAAGGCGACCCTGGAGAGATTCTCGTATGTGACGGGCCGCCAGGGGTATTTTGCCAACTCCGTTCGGGCGGCCTGGCGCTCGGATTCCAGGCAACCCTCCCAGCTCCACCGGGCGCAGTTGCCTTTCTGCCAGCAGCCGGCGCAGAGATCCTTCTGCCAGGCATCAGTTTCCTTGACTTTGGTGCGATTTTTGATGACCATTCGGTCGCACCAGGCCTCGATATGTCTGGACATGTTTTACACGACCTTCGGGTTGAGGAGCATCTGCACGCCTGCCAGACAGTCCTCCGCCAGTTCCAGTTCCTTATCCGCATCCTGGGCAGCACGGAACTCGGCGGTAGCCTCCAGGGCTCTATGGGCCTGGTATGCGGCGGCCTTAGCCTGGGCAACGCGGTCATATGCCGTTTTCACGACTGATGCGTCCACTTTGGACATCTTACACAACTCCAATTCCTACTAGCACTTTTAGATATTAATAGTTATCTAACACACTTAAAGTAACTTAAAACGACTTGGATAACTATAAATATTGGCAACCCCTAAATAGAACTATGCGCACTAGATTGCTCATGGATGGCGTCAAGAAATACAAGGTAATCGCGAAGGTCTTTAGCAATGGAAAAGTTACTCTTCCGATCGAGGTAAGACAATATCTCGGTGTTAATGACGGTGATTTCGTGGAATTGATAGTTTCCAAAATCGATATGTCCGTTCCTAATGATGTATAGATAATTCCTTGAAAATCATTAACGGGCGGAGACCTTGAATCTCCAGCCCGTCCAGACAAATGGAGAGATCCCAGATGTCCAATGAACTTACATTAGCTGATGCTATTTCAAAGTTGCCTGAAAGCCCGGCAACCGTGCTCATGGTCGCATCCGACCTGACCATGATCCTGTCGGAAATGAAGGCCACCAGGGCTGAATTAGATGTCCTGCGTGAGGAAGTGGCTAAAGAGAGGGCCATCGACCGCCGAAGAATCGCTGCTCTGGAGCGAGAAGAACCTCAGCCCATGCAGAAGGACCGGGGCGAGATTCTTCACGCACTTCTGGCGGCAAATGGCGGAAAGATGCTGGCGAAGGAGGCGAGGCAGAAGATGCATTTGTCCGAGTCTCGATTTTCGGAACTTCTCAAGAGCATGGATGACGCTATCGAGAAGAGACCTTATCACTTAAACAGGAGTGCTTTTGTCTTGATCCTGAAGTAAAAGACTTCCGTGGAAGTCAGAAGTCTTTTCGGTCCTTTGCTATAGATTTAGCGGTTTACCAGATTCGTGGTAGAATCTTACCATGTTTTCGGATATTGGTTAGATTGAGAAAGAGAAATATGGTTGGAAAATAATAATAAACAGTTCCAAACCAGGAAGAGGGGCGAAAGACTTCCGGCTTCCGTGGAAGTGTTCATGGGCAATGCCCAAAGATTTTGTGTTAGATCATCTATTTCTTGCCCACTGTCACCACAAAACGAGCAAAATCATCAACTGTGATATCAGATACCTTCAATGCCGCTAAAAGCCCGTCATCCTCTGATAAGCGTCTAATCAGCCTTTTCATGGTCTCGGCGTCGTATGCCTTGTCGTGATGATCTAAATTTATAAATATAACAGTATCTCTAAAAATCAGATAGATGACAACGAAATGCTCCGAAATGTGAAGACCTCGAAGCCCTCTTAATGCATGGCTTTTGGGCTCGCCTATCTCAGGATTTTGGCGAATCTCTTTCAGTTTGTTTATTACCTGTTTCTTAAAAGTCGTGTTCTTGGTGGTTAATTTAGAAAATTTTTTATCAAAATAGCTTGTGGTAACGGACTTAAACGCCATAATAGGAATCTAAAGGCTCATCAGATGGGCCTCAAGCTCATCGTCGTCCTTGAAGACAGTGCATCGGCCCTCGGCAAAATCCTTCAAGCCCTCTACTATGCCCTCAACGAAGTCATCTCTTTTTTCATCTACCGTTTCACTAATAGGTATCACCGTCTTCACCTCCGCGAGATCTGAGCATACCATCATAAAACACCTTTGGTAACCACAATCATTGCGCTATTGGTTCATTGTAATTCCGGCACTATGCCTTAATACGACATTCTGGGTTATAGCACTTTCGTTTGCAGAGGCTTTGCACGCAAAGCTGCTCCATCCAAAACCCTTTTCGTCAATGGCAAATGCGGTAGAAGAAGCTTTTAGCGATTATTTGATCAAAAAAACGGAAGACAGGGAAACTGTAATGCACTGTTTCCCGCTGCTCCTTGAAGCCAGCATCTCAGTTGCAGGACCTTGATGCATTGCCTCCAATGGGTGGAAGCCATTTTTCTCGTCGTTTTTATATGGTGCCCAAAAGGCAAAGCCTAACTGCGGAGGTCATAAACCTTCCCAAAGGCACAGCTTTGCATCTAAAGTATCGCGCTGACCCGACTTTAGGTGCAGACGCCAGACTTTAGGTGCAGATAGGTGCAAAATTCTAGAAAGATTTAATCTCTTTCTAACATGGCGCGCGCTTCCGCCAAGTAAGGATCAGCGTTATTTGCCGCAATTCCACGAAGTATTTTAGTGCGACGTTGATGCTTTTGATAGCAGTCTCGGTTACAGTAGTGGTGTTTTACGTTCCTAATTCTTCCCGTTATCTTCTTGCCACATCCTTCACAGAATACATCTTCTTGCCTACGTTCTCCAAAATAGCCATTGTCCCAGTGCCAATTCATATTGCAGGAGTCGGAGCAAAAATAATGTTCCAGCACGCGATATTTCTTCTTTCTCTCGAATTGCTTGCCACATTGTTCACAAACTTGTATCGTGTTCCCTTCCAGTTGCGGTTTCCGTTTTACAAAATAGCCATTGGCCCAGTGCCATTTCGCATTACAAGAATCGGAGCAAAAATAGTGTTTAGGCACTCTGTTCTGCTCATTTCTTTCGAATTGTTTGCCGCAATTTTCACAAATATGGGTTGCGTACGCTCCCCGTATATTGTTTTCCATATTGGCTTTCTCCGAATATGGATTCGCTTCATTAATATTTAAAGCTGAATCCCATCGAAGCTTTGCACTAAAGTATCGCTCTAACCGACTTTAGGTGCAAGATCTAGATTAGGTGCAAAGCTCAAAGGCACGGCCACCATTCTCGTCCGGGCCTCTGACCTGGCTCCGATGCAGGTTAGTGTAGGTAGCGATAGCTATATCTCATTTTCCCTTTAGGCCGCCCCTAACTTTCAACCAAAGCCTTACCAAAAAACTATTTAGGTTAGATATCAATTCACACGTTCAACTTAAGGTGTAGGGCATGGCAAAAGGCAGACGCAGCAACAATTCAAAGAGCAATGGCGCTACCCTGGGTTTCGAGGCCACTCTCTGGGCAGCCGCTGATAAGCTCCGCAACAACATGGACGCCGCAGAGTACAAGCATGTCGTCCTGGGCCTCATATTCCTGAAGTACATCTCCGACGCCTTTGAAGAGAGGCACGCCCAGCTCCTAAAAGAAGTGGACCAGGGCGCAGATCCCGAAGACCGGGACGAGTACCGGGCAGATAATATCTTCTGGGTGCCCAAAGAGGCCCGCTGGTCCTTTTTGCAGGCCAACGCCAAGCAGCCCACCATAGGTAAGTTCGTGGACGATGCCATGGTAGCCATCGAGAGAGATAACCGCTCTCTCAAAAGCGTCCTGCCCAAAGACTACGCCCGGCCAGCCCTTGATAAACAGCAACTTGGAGAACTGATCGATCTAATAGCAAACATTGGTCTGGGCGACGCAGAAAACCGCTCTAAGGACATCCTGGGAAGGGTTTATGAATACTTCCTGGGCCAGTTCGCCTCTGCAGAAGGCAAGAAAGGCGGCCAGTTCTATACCCCTCGCTGTGTGGTTCGGGTGCTGGTTGAGATGCTGGCACCTTACAAAGGCAGGATCTTTGACCCCTGCTGCGGCTCTGGTGGCATGTTCGTTCAGAGCGAGAAGTTCGTGAAAGATCATCAGGGGCATTTGGGAGATATCAGCATCTTCGGCCAAGAATCCAACCCCACCACCTGGAAGCTGGCCAAGATGAATCTGGCCATCAGAGGGATCGACAACAACCTCGGCCCGGAGCATGCCGACAGCTTCCACCGAGATCTGCACAAAGACCTGAGAGCTGACTTTATCCTAGCCAATCCGCCCTTCAACAGCAGCGATTGGGGCGGAGAGAGGCTGCGAGAGGATGTACGCTGGAAGTATGGCATACCGCCAGCGGGCAACGCTAACTTTGCCTGGGTGCAGCACTTCATCTATCACCTGGCCCCTTCGGGCATAGCCGGGTTCGTCCTGGCCAATGGCTCCATGTCTTCCAACCAGTCAGGTGAGGGCGAGATCCGCCGGGCAATCATCGAGGCAGATCTGGTGGACTGCATGGTGGCTCTGCCGGGACAGCTCTTTTACTCCACGCAGATTCCGGCCTGCCTGTGGTTCCTGGCCAGAGACAGAAAGAATGGAAGTTTTAGGGACCGCAGGGGTGAGACGCTGTTCATCGACGCCCGGAAGATGGGGGTTCTCATCGACAGGGTACACCGAGAACTGACTGCAGAGGATATTGCCAAGATTGCCGCAACGTATCACGCCTGGAGGCATGATTCCGGAGCGGCCAATTATGAAGATGTGCCGGGATTCTGCAAGAGCGCTACGGTCGAGGAGATCAGGAAAAACGGCTATGTGCTCACGCCTGGACGGTACGTTGGGGCTGAAGCGGTGGAGGACGACGGCGAGCCCTTCGAGGAAAAGATGCAAAGGCTGACGGCGAAGCTTGAGCAGCAGTTCCATGAGTCGGCACAGCTAGAAGCGGAGATCAGAGCCAATCTGAAAGGGCTGGGCTATGAAATCTGATGGCGGTTGATGGATGTCAAGCGAAATTCTGACAGGAGCTTATCTGGAACTTCTGGATGACTTGAAAAACCGCATCCACAATTCACGAGTACATGCAGCTCTTAGTGTCAACCGTGAGCTAGTCCTTCTCTACTGGCAGATTGGAGCAAGCGACCCTGGAGCGCCAGGCTCAGGAAGGTTGGGGGCGCAAAGATCATCGAACGTTGGCAGACGACTTAATGCATGAGTTTTCCGACATGAAGGGCCTATCCAGGGCCAATTTGTTTTGCATGAGAGCTTTGCTGAGGTTTACCCCAGCGAGGAAATTGTCCAGCAGCTTGCTGGACAATGCCTGGTGGCACAATGTGATGTTTCTAGCGGAAAATAACGGGACAATATGGGTTGCAAGAGAGTAAGCCGCAATCTGCTTCGGTGGACAACAGAAAAATACAGCAAGGAAGGATATTTAAATAGATACGAACTATAATATTGAGGAAAAATGAAGCATGACTCGGATTACCGTCTCTGTTAGTGAACAAGTCATTCGCTGGGCATTGGAGCGCTCGCCACAGGGAGAAAACCTTGAAAAAAGGTTTCCAAATATCTCTGATTGGCTCAGCGGTAATAGCCAACCAACGATACATCAACTTGAGGCGTTAGCTAAAGCTACATCAACTCCGTTGGGATATTTCTTTCTCTCTGAACCTCCAGAAGAGAAGCTTTCCATTCCGCATTTTCGTACACTCGGAGATGGAGGTCTACAAAAGCCCAGTGCAAATTTGCTTGAGACGGTTCAGATCATGGAGCGTCGCCAGGCTTGGATGCGTGAGCACCTGGTCGAAATTGGGAACGAGCCATTGAGCTTTATTCGATCGGCAAGAAAGACGACAGACCCTAAAAAACAAGCTTACGAGATGCGACAAACGTTAGGCCTTGCCGAGGATTGGGCAGCCGACCAGCCCAGATGGACGGATGCATTGCGATACTTGATTAACAGAATGGATGAGATCGGCATCATTGTAGTGGTTAACGGCATCGTTGGAAATAACACGCATCGCAAGCTGGACCCACTTGAGTTTCGAGGATTTGTTCTTGTAGATGAGTACGCACCTCTGGTTTTCGTCAATGGAGCGGATGGCAAGGCTGCCCAGATGTTTACTCTAGCCCATGAGCTTGCGCATTTATGGTTCGGCAGCAGTGCCGTCTTCGATTTGAGGGAATTGCAGCCTGCCGAAGATGAAACAGAACAGGCGTGTAACCGCTTGGCTGCGGAGTTTCTGGTGCCAGCGAGCAAGATGTGTGATTTTTGGCCATCAGTTAAGCAAGAACCGGAGCCGTTCCAAGCTATCGCTCGCCACTTCAAAGTGAGCGAATTGGTTGCTGCCCGCAGAGCGATAGACTTGAAGCTTATTACAAGAGCCGAGTTTCTTGATTTCTATCGCAACTATCAGGAGCAAGAACGTCGTGCAGCCAAGGCCCAGGAAGGCGGCAACTTCTACGCCACTCAGAATTTACGCATAGGTCGTCGCTTCGCCGAGGCGGTGGTGCGTGCTGCGAGAGAGAGCAAGCTTCTTTATCGTGATGCGTATCAATTGACTGGGCTTTATGGAAAAACCTTTGACATATATGCTCAATCCCTGATTGGAGGTGCGCCTTGATAGCCGCCCAGACCTACGTTCTCGATGCTAACGTCTTCATCGAAGCGGCGAAACGCTACTACGCTTTCGACATCGCACCGTCTTTTTGGCAGATGCTGGTCGTCCAAGCAAATAATGGACAGGTGCTGAGCATTGATCGCGTCAAGGATGAACTTTTGCGTGCGGATCTTGCAACGTGGGCCAACGGCACTTTTAACGAATTCTTTGTCTCGACATCTGACAAGGATGTAATTGACGCTTACCGTGATGTTATGGCCTGGTCTCAAGATCAAACTCAGTTTACCGAAGCGGCCAAAGCTGAATTTGCCAGCGTGGCTGATGGGTGGTTGGTAGCATACGCATTAGCCAAAGAATGTGTCGTAGTCACACATGAGCAGTTTGATCCCAATATTAGGCGCAAAGTAAAGATCCCGAATGCATGCCAAGCATACGATGTTCCATATACCGATACATTTCAGATGATGCGTGCGCTGGGTGTCAGGCTGGGCTGAAATGACGATTCGAGATAATGGAGCAAGGGCATGACGGATGAATGGCATACCGAAACAGTTGGTGATCTTCAGAGAGAGGGCATTCTGCTTGTTGAAGATGGTAATCATGGCGAATACCGTCCTCGACCTGATGAGTTTGTTGATAATGGTGTCGCATTCATTAGAGCGGCTGATATGGACGCAGGCGAGGTGCTTTTTGAATCGGCGTCGAAGATTAACGAACGAGCGAGGAAACGAATTACCAAGGGCATTGGCGCTCCTGGAGACGTCCTGCTCTCTCATAAGGGTACAGTAGGGAAAATTGCACTCGTTCCTGATGACGCACCTGCATTTGTGTGTAGTCCACAAACAACCTTCTGGCGAGCACTTGACGAAGAACGCCTTGACCGGAAATACCTGTATGCATTTCTGAGGTCGCCGGCCTTCCGTGCACAGCTTGCGACCAGATCTGGTGAGACGGACATGGCTCCATATGTCAGTCTCACTTCACAACGCGGTCTTTTTGTCATCCTCCCGCCGATCAACACTCAACATGCCATCGCCCGCATCCTCAGCTCCCTAGATGACAAGATCGAGCTGAACCGTCACATGAATGAGACTCTGGAGGCCATGGCCCATGCCATCTTCAAGTCCTGGTTCGTGGATTTCGATCCTGTGCGAGCCAAGGCCGAGGGCCGGGAGCCTGAGGGCATGGATGCGGAGACAGCGGCGTTTTTTCCCGACTGCTTCGAGGAGACGGAGCTGGAGACGGTGCCGAAAGGGTGGATGGTGAAAACGGTCGGTGATATTTTGGAGCTTGCCTATGGAAAGGCACTAATAGAAGAAAATAGAATTGCGGGGGACATCCCGGTATTTGGTTCAAATGGCCAAGTAGGCTGGCATAATGAAGAGTTGGTCAAAGGGCCGGGAATTATCGTTGGGAGAAAGGGGAATCCAGGCATTGTGACTTGGTCACCGACCGATTTCTTCTCGATTGACACAACATTCTATGTCATTCTGAAAAGTCTCTGCAAGAGTATGCACTACGTTTTTTATTCACTACGGCAGCAAGATTTAGCATCTTTGGGAGCTGATTCTGCAGTTCCAGGGCTTAATAGGAATCTTGCCTACACGAATAAGATGGTCGTCCCATCTCCAAAAATTTTAGAAACATTCGATAAGCATATGGCAATTTTGAAGGCTTTAGTTCATGCCAATGAGATCCAATCGTATAACCTTTCAGCAATAAGAGATGCACTCCTGCCGAAGTTGCTATCTGGGGAGATCGAGGCAACTGGAGTAATGACTGGAGGGGGACAATATGACAGATGAACCTTCGCAATCAGAAACTCAGAAAGGCAGCGAAAATCAATTCATGATAGAAAGAATTAAACAACTGAAAGTAGATGCGCTCTATGGCAAAAAGAAACATTACAACGCAGCAGATAGGAAACAGTCGTATCACATGTGGATTGGCATCCCCCTAACTGTAACAAATATATTATTAGGTTCTTATATATTTGCTATGATTACTCTAAAATGGCCTGATGAATCTAACTGGTTGGTAGGCGTACTCGCTCTTATAGCAGCAATACTCGCTACTTTTCAAACATTCTTTAATTTTGAACGCCAAGTAGAGCAACATCGCAGCATAGCTACGAGATATCTTGCGGTTGCGAAGGGGTGCTCAAGACTAATTGCATATCATCGAGACGGCCAAATGGAGGCTTCAGGACTTAGAGATCAATTCGAGGAATATGCAAAAGATTATGACCAAATTGCATCAGATTCAGAAAGAAGTCCGACTAATAGAGCTGATTATGAGAGTGCCAGACAAGGATTCAACGATGGAGAGGAAGATTATACAATTTCAGAGTTAGATAAGGAATGAGGGTAATCTATGGGCGAAATTGAGACGGCAATAGAAGCATACATAAACGATGTTATTACTCTAACGAAAACCGATATTTCTTCTGCAGTTAAGAGCCGGGAATGGTTCGTAGAAAGGTTAGAAAAAGTAATAGCCAGCCGAACTAATGAGCCCGTTCTTTATTCAGATGAACAATTTGTCTATTATGGTAGCTATTTTAAAGGAACTAAAGTTGCTGCGGTGGATGAGTTTGATATCTTGGTTGTTATCGATTCAAATACCGGAGTCTTTAGTCAATCGAACATCCCAGTCGGTAAAGGAGTGGGCAGTTCATATCCCAATCACAAATATGACCAATCATTTATGAAATCAGATAATTCTGGCGTAAGTCCAACTAAAATGCTAAATTGGCTAAAAGGCGTTGTGCAAGAGGTTGTTGAGCCTTTTGGAGGAGAGGCACCCGACCGTAACGGACAAGCGATAACAGCAACCATCAAATCAAAAAATCTTAAAGTTGACCTGGTTCCAGCAGGCGTTTTCAAAAGAACAAGTGATGAGCTTATCTTTTATGATATCCCAAAAGGCGATAAGGATAATGGATGGCTTATAACATCCCCGCGCCTAGATATAAAAAGACTCAATGATATCGCTGTTGATAAGAAGCATTTTAAAAACGTAATTCGAATTGCAAAAAGAATAAGGGACACGTATAATTTTCAGGTGTCCTCTTTCGCAATAGAAACGGCAATCGCAAATTATTGTGATGGTGGAAGCTGGCACGATAACCTTTACAACGATTTAAGATCCGTCTTGCTAAATTTAGCGAATACTTTCCGAGAGGGAGTTATTCTAGACCCATTCGATACGAAAACTAACATGATATCGGGTGTAGAAAGCCTAGAGTGGTATGCAGAACGTCTAGATGGAATTGTGACCGATTTAGATGAATATGCTACAATGCCGGAACAAGGAAAAATGAGAGATTGTGTAAAATCTCTATTTGATAATGAGAAATAACTATTGAACGAGCATGACGCTAACTGAATCTGAAGTCGAGCAAGCCACTCTCGCATGGCTTGCCTCCCTCGGCTACACCTCCATCTTCGGCCCCGATATCGCCCCAGAAGAGCCTTCATCCGAGCGTGATTCCTTCCTAGAAGTCCTCCTCTCCCGCCGCCTCCACGAAACCCTTCACCATCTGAATCCCACCATCCCAGCCGACGCCCTGGAAGAAGCCCTCCGCAAAGTCACCCGCCCTGAATCCCCGTCGCTCCTGGCCAACAACCGCGCCTTCCATCACATGCTCATCGACGGCGTCGTCGTGGAGTACCAGCGCAAAGACGGCTCCATCGCCGGAGATCACGTCCGCCTGGTGGACTTCGAGAACCCAAAGAACAACGAGTTCCTGGCGGTCAACCAGTTCACCGTCATAGAGGGCCAGAACCGGCGACCGGATATCGTGATCTTCGTAAACGGCCTGCCACTGGCAGTAATTGAACTGAAAAACCCCGCCGACGAGGACGCCACTATCCAAACTGCCTTCCAGCAGCTCCAGACCTACAAGAACGACATTCCGTCTCTCTTCACCTACAACGAGATGCTGGTGATCTCCGACGGCTTGGAGGCCAGAGCGGGAACGCTGACCTCAGACTGGTCCCGGTTCATGCCCTGGAGGACCATCGATGGAGATGAGATTGCGCCTAAGGGCAAACCGGAGCTTGAAGTGCTCATCAAAGGCATCTTCGAAAAGAGCCGCTTCCTCGACCTCATAAAGCACTTCATAGTTTTCGAGGCCGAAGGCGATAAGATAGCCAAGAAGATGGCCGCCTACCACCAGTACCACGCCGTAAACAAGGCCGTGGAATGCACTGTAAAAGCCACCTCTCCCGGTGGAGACCGCAAGGCAGGTGTGATCTGGCACACACAGGGAAGCGGCAAGAGCCTCTCCATGGCCTTCTACGCCGGCAAGATCATCGTCCATCCGGCTATGCAAAATCCCACGCTGGTAGTTCTCAACGACCGGAACGACCTGGACGACCAGCTCTTCGACACCTTCTCTGCTTGCCAGGACCTGCTCCGCCAGGCCCCAGTACAGGCCGAGGATCGAGAGAGCCTAAAGAAGCTCCTCCAGGTGGCCTCCGGAGGCGTGATCTTCACCACCATACAGAAGTTCTCGCCCGAGGATGATATGGAGAAGTATCCTCTCCTCTCTGACCGCCGCAACATCGTCTTCATCGCCGACGAGGCCCACCGCAGCCAGTATGGTTTCAAGGCCCACACCGTCAAGAGGAAAGAGGGTGCCTACATCGCCTACGGCTTCGCAAAGTACCTCCGTGATGCCCTACCCAACGCCTCCTTCATAGGTTTCACCGGAACGCCCATAGAGAAAACGGATAAAAGCACTCCTCACGTCTTCGGCAACTACATTGACATCTACGATATCCAGCGGGCCGTAGAAGATGGCGCAACCGTGCGCATCTACTACGAGGCCAGGCTGGCCAAGCTCGATCTCTTGGAGTCGGAGAGGCCAAAGATCGATCCCAACTTCGAGGAGGTCACTGAAGGCGAGGAGCAAGTCCTCAAAGAGCGCCTCAAGAGCAAATGGGCCAGGCTGGAGGCCGTGGCCGGTGCTGACAAGCGCGTCTCTCTCATCGCGGAAGATATTGTCCAGCACTTCGAGAAGCGCCAGGAGGCCCTCGACGGCAAGGCCATGATTGTCTGCATGAGCCGCCGCATCTGTGCCCAGATGTACGAAGCAATCGTCAAGCTCCGGCCTGAATGGCATGATCCAGACGACGAAAAAGGTGCAATCAAAGTGGTCATCACCGGCTCTGCCTCGGATAAAGAGAACCTCCAGCCCCACATCAGGAACAAGAAGAGAAGAAAGGACCTGTCCGACCGTTTCAAGGACCCCAATGATCCTCTCAAGCTCGTAATTGTAAGAGACATGTGGCTTACCGGCTTCGATGCTCCATGCCTGCACACCATGTATATTGACAAGTTCATGCAGGGCCACGGCCTGATGCAGGCCATCGCCCGCGTAAACCGTGTTTTCAGGGACAAGCCCGGCGGCCTGATCGTGGATTATCTGGGCATAGCCGAGAGCCTGAAGCAAGCCCTGGCCGAATACACAGAGGGCGACCGAGGAGAGACAGGCATTCCAGAGGAAGAGGTTGTGGCCCTCATGCTGGAGAAGTACGAGGTCGTCCTGGCCATGTTCCACGGCTTTGATACCTCCAAGTTCTTCCAGGGCTCTCCAGAGCAGCGCCTGGCAGCGATTGCCGAGGCTATGGAGCATATCCTATCTCTGGAGGACGGCAAGAACCGCTATATCCAGGCTGTCACCGAGCTGTCCAAGTCCTATGCCATCGTTGTAACCCATGAGAAGGCCCAGGAAATCCGTGAGGAGGTCGCCTTCTATCAGGTTGTCCGCTCCGGTCTCTCAAAGGCCACATCACCAGATGGCAGGACAAAAGATGATTTGGACGCCGCCATAAGGCAGATCGTTTCTCAGGCCATTGTGCCCAAAGGAATCGTGGACATCTACAAAGCCGCAGGGATCAAAACACCGGATATCTCCATCCTCTCCGAGGAGTTCCTGGAAGAGGTTCGAGGTCTGCCTCATAGGAACTTGGCCCTGGAACTTCTGAGGAAGCTGCTCAATGACGAGATCAAGACAATATCCCACAGAAATCTGGTTCAATCGAGGTCCTTTGCCCAGATGCTCGACCAGTCAATCAACAAATACCATAATCGCTCCATAGAGGCTGCCCAGGTCATTGAGGAACTCATCGAGCTGGCCAGAGAGATGAAGGAAGCCCATAAACGAGGGGATGATCTCGGCCTGACTGAGGATGAGCTGGCCTTCTACGATGCCCTGGAGGTCAACGACAGCGCCGTAAAAGTGCTGGGCGATGAAACATTGCAGAAGATCGCCAAGGAGCTTGTTGAAGCTGTCCGGAAAAATGCGACCATCGACTGGACAGTCAAGGAGTCGGCCAGGGCAAAGCTGCGGGTGATAGTCAGGCGGCTGCTGCGAAAGTATGGCTATCCGCCGGATAAACAGGAGAAAGCGACGCAGACGGTGCTGGAGCAGGCAGAGCTGCTGTGCAAGGAGTGGGCGTGCTAATGGTTCACGTCAAATTGATTGGGTGACTTATTCAGATTCGGGTTTGCCCATCAGTCTCTTTTTCACTTCGTCTATTGACTCATTTTCCCATACGACTTGAATACATTCTTGATCAAATAAAGACTCGACTAATTTTAATCGTTCTGGATCTTTGGGGATCTTTGGAAAAATAAGTCCAGGGCTTACGGATATCTTTTCTGAATCAGTCTGATATTCTATGTATTCCCAAATCTGCCGAGCTTGTCTCTTAACATTACGATGTATATTTTCTAATTTTATGTTGTCCCAGTCAGTGTTTTTGATCTCGACTATAGAAACTAAATTTTCTCCAATTTCCTTTACAAATATGTCTGCGCGGCCTTTATTTTTCTTTTGCCTATCCATAACTTTTTCGGTTTTAATTAGCCCTTCCGCGGTTTTTTCCCATTCCGCTTGGACAAGCTGATGGAATTGCTTTCCTTTTTTAAGAATTTCAGGCTCTTGTCCCATAATCCTCACGTCTTTCGAGTCTCTCCGCCATCCTCCACACCTCCCCCAGCTCCCCCTGACATCCATCCCCGGCTCGATCCTCTTGAACCCCGCATACATGATGCAGATGATCTGCAGCGCCGAGAACGTCCTCCCCGGCAGCTCCCGCACGACGTGAATCGACTTGGGACCGCTGATGTCCAGCCCGTGCCGCCCCAGCATCCCGATCTCAAAAGAGATCTCCCGGATCTCCTCCAACGACTCCCCGGGAGAGAGCCGCAGTGCATCCCGCAGATAGAAGACCGCATCCATCCGCGGCCCCTGGCCTTGAGCCCCCGAACCGCAAGGCATCTGCCTCCAGGTTCTTTTCAGCCTCAGAGAGCCAGTCCCTGGCCTGGAGCGAAGATTGCTCGTTCTTGATCCGAGAGGGCTCCACCTTGCGAGAGCAGGCCGCGCTCAAAGCAATCATCGATATTCTTCAAAAGAACCAACCCCGCAGAAAGCTGCGGGGGTATTCAGCCGCTCAACATATAAGCTGGCACGGCTACGCCAGATGTGTATTCACTGAATCGAAGATGCTCTTTGTAGTTTTCCATGGGAAACTGGAACTAACGATACAAACTTTCGATCCGGAACCGTCCTTTTCATCAGGGCTGTATGCTGCAACATATAGTGGATTTGCCTCTCCTTTATCGACTGTTAGCAGAATTCCCTCATGGCCATCGATAGTATACGATTGCTTCTCATAATCCGCGCGAAGGAAAAAAAGCGTGGGACGGGGCAATAGATCAGATTGCTCAATGCAATGCTCCAATACCGAAACGGTATTGCCTTTTGCTTCGATTTGTTCATCGAGCCTTTCGGATGAGTTCATCTTATGTACCTCGATCCTTACCTGGTTTGGTGTACCTTCAAAGTTCACGGTGGCCGGGTAAATCGAATATTGGAAATTTGAGATCTTAGGATCATGATCATGCACCAATTCCGAACTCTCTCCGGTCTCGACTCCATAAGACCCCACGCTTGCTAGATCCAAGGATACATTTGCTGGACCAAGCTCAATGGCCTCACTGGAAGCGAGTGCTATGGTTGCTGTAAAGCCAATAAGGTAAAGGGCGATCAATCGATTTAGCGTCTTCATCTCACATTCCACTCCAAAGTTTCAATAAATCTTTCTTTATATCATCTCAGTTATCGATCTCGATTTTAATCAAGAATACTTCTTTTTTTCCAAGAGTACTTCCTGATGCACAAGTTGCAGTCATCTCTTCTGAGTATTCCTATTACTCCGCTCTCAGTGCTTCGATAGGATCGAGTCTTGCTGCACGCGAGGCTGGGTAGGCCCCGGCGATCGTGGTGGTCAAAGCTCCGAAGAGAAAGCCGATAGCAATGGCCTGAAGTGTAAGAGCTGACGGAAGGCTGGCCAATGATGCTATGGACAGAGAAATAAGAGACCCCAGGATTATGCCAATGAGGCTACTCACTACCCCGAGCAAAGCCGCTTCCAGAAGATATTGCCGCCTTATGATGCCTGTGGTGGCACCCAGGGATTTCATCACGCCAATCTCTCTGATGCGCTCCTTAACGGTGAGCATCATAACATTGGAGATCCCAATGCCTCCAACGATTAGAGATATGGCGCTTATACCTCCCAGGGCGACCTGGACCATATACAAGATATTCTCCAGAGAGGCTAACATTGATCGAAATGTCACGGCAGAAAAGGCCTCATCCTTATGGTATCTCTTCAAATCGGTCTGAATTCTCTTGGCCACGGCCTCTGCCTGGCTGGGGTCCTCCACCGTCACTTCTATGCGGTCATAGTAGTAATTCTTGTCTTCCTGCAGCTCTTTCATCGCCTTGTGGGTGATGTACATATCCATGTTTGGATCAAAGTTCGCAAGAGAGATCTTGTTCTTTTTGTCTAGAATGCCCACAACCTTGAAGTCCATGTAGCGTTCATTAACATAGAGCCTGATCTTGTTGCCAGGAGAGATCTTCATGCGAAAGAGGTCTTCTGCAACTCCCTGACCTATCACTGCAGCCTTATAGTCCGAGTCCTGCAGAAACCTTCCGACTGCAACTCTGCCCATGAGTTCGGGCTCTTTTTCGGGAGAGATGCCCATGAGATTAGCTGAAGAGTTTTTACTGCGAAAGGAGATTACGGCCATAGCCTCAGTGCCGGGGGCTGCCTTCTTTACACCCACGATGCCATTCAAAGCATCCACATCTTTGTCTGTGAGCTTAGCAGGTTCCTCTGTGGCTCTTATGGCAAATGGATCATCCTGGTCGCTATCTCTTCCAGGGGAGACCTCGACAATATCAAGATTAAAGTCTTTAAACTCAGAAAAGACGCCGCTGTAGAGTCCCTGACCCACAGAGAGCATGACCACAATGGATAGAACCCCAATGATTATTCCCAAGGAGGACATGAAGGTCTTGAATCGATCAGCCTTGAAGCCGATTGTAATAAACTCCAGCATATCAGGCAAATTCATCTGCATCCGCCGCCAAGACCGTTCTTAGGCATCTTTTTCTTGCGATATAGATATACTCCAGCAGATACCGCAATCAAAGCCATTATTCCAAGAGGCAGCAGGTAATTGTTCTGGTCGGCATCATCCCTGATTGGAGTATAGATGGTGGTGTAGGGTTCGGACTGGTGCCATGTATCTCCGTTCTTGAACTTGGCCACGAAGCTAACATTTGTCGCGCCTATGAGCTGCCTGGATGGATCTGCTGACTCCAGGGAGAAACTGATGGTAAATACTTCATCCGGGTCCATGGTTCCGATGTAGTACTCGTCCGGCGAGAACTTGATTCCATTGGCCGACGGCACGATGGTCACGGCGTTGAGGGTATTCTCGCGGGGGTTGGCCACATTCAGGTTGAAACTCTGCTTGGTGCCCGAAGCCTCGGCGCGAGCCATGTTTACGGCAGCGGAATCAACTTTGACGGGCAGCTCGCGGTTGATGGTGATCATGTCGTAGCCGCCCTGCACCTGGAAGCCCAGCAGGTATGTTCCGCTGGTGGTGTTGTTGGATGCCTTGATCTTATAGTAGGCTGTGATCTTGTCGTCCGGGCCGATCATGCCCAGATTGGTGTAGTCGGCAGTGAGCACTGCCAGGTCTTTTGTTCCTTTTAGTATCGTCCTATTGATGGGCGTGGACAGGAGAGAGCTTTGGGCCGTGCTCCCCGACCCGGCATCTTTCCCTACGCCGTAGGATGCGGTCCCGCTCTGCATATCGACAGCCAGCAGGGCTTCATCGCCGGGCATAAGCACGACGGGATTTGATGTGCATTGCACATTGACAGGCATGCGATATTCATAAGCGGCTGCTGAGCCTGCCATCAGCAAAAGCAGGATGAAAAAGTTAAGAGATCCTTTCATTATGCATTCTCCATGATACGCCCGTCTCTGAGGCGAACGACCCGGCTGCAATTTTCGGTTATCTCCGGATTGTGGGTGACCATGATGATGGTTCGACCATCTTCATTCAAGGCGGTGAGGATGTTCATGACCTCATTACTGTTCTTCAGGTCCAGGTTGCCTGTGGGCTCATCGGCAATGATGATCTTGGGATTATTGGCCAGAGCCCGGGCAATTGCGACTCTCTGGCGCTCTCCTCCGGAGATATTCATTGGACTGAAGTTGCTGCGGTGAGCTACATTCAGGGATTCGAGCAATTTTTTAGCCCTGTATTCCCGTTCCTGGCGCGGAACATCATTAAGCATCATGGGCACTTCCACGTTCTTCAGTACGGATATGCGTCCGATAAGATTGAAAGTTTGGAAGATGAATCCCAGCTCCACTCTTCTCAACCGTGCCAGTTCGTCATCGGAGGTCTGGTCGATATCCTGGCCCAGGAGCAGGAACCTGCCTTCCGTGGGGCGATCCAGGCAACCGATGATATTCATAAGGGTTGATTTGCCGCTGCCAGAAGGACCCATCAAGGCGACGAACTCACCCTGATCGACGGTCAGGTCAATGCCCTTTAGAATTTGGACTTCGGAATCACCTATACGATAGGTTTTTTTGATGTGGATTAATTCTATAGCGGCGTCTTTCGTCAGTGTTCTCTCCTGGAACTCGGGCTGAATTGGCTGCATCATTTCACCTTAATTCTATGTCGCCCATGTCCGCGGATAGGTCAAGATACAAGGTTGAGTTGGATCTGCCAAATGCCTCGTTTACATAGTATTCGCCCATCCTTTTCAGCCCCGTTTGCTCTATTGTGCCGAGATCCAGGTCAGCTCTGATCTGTACACCGGTTTTAGATGGCAGCATTAGCTCGATGTCACCAATTGAGGTATCGACAGTGGCATTAAGGTCCCTCTTCCAATCCCCCTTCAAATTGAGGATGACATCGCCCGCACTACTGTCCACATAAATCCACCTCGGCGTGGGATTTTCCGTAAGATCGACATATACGCTCCCCATTGAAATATCGAGATAGACCGAAGTCAAATTGAGGTTCCCCAGCCGCAAATCGGCATCAGCCAAATCGAGATTTGCCGTTAAGTTCAGAGGAAAATCCTCATTGAGCTGTAGATTCCATTTATTTTCGTGATCATCCCAAAAATGTCTCTTTTTATAGCTTGCTTGAGAGATCTTGATGTCGGCCACGCCGTTATGGACGCTATGGCTGATCTTAGGAACAGAACCGTGTGCATGATACAGGATTTCTGAATTGTGCTGATCTTCTGGGCTACCATCAATAATTAGCTCTCCTGCTTTCATCTCCAGATTTATGTTGGCGGACTTGGCCCCATCTACGGGGATTAATAGGCTCTTTTCATTCCAATGGCCAATATCTTCGGCTTCAAGAGGATATGCAATCTGGAATGAAAAGCCAGTCCACCATAAGATCAAACCGCCTATGGCTGAAGAGACGAACATTATTACCACCAAGCCCAAGCATATCTGTTTTAGGTCCAGCTTCATGTTCGATCTCCTCTTACATTGATTAGTTCAATGTTCATTTTTAGATATTTTATAGTCAGGTCATAAAAGGCCTTGAGAAGAAGCCAATTCCCTATCATGACCAGCAATCCAAAAGCGGTTATCCCTACCGATAAGAAAGCACCAGCAGCCGGATGTATATCATAGGCTATAGGAAAGTCGTTGAATGGGCCAAATATGCTTGTGAAGAAGGCCAAAATACCAATCACGATTATTGATGCCGCTGCGGCAAATAGGGCGACTAGGATGCCAACGACGCTCAGGAAAGGCCCAAGTATGATGAACATGTTAAATATGCTCAGAGCCAAAAAAGCAAAGGCCGCCCTCATCACATCTCCAGTTAAGTTTGTATCTTCTGCTTTTTTTACTAAGTAGCTGGCCCGGATCTGTTTGGCGATCATCTTCGGATCGCCTAGCGAGGCCACAATCTCTTCTTCCGAACGACCATTTTTCAAGCCGATGGCAATATGCTCCCTATAGTCCGACAATATGTCATCGAGTTCTTCTTCTGGGATGCCTTTCAACCGATCTCTCAGCATCTGTATGAACTCTCTTTCATCCATGCGTCACACCTTCTAAGAAATCATTCACGTTTGTTGCAAACTCTCGCCACTCATCTGCCAAATTTTCGTAGATCTTTCGCCCAGATTCGGTCAATTTGTAATATTTCCTTGGCGGACCTTCCAGGGATTCTTGCAGATAGGTTGTGACATATCCCTCGTTCTTCAGCCGTCTGAGAAGTGGATAGATCGTCCCTTCAGATATCGAGATTTTTTTTGAGATATCATTCACTATTTCATAGCCGTAGCAGTCCCTTTGAGCCAACAGGGCCAGAACGCACAGCTCCAGTACACCTTTTTTGAATTGAATGTTCATAGGGCCTCAATATACCAAGGTACCATTTAATGCAAGGTACTTGGAGATAATAGATACCTGCTATAAAAGCATTCCGACTGTGAAGGCTAGAAGTGCTCCTTATTGCATGTGGCTCTGCGGGAATCCCAGGCATTCGAACTCTGTGATACCTGCAATTCTCGACGTGAAATTGATAGCAACGCCAACGCCAGAAAGTGCAGGGATGAGTTGAGTGATACTGACATCCGGAACAGACAATGCACCGCAGATTAGGCCATTTGAGGTATTCGAGCAGGTGTTCCAAGGCCTTTGCCGTGGAGGCTCACTTGAAGCTAGAAGTCTCCTTCCGGGGCGTGATGGCCCGCAAGAGGGACGCGCCGGAGTATGTGCACAGGATGCAGAAGGAGCTGTTCGAGGTCCTGGCCTGGGCGGGCGAGGGAGCCGGGCGGAGTTGCAGAATGATCGAGCCAAGGCTCGATGAGTTGCCAGGCGGCACATGGAGCCCACATCCCGCAGGTAAAACCTCTTATCTGAAACATTTTTATCTCAGTAGGGCTTTCTGATATCGAAAGGGATTGAAGGGGTCCGAATGAAGCTA
>Ga0074198_1000922_pt1 | contig 23943 bp, 30 predicted proteins | sample EPASupsiteSAE323_FD_64527 | JGI IMG/M metagenome (GOLD analysis project Ga0074198, IMG submission 64527) | Bioremediated contaminated groundwater from EPA Superfund site, New Mexico - Sample SAE3-23 | ecosystem: Environmental > Aquatic > Deep subsurface > Groundwater > Contaminated ...
ACATTAAAACCAATGAATCCATTTGGTTGCTGCGTGATATTAGAGAGGCGTTAGGTAAAGACCCAATTGATATGACAGAGCGCATTATTAAGCGGGCAGCAGAGTGTCTTTCGAAGATTTAAGGCTTGGCGGCTGCAGGAGGAAAGGCTTACAAGGAGGCTACTATGCTACCTATAAAATTCAATAAAAAATTGGGAATTAGTTCTATTGTTGTAGTTTTGATTGGCCTGCTATTAGTATATTTGCCTACTACTCATTCGACAGGTATCATGCAGGAGCATATAAAAATACCTGCGACTATTGATGGGAGTGTTTATAATCTAGAAGCTATGGTTTACAAACCAAAGGCTAAGGGGACTTATCCTTTGATCTTAATTAATCACGGTAGGTCAACGAAGCCTGAAGAACGTAAACTAGCGACGATAGTAAATAACTATAAAGTACAAGCAGAAACGCTAGCCGAAAAAGGCTTTACGGTTGTTGTCCCCGTCCGTCGCGGTTATGGGAAATCAGAAGGCCCTGATGCAGAATATTCAAAAGCCAACACTATTTATCAAGCAGGATTAGAAGGAGCAAAGGACGTCACGGAAGTCGTGAATTTTATGGGGAAACAGTCTTATGTGGATAAGGAACATGTAATTCTTATTGGTCAATCCTGCGGCGGACTGGTTTCTATCGCCTCTACCACCAAAAATATTCCAGGACTCATCGGAGTTGTTAATTTTGCCGGCGGATTACGCCATACTTCTACCACTGACCCCAATAGTTGGACTACCGCTGATGAAGGTAACTTACTTAAAACGTATAATGCTTATGGGCAAAAATCAAAAGTACCCACAATTTGGATATATACAAAAAATGACTCTTATTTCCCTCCCAATCTCTCTTCTAAAATGTGCGATTCCTTTATAAATGGTGGCGGTATAGCTAAATTTTACTTGCTTCCCGCCTTTGGGAAAGATGGGCATAAGTTCTTTCCTAGCGAAGGAACAATTCCAACCTGGATGCCTATGTTTGAAGAGTTTTTAAAGACTTTACATATTCCGACCTCACATAAATAATCCTAAGAGCCTAGCAATATAGGATAGGCTTTTAGGAGAGATAGGACTCATGAAGTGCTAAGTAATAATACAAACATTACTTAGCACTTTTATAGTTGACAATAGTTAGATGTCTAACTATAATATAAACATGAGACAAAATAATGCAGTTGCACTAATGAGTAGAATTAGGGAAAAGGCTAACCGTTTTATCGTCAAGGAACTTGAAGAACGTGGCGTCAAGGGAATTGTCCCTTCCCATGGTGAAATAATGGTTCATCTCTTTGACAGTAAGGAATACGCCATGAAAGAGTTAGCGCAAAAGATTCATAGGACGAAACCAACGGTTACTATTTTAGTAGATAAACTTGTTGAATATGGCTATGTCATAAAGGAAAAAAGTTTGGAGGATAGCAGGGTCACATATATTAAACTAACAGAAAAAGGGATGGAGCTAAGACCTATCTTTCAAGAAATTTCAGATAAGCTAAATGGTTTTGTATATGATGGAGTAACAGAGCAAGAAGCTATATTTTTTGAAAAAATGCTTTCTAATATTAACAAAAGATTTGAGGCATAATAGTTAGGATAAAAGTTAATAGTCTGCAGACTTTGTAGATGAATTAATTTTTACATAAATAGTTAGATGTCTAATTAAAAAACAGGAGGATAAATAAGATGAAAGAAGTTGTTGATTTTTTACGTTCTAATGCCATGGGAAGTTTGGCAACCTTAGAAAACGGGAAGCCGCGTGTACGCCCATGGGGTTTCATGCTGGAAGAGGAGGGTAAATTATGGTTTTGCACAGGGAACACGAAAGATGTATTCCAGCAGCTACAACAGAATCCAGCAGTCGAATTCACGGCTTCGTCACCAGCATACGTAACCGTAAGAGTTAGGGGTGAGGTGAAATTCAGTAAGGACTTAGAAATGAAAAAGAAAATTATTGAAAATAGTCCTTTAGTAAAAAGTGTTTACCAAACACCTGAAAATCCGATTTTTGAGATTTTCTATTTAGAACATGGCAAAGCCATATTATCTGATTTTAGCGGTCAACCACCAAAGACATTTGAATTTTAACCAACGAATATCACCTCCCTTGTATTAGCTGAATATAATAAAAGATGATTCACTATTTCAGGGAGGGGTAAAATTTTGGAATACAAAGTCTCAAGTGAGTATACGCCAGCAGGTAAACATAAATTACCGCCATTGCCTTATCCATATGATGCACTTGAACCAATTATTAGTCATGATACACTAAAGTACCACCACGATTATCATCACAAATCTTATGTGAATGGTTTAAATAAGGCTGAATTGTCTCTTGTAGAAGCAAGGCGACAAAATGACCTTACATTTATAAAGTACTGGGAAAATGAATTAGCATTTAACGGCTCGGGGCATATCTTACATAGCATTTATTGGACAGTGATGGCACCAGTAGGGTTTCAAAGTGAACCAGGTCGATGTACGATGAAAGAAATCAATAAATACTTTGGTGATTTCGATGCTTTTATCGACCAATTTGTCACGGCAGCTACTAAAGTAGAGGCAGCAGGATGGGGAATACTCGTATGGAATCCAGCCTGGAACCACTTGGAGATTCTTACTGCCGAGAAACATCAAAACCTTACTCAATGGGGAGCAATTCCCATAATGGTAATCGATGTATGGGAACATGCATATTATCTCGATTATCAATATGAGCGTGAAAGATATGTTAAAGAATGGCTAACAGTAATAAATTGGTTTGAGGTCGAAAAACGTCTTAACTTGGCAATGGAAGGGCAACTACCTTTACTATTAGCAAGTTATGAGTGGGATGAATAGAGAGTCGGTTAGATAATGTAAATAAGTATTTTTTCAGCTAATCCTATCTCTGGTAGGATTAGCTTTAAATTTAGCGAATTTAGGAATAGCAAGGTAAGAGAGCTATTTTGATGACGAATAGGTATTCTACTTTTTTTGCAAGAGAGATATAAATAGTAAATAATTATGGTATAATTTAGGGAAGTGATTAATCTTAAAGTATATCAAGGAGAAAATGAAATATGGAAACAATCTGGCAAGCTGCCATACATACTCCTTGGTGGGTATATTTACTATTGAGCTATCTTATTGCCGTGGGTATAAAAGCATCAAAAATGCGTATTATTCCATTCTGGAAGGTTTTCCTTCTTCCTACTATTTTTTTATTCATGTCGATACAAAGCTTAACAACTATTGAAATGATAAAATACTTAAGTGTAGGCAGCTGGATTGTTGCTATGCTAGTAGGAATTTTATTTGGTTGGTGGCAAGTAAAACATCTAGATATAAAAATCGATAAAAAACGTTCTTTAATTCAAATACCAGGTTCATGGGATACATTGCTAGTGATGCTCATTATTTTTATCGGTCAGTATTACTTCGGATATGAAAAAGCTACAAATCCAGTAGTAGTTGCGCAGGTGGAATTTAAAGTTAGCATACTCATATTATCTGGAGTGTGTACTGGTTTGTTCTTAGGAAGATTGCTTTGTTATATGAACCATTATTATAAGGATGATAGGAGGAGTAGTGAGTATGAAAAATAAAAAGAATTTGCCAGTCAGTATTTTTTTGTGGTGTATACTATTGATCTATAGTAATATTGCATCTGCCAATAGCGGCATTTATCAATACTCCAATGATTTTAAAGAAGAGATACAACAAAATTCAATTGATAGAGATTATGAAATTGAATTTAAAGCGGCCTTGACCACAATGGATTATGGGGAGTTAGAGGGGAAATATATTAATTTATGGGATAGGGAATTAAACGTCATTTATAATAAACTATTGGCAAGGTTGACAGAAGAACAGAAAACCGTGTTAATTGATTCTCAAGTAGACTGGCTAAATTGGCATATTCAAGAAAGTAAATTTGTGAATATGACATTGCTTATTGATAGAAAGCTAGGTTCGCAGGGGCCGATTCAAGAATTGAAAGCGCGAAAATATCGTTTGCGAGAACGAACACTAGAATTGATGGAATATTATTGCCTGCTAGATGGCAATTTTGAATTAGAATATCGGGAAAAATTAGCTCAATAGTAGGATTTTTATAGAGCTGTAGCATTATTTAGCTATGGCTCTTTTATAGTATAGGATAAGGAATTAGGATAAGAAAACATTTGAGGAAGGACTAATGCTTAATGAAAATTATTGATGCCCACCTTCACTTCTCTCAGGAACCTTACTTTGACCAGATTGCAGAAGTAGCGGGTCATGAGAATACTAGTACCCATCTCAAAGACCAATATACCGAGCATAACATTATTCATGGTGTGGTCATGGGCAATGGCAGTCTAGAGCTAGGGGAACATCACTACCCTGACAATCTTAGCTATTGCATTGGTCTAGATAGCACCTCTTTTAAAGTAGGAGAGGTAGTCCAGCAAGCTGATTTGGTAGAAAAACATTTGAAAAGAAAGAATTGTGTAGGCATTAAGCTGTATCCAGGCTACAATCATTTTTATATTTACGATTCCCTATTTGATCCCTTTTATCAGCTAGCAATGCAATATAAAAAACCAGTGGCCGTTCATACGGGATTGACAGCCACTAGTAATGCTCTGTTAAAGTACAGTCATCCTTTGACCTTAGATGAGGTAGCAGTACGCTATCCTCATGTGCAGTTTGTTATGTGTCATATTGGGAATCCCTGGTTGATAGATGCTATCGCGGTCATTGGAAAAAATCCCAATGTAGCTGCTGATCTTTCAGGAATCTTAGAAGGCCAGATTATGAGCATGTCAGATTTTTTTGTAAGAAAGCAGGGCTATATTAACCACTTAAAAGTATGGCTAGAATACCTAGACAACTATGACCGCCTGCTATATGGAACAGATTGGCCGCTGGCGAATATCGCCAACTATATTGAATTTGTTGGACATATTATTCCTGCCAAGTATCATGATAAAGTGTTTTTTGATAACGCCAACCGGATTTATAATCTTGGTCTGTGACAGGTGCTTATAGGGAACTGATTTTTTTGCAGTAAAAAATAATTAAATACCTCGTTACTTTTTCAAAATATAAGCGTTTAATAATATAGAAGTACGTAAAAAGTGACTTTCAATAATTAAAACATGTGGAGGTATTCTAAAATGATTAAGAAAATAATGTTTATGTTTACAGTATGTTTATTGCTGACTACTTCGGTATTTGCTAATGAGGCTTCCCAAATCACAACGGTGCAGGTTGCGGGTAGCAGTCAAAAAGAAATTGCACCTGATATTGCTAAGATTAGTCTTTCTATCACTACGATTCATAATAATCTTGAACAAGCAAAGAATGATAATACCCAAAGTGCAAATCAAGTATTTGCTAAACTTAAGGAACAAGGTGTTAGAGATCATGAAATAAAAACAGATGCATATCGTATTGATTCCATATATAGTTATGAAAATGATCGGTTACCCAAATTAAAAGGGTATAAAGTGATAAATAATATTGAAATTACCACTTCTGTTGATAAAGTTGGCATATTAGTTAATGAACTTACCATTGCAGGCGCAAATGAAATAAATGCGATCCGTTTTGAAAAAGAAAATGAGACAGAAATAAGAAATGAAGCATTAAGTGAAGCAGTTAAGGATGCCTTGAAAAAGGCAGAGGTTATTGCCAGTACTTTAAATAAAAGAGTTTCTGCAGTGAAAGTAATCAATGAATCAGATAGTTCTTATTATCCCGTTATGATGGAAAGCCGAGCTTATAAAGGGGCGAGTATGGATGCTAATGCACCAACGATTGCTGCTGGAAAAGTAACTGTAGGTGCGAAGGTGCAGGTAACTGTTGAATTGGAATAGCAGTGGGTACTAGTTTGCATATAAAACATTGTTATAAGGATATGTATTATAAATAGACATAAGGAAATCTGCTTTAGGAGTATATGCATTCCTATAGTGGATTTTTGTCTTTATCCCTCAAATCTCGGCCAAGATAAAATATAGTGTGATAGTCAAAGTATTAGCGTAATGCTGATACTTTGACTATCACACTAATTATTAACATGCTATTGATGCCACCTCCGTAAACCAACATAGAGCCTGTGAAGCACTAAATAATAAGACTTCATAGGCTTTTCTAATTGCAGAAGAGATATTTAGAATGAATTCTATATTGGATATTATAGCTATAGGAGTATATTATTAATGGACTAGTAGTAAAAATGTAGTCGTGAAGGCGGTTATAAGAAATGAATGAAAAATGGGCGATAGGTGAAGTAGCAAAACTTTTCGACGTATCGACTGATACGTTGCGCTATGATGAAAAGACTGGTATACTTTCAGCACATAAAAATGGGGGTAATGGATATAGGTACTACTCCTATGATGAAATTCTAGTCCTTATGGATATCTTGTTTTTTCGTAATATGGAATTATCGGTTAAAGACATTAAACAGATTATAACGAAAATGGATGTTGGCGACATTAAAAATATACTTTATCAGAATCAAAGGATAGTCGAGAATAGGATACAAGAATTAATTAAACTAAAGAAAATGATTACCCAAGCTGCTTCTCAATATAAACTGTGCGAAGAGCGATAACGAGGAAAGCTAAAGAATCCAGAAATATCTTCAACTAAGAAGTATTTCTGGATTCTTTAGCTAATGCTCTTTTTGCTTTTCTTTCTTCTTTTTTTGCGTAACTGGAACTTAGCTTCAGCAACTTTATCTTTTTCCAATTTAGCTAAAGATTTACGTTGCAATTTACGAGCTTCTTGATTGAGCTTGAGAGCTTGTTGGGCCTTTGTACCAATGCCAACAGTTTCGAGTCCTTTTGTACTAGACGCTGGAGGCGTTTAGGATTGATTCTGGGGATAGAAATGCCATCCGTATTTGAGATAGAAGAACTAAAAATAAGCTCAGTATAATGGTGAAGGATATAATCTAGAACCTCTTGGTTACTAGGTTCTGTGTGGAAAACTATTCTTGATATCGAGTAATTTTCCAAATCACTACGTTCAAAAAAACCAACCCAGATAACGCCATCAAAATATGATTCTAGATTGGAATGTCTTTTGAGTTAACATATCAAGATATTTTGTGATCCATGTCCATGAAAGTAACATTTTTCATTTAAAATTAATAGGGAAGAATCGTATCAGTGGTAAATGGCAAAATGTGTCCTCGATCCTTACGTAATGCGGGAATTGAGGACATGTTTTTTTGTATCTATCAATTAGAGGTATATTATAGGGCAGGATGTTCTTGGTTTTAATGGAATATTATCTCTAACGGGAATTGTTATGAACCTAAATTTAAAAAAGTGGAAGCTGAAAAGAGGTTATAATACTTATGGATATAAATGTAGTTATTACTAATGGTAATAATAATGATTTTGTAATGCTGACGGAATTGTTAGATGAAGAGTTTTATGAAATATTTGGTGACGTAGTAAAGCAATATGAGCAATATAATAAGCTCAAAGATATTAATGATGTCGTTATTATTTATAATGGTATTGAGCCAGTTGCTTGTGGCAGTTTTAAGAAATATAATGATAGCACTGTTGAAATAAAACGAGTTTTTGTGCGGAAAGAATATCGAAAAAGAGGTTTTGCTACAAAAATTATGCGGAAATTAGAAACAATTGCCGTTAAAAAAGGTTTTTTGCATGGAATTCTTGAAACTGGTGCAGAACTTAATCCAGCAATCGAATTATATAAAAAATTAGGATATAATACGATAAAAAATTATGATCAGTATGAAAAAATGGAAGTTGTGTTTGCATGAAGAAAAAAATAAATAAGAATTGAAATTGGTAAGTAAGGTTATTTGCACTAATGGATTATTAAAAATGATAGGGGATGAATTTAATGAAATTAGCTCTAGAAATTTTGGCTAATACAATCGGCGTTTGCAAATTAGGTATGAATCAGGTAGTTCCAGCTTGGGCGTATCAAGGAGAATTTTTCTCGATTACTAAAACAGTTGAAGAACTTTCGATTGTTTGTTCTGAAAATAATATACCTGATGATGTTTTATGTGAGCGAGGTGTTTTGCTAGAGATAAGATAAAACATTCTATGGATATTCAAGGAACTATTGTTACATAAAATTAGGGAAGATGATATTCCAGTAATATATTCAGAGCCTGATAGTAATGTAATAGATGGTTTAAGAAAATATAAAAATCTTGATGAGTTATTAAGGAATCTTCCAACTAAATTAGCTATGATAATTGACTAAGCAAGTTTCAAAAAGAAGACAAGCCAATTTTTCTTACTATAGGCTATTATGCCTGCCATTAATGACAGTGGCGTAAGCCGATATAGAGAGCATAAAGGTAGGAAACATAGGGCACACTATATATTAGCAGTTTAAGAAAGTATAATATCACGAGAGGTATTGCTAATAAAGTAGGGTTGGATATACAACTGATTTTATGGTCTATGATTGCTAATCGTAAAAAAGGGCATGATTACGTAGAAGTTGCGTAAAACATGGCCTTTTTTCTTGTAAGGCATCATGCTTTTTACGAATCGTAATAAAGAGTAATTGTTTTATTACTACTTCAGCAAATTCCCTAGAGGATAAATCAATAATATGAGGAATTTTTTACTATTAGTAGTATAATTAACATAGATAATTACTTATAGTTAAAAAGATGCGAAGTGTGCTACAATTTAAGGGGGATGCTTATGGATTGTGTTGATATGGAGATCATTGAAATATTAGAACGTAGTGGGAGGATTAGTCACGAAAAAATTTCTAAAATATTACATATGTCTAGGCCGGCCATACATAAACGAATTGAGAATCTAGAAAAGGAGGGAATAATAACTGGGTATCGAGCATTGATAGATTGGCGTAAAGTTAAACCATGCATTCGATGCTTACTATTTTTAAAAATAAATGGAGGTTATTTCGCTGAAATTGCAAAGGAAATAGCCAATATGGATATAGCAGGGGTCGTTATAGAAGAGTGTCACCGCTTGGCTGGCGACTGGTGCGTATTAGTAAAAACGAGGATTATAACACCAGAAGATGCTACGAAAATACTTGATCGTGTATGGCAATTCCAAGGAGTAATTGAAACAAAAACAACATTTGTTATTGATACTGTTATATGAATACCCTAAGCATTCTTGAGATATGAAGGAGGGATTATTATGGTTACTTGTCACTTGCGATATATTATCGATCCTTATAAAGTAGCGGAATTTGAGGAATACGGAAGAATGTGGATATCTCTTGTAAATAAACTAGGTGGAGTTCATCATGGATACTTCTTACCTCATGAAGGAGCGAATAATGTTGCATATGCTTTATTTAGCTTTCCAAGTCTTACGGAATACGAGAGTTATAGAGAAAAAATTAAAACAGATGAAGAATGTAAGGTTGCTTTTGAAATTGCAGAGAAAAGCCATTGTATTATGAGTTATGAGCGTAGCTTTTTACGACCTGTATTTTAATAATTTTATTTAGTGGGGGATGGTGTATGAGTAGAGGAGAATACATTCAAGAAAAAGTGTATAGCTACTATTGGAATGAGGATATTAATTGTGCAACACCGTAAGCGTCAAACAAGATGGAAAAAGAACAAAACTTGATGATTTCTAGTATACATCAGGTTTTGTTCTTTTTTTATCCACTTTCTTGTTTGACGTTACGATCTAGAATTATTTATTAATAATATTATTAATAAATAATTAATGTCTATTGACATGAAAAACATATTGCGAAAATTAGAATAATATGCTAAAATTGGGTTAATAAAAATAATGCTTGTAAATGAGAGGGGAATAATAATGATTAGTACAAAAATGCAAGATGCTATCAATAATCAAATTCAAGCGGAAATGGAATCTGCATATATTTATTTAGCAATGTCCGTATACTCGGAAGGTAAAAACTTAAGAGGTTTTGCTCATTGGCTTAAAACTCAATATGAAGAAGAAATGACTCACGCCTTTAAATTATTAAACTATTTAGTTGAGCGCGGCGGTACTGTACAACTTCAAACCATTCCTGCGCCAGCTGTTGAGTATGGTTCTGCCGTTGAAGTGTTCGAAAAAGTATTGGCTCATGAAATTCATGTTACTAGCTTGATTCATAAATTATATGAAGTAGCTATTGACGAAAAGGATTATGCTTCCCAAATTTTCCTACAATGGTTTGTTGAAGAACAAGTTGAAGAAGAAGGAAATGCTTCCGCTATCTTGGAAAGATTGAAAATGATTGGTAATAGCAATGGATCTCTTCTATATATTGATAAAGAACTTGGCAAACGCGCCTAAGGATAAGGCGATCCCCGTTGGTGGGATATCTTTTCTATAAAATAAAAGATGAATTCATTGCGTGCAGTAATGAATTCATCTTTTTGCTTTTTTAGAGGATTCTTAGGAGGCTATGAAGAAATAAAAGAAAATAGAGTAGTAGGATTAGGTTAAGGAGGTGGCAGTTTGGCAGAGATACTCGATACTATTCACAAAGCTGAAAATACACATTCTTTGACAAAGATAGAAATTGTACAATTGCTAAAGAGTCATGAGTATGATCAGCAATTATTCATAGCCGCTGATGGAGTACGTAAGAAGTATGTGGGGGAAGAAGTACATTTACGTGGACTAATAGAATTCTCTAATATTTGTCATCAACATTGTTATTATTGCGGTCTAAGAACGGATAATGCTAAGATAAAACGGTATTGGCTTAAACCAGATACGATTATTGAACTGGCGGATAAGGCTAAGGGATATGGTTATAAGACCGTTGTGCTACAATCAGGAGAAAATGATGTTTATACCCTGGAAGATATGCAATATATTATTGCAAGCATTAAAGCCTTGGGCTTGGCCATTACACTCAGTATTGGTGAAAAGACTAGAGAAGAATATCTAGCTTACAAAAAGGCTGGTGCCGATCGCTATTTGCTGAGAATTGAGACAACCGATAAAAATTTATATGAAAGGCTCCATCCTGGTATGAACTTTGAGAATAGAATTCGTTGTTTAAAGGATTTAAAAGATCTTAACTATGAGGTTGGTACCGGTTGTCTGGTAGGCCTACCTGGTCAAACCTTTGAATCGTTGGCGGAGGATATTTTGTTTTTTAGGGAAATGGATATAGATATGGTGGGACTTGGCCCATTTATTCCCAACAACGATACGCCTTTAGGAGAAGAATTAGGTGGAGATTTTCTAATCAGTCTTAAGGTTATGGCCATTACTAGACTGCTTTTGCCCGATGTGAATATTCCAGCGACTACAGCCATGGAAACGTTGAATAAGAATGGGCGAATCATTGCCTTGCAAAGCGGTGCGAATGTAGCTATGCCCAATGTTACAGAAGGTGATTATCGCCAAATGTATGCACTTTATCCTGGGAAAATTTGCACATTAGATACGCCTAAGCATTGCAGAGGGTGTATTACAAAGAAAATTAAAGATATAGGTCGAGAAATATCAGAAGAATATGGTTATCGCATAAAAAAAAATGATAAGTTGCAGGAAAATGCAAAAAAAAACTGAATTATGTAACAAGTAACTAATGTAGAGATTATATCCATAGACTAAGGCTATGGATTGAATTCAGGGAGGCTATAGTTTTGGAAAAATCAACAGCTATTGGTGTATTTGTTGGACTTTTCTCTGTTATTGTAGGGATGGCACTGAAAGGCGCAAGTCCGATGGCACTGGCAAATCCAGCGGCTTTTATGATTATTATTGGCGGTACAATTGCCTGCCTATTCAATGCTTTTACTATGGATATTCTTAAAAATTTCCCGAATTTAATTAAAACACTATTTAGACAGCCACAGCTTATGCCTAAAATAGAGATGTTAAAAATGTTCGTGGAATTATCCCAGGTAGCAAGACGTGAAGGTATTCTAGCCCTTGAAAGTCGTGTGGATGAAATTAAAGATGACTTTTTAAGAAAAGGTTTGAGTATGGTTATTGATGGTTTAGATCCAGACTTTGTTGGTGATGTATTGGATGCAGAAATTCAAAGTATGGAAGAACGTCATCGAATTGGAGCTCTCGTTTTTAGCCAAGCTGGTACCTATGCCCCAACTCTCGGTGTTTTGGGAGCGGTTATTGGTTTGATTGCGGCCCTCGGGAATCTTGATGATATTGAGAAATTAGGACATTCCATTGCGGCTGCCTTTGTGGCAACCTTGCTAGGTATTTTTACTGGATATGTTATTTGGCATCCTTTTTCCAATAAGTTGAAAATGATGTCTAAAAAAGAAGTGGACAGTAAAAAGATGATGGTTGAAGGGATTTTATCCTTGCAGGCTGGTGATTCACCAACGGCTATTGAAGCAAAACTTATGGTGTTTATCCCTCAAACAGAACGTCACCTGTTAAAGGCTAAGACGGAGGAAGCATAATGTCGAGAAAGAAAAAACATCATGCTGCACATCATGACGAACATATGGATGAATCCTGGTTAGTTCCCTATGCGGATATTTTGACATTATTGTTGGCTTTATTTATAGTATTGTTTGCTTCTGCTCAGATTGACCAAAAGAAATTTGATATGTTGGCCCAATCTTTTAATGCAGCTTTTAGTGGAAGTCCCTCGGTTTTTGATAATAACCAAGCTGTGACACCAGACGTGAACGCTCCAAAGCCGGATCAGTCAACTCTTGACAAAGCGAAAGAACAGGAGCATTTAAAAGAAACAATACAACTTTTAGAAGTGAAGAAAGCCTTGGATCGTTATATTCAACAAAACAATTTAGCAGGACAGTTAAATACAGCTCTGACTGAAGATGGTCTGATGATTCGTATTAAGGACACGGCTTTATTTCCTTCAGGGAGTGCAGAACTTCGTCCTGAATCTCAGCGTTTTGGGATTGAAATTGCTAAGATGCTAACGACATTGCAACAGAAAATTGTAATTTCCGGACATACTGACAATGTGCCAATCAATACTCGTGAGTTTCCTTCCAATTGGGAGCTTAGTTCAAAGCGCGCAATTAATTTTATGAAGTACTTATTAAAAGAAGGAAATTTAAAGCCCGAACGATTTAGTGCGATTGGCTATGGAGAATATCGACCTGTAGCGTCGAATGATACAACAGAGGGCCATTCCCAAAATCGACGGGTAGAAGTATTGATTATGCGTAATTATAAGATGTAAATGATGCTCGTAAAGAAGGCTTGGCTTTGGCCGAGCCTTCTTTACGAGCATCAAATATTGGCAAAGTGCAGTAAATACTGGTACAATGCTTAGTAAAGAAGATATGGAGTGAGATCCGTGATTATTGGTACTGGTATAGATATTATTGAGATTAACCGTATTAAAGATGCTGCCATACGCCAATCCTTTGTCCGCAGAGTATTTACTGCGAGTGAGCAGGAGTATTGTGAGAGCAGGGGTGTACAAAAATTTGCTTCTTATGCAGCGCGGTTTGCTGGAAAAGAAGCTGTAATGAAAGCCTTTGGTACAGGTCTTGCAGGGGGAAGTTTGCAAGATATAGAAATTCTAGTGAATGACAAAGGCTGTCCGTATGTAGAACTTAGTGGTAAATTTGCAACTTTGGGGAAAAATATGGGAGTTACTGACATTCATATTTCTTTAACACATGCTCAAGAGTATGCAGCAGCTCAGGCTATTTTATGGGGAGGACAATAAGATGAAATTTGTAACAAGTGCTGAAATAAAGGCAATCGATGAAAAAGCTATTGAGAAATATGGTATTCCAAGTGCGGCTCTCATGGAAAATGCAGGGGGCGAAGTGGCCCGCCAGATTGGGCGTATTATTGGAGATTTATATAATAAAAAAATAGCTATTTTTGCTGGCAAGGGAAAGAATGGCGGCGATGGTTACGTTGTTGCGAGGCATCTTTATAACCAAGGGGCAAAAGTAAAAGTGTTTCTCATAGGTAGTAAAGGGGATATAAGCGGCGATGCATTGGTAAATCTGCAAATTATTACTTCCATGGGAATCGATGTCACTGAAGTTGCCAATGATGGTGATTGGGATAAGGTGAAAATTGCCATGACCTTTACTGACTGCTTGGTAGATGCATTAGTGGGGACTGGTTTTGCAGGTCAATTAGGTGGCAATATGGCTCAGGTTGTGGAAAGTATCAATAAGGGCAATAAAGTTGTTGTTGCCATTGATGTACCTTCTGGTGTGGATGCTGATACGGGACAAGTTAGTGGTATAGCCGTAAAAGCCAATCATACCATTACTTTTTCCTTACCCAAGCAGGGGCTGCTCTTATATCCAGGAGCTACTTATGCAGGTGATGTATGCGTTGCCGATATTGGAATACCGCGTATGTTGCTTACTGATGAGAATATAAAGCAAAATATTATTACAAGTACTAGTGTTGGACAATTATTTCAAAAGCGCAGTCCCAATCTACATAAGGGAAGTTGTGGAAAAGTATTGGTGATAGCAGGCTCTAAAGGCCTTACTGGTGCTGCAGCCTTGGCTTCTGATGCTGCTTTGCGATCGGGAGCAGGCCTTGTAACCTTAGGAATTGGAGAAAGCTTACATGCTGTTATGGAAAGTAAATTAACGGAAGTAATGACAAGGCAATTAATAGAGGCACAAGCAGGTGTTATCGGACAAAGTGCGGTAGATGCAATAAAAGAACTAGCAAGTAATAGTGATGTTATGGCCATTGGACCAGGGTTAGGTCGTCACGAAGACACCATGGTTGCCGTGCGCCAAGTGATTAAAGAAATAGAAAAACCATTGGTGATTGATGCGGATGCTTTATACGCTCTAGTAGATCATACTCATATTTTGACGGAAACCAAAGCGGTGTCAGTATTGACTCCCCATCCTGGGGAAATGGCTCGTCTTGTTGGTTTGACGGCAGAGGAAGTCAATCAAGATCGAGTGTATATTGCTAGACAGACTGCTATGGAGTGGGGAAGTATTGTTATTTTAAAAGGAGCACGTACCTTAGTAGCATTTCCTGATGGAGAAGTATATATTAATATTACAGGGAATGCAGGTATGGCTACCGGAGGTACTGGGGATGTTCTAACCGGCGTGATTGCAGGTCTTATGGCCCAAGGTTTATCAAGTCATCAGGCAGCATTAGTTGGTGTTTATATTCATGGATTAGCGGGAGATATTGTAGCACGAGGGGGGATGGTAGGCATGCTTGCTAGTGATATAATTAGAGCCTTGCCAGCTGCAATCCTTGGTATTCAAGAAATAGAATAAGCATAATTTGTCCTTTTTTCATGCATACTTAAGTAGAGTGGAGGGTATTAGAAGATATTCTATACATATAAGTAAAAAGTATATATGAACACGACTGATTATCATTCGCCAATTACTAGGAAAATATATAAAAAAATTGACATTTATATATAAAAAAATTATAATTACTCTATATGACAGCATGTGTTAACTGGCGGGGGTGAAGGCGTGGCAGAATTGAGGCGCATTATGATTAGTATTCCGAATAGTTTGCTCCAAGAAGTGGATGGTATTATTGCTATGGAGAAATTAAGCCGTAGCCAATTTGTGCGTGATGCTATGCGCTCTTGTATTGAGGATCGTAAACGTAAAGCAGTACGTGATAAGATGCGTAGAGGATATCAAGAAATGGCAAACATTAATATGGAATTAGCCGAGGAAGGATTGCTGTCAGATACAGATATGTTTGAAATGCCTACCTTGCTGGCGGAGCGTGAATAATAATGGTCGTAAAACGTGGAGATATTTATTATGCCAATTTAAGTCCAGTAGTAGGCTCAGAACAAGGCGGACATAGACCTGTTTTAGTAATTCAAAATGATGTTGGTAATAAATATAGTCCAACGGTTATTGTGGTAGCGATTACTTCGCAGATTTCAAAGGCGAAGCTTCCTACTCATGTGGAAATAAGCTCTAAATACTCCAATTTGGAAAAAGATTCTGTCATCTTGCTTGAACAGTTGCGTACAATTGATAAACGTCGTTTAAAAGAAAAGGTTACTCACTTAAGTGATGAGGTAATGAGTATGATTGACGAAGCTATAAAGGTGAGTTTAGGTTTGGTTGAGGTATAATTCATGATAAAAAATAGGCAGGAAACTGCCTATTTTTTTTGAGTAATAGGTGAAAAATAATCGAATAAGGAGGGGTGGATATGCGCAAAGGCTTATGTTTACTAATCGTAATGCTTATTGCACTGATTCCTATCACGGGATGCAGTAAAACAAATGGAATAACAGCAGAACAGGGACAAGTGGCTAGAGGGTATGAACAATCGGCACTACAAGTGAAGGTGCTGGATGTTGGTCAAGGGGATGCTATTTTGATTCGCGGGGCAGAGCAAGTTGTCCTTGTTGATACAGGGGATATAGAAGCAAGAGATAAACTGGTAGCTTACATAAAAAAAGAAGGAATTACCACTATTGATAAAGTCGTTATTACTCACCCTCATGCCGATCATTTAGGCGGTATGATAGGAGTATTGGAGAACTTTAAAGTCAAACAGATTTATGATAGTGGGCAAACTGCTACAACGGCCTTATATCGTAAATATTTAGCCGAAGTCAAGAAGCAAAAAATACCCTTTACTCTTGTGACTGCCGGTGATGAAATAAGTATTAGTAATGAAATTAAACTTAAAATATTGTCGCCAGAAAAGCCTTTTATAACGGAATCAGCAGCTAATAATAATTCAGTAGTTGCCAAGCTGATTTATAATCAGTTTTCCATGTTGCTAACTGGTGATGCAGAGAGAGAAGCGGAAGTGCGCATGGTCAAAAGTTATGCAAAGGAACTTAAGAGTACCGTACTAAAAGCGGGTCATCATGGCAGTAATACATCCTCGTCTTCTGGATTTTTAAAGGCAGTAGGAGCTGAGGCTGTTGTCATTTCCTTAGGTGCGAATAATGATTATCATCATCCACACCCATCCACACTCAAAAAATATGCGGAAGCTAAACTTAACGTATATCGTACCGACCTTGATGGCACGGTAGTGATCAGTAGTGACGGTAAAACCTATAGCATAGCAAAGGAGAAATAATATGCAGGTGCAAGCTGTAATTGATCGATTTGAAGGAAATAAAGCGGTATTGTTAGTGGGAAAGGAAGAGCTACAGGTAGTATGGCCTCGGGAATATATGAGTAGAGAAAGTGCAGAAGGAGATATTCTACAGATTTATATAGAGGTGGATGAGGTAGCAACTGCTGAAGCAAAAGCAGAAGGGGAACGATTGTTGAAAGAAATACTAGGTAAGGAATAGGAAGGCTATTGCCTTCCTATTCCTTTATAGATAATATAAAATTTTAAAAAAGCAAGATAGGACATTTTGCAACAATTTTCATCTTGAAAAAAGAGATTTTCCCTAAAGTCCTGCAGGGATTTTGTCAGAGGGCGCGAATTGTAATTCAGACAAGCAGTAATGGCAGATGGATGCGTAGTGAGATAGGGAGGTGTTATAATTGCATCGTATAGTGGTAAGCTTTTTGGTATTGATGGTCTTTATGGCACCGCAAATTTGTAAAGCGGCAGTACTGACGGGTAGTACGAATCTGAATGGAATTAAAGCTGTTAGTTCAACGAATGCAGAATTATCTAATATGCGCTGGTTAGTGCATAAGGATGGCGTAGAAGGAACGAGTAAACTGCGTTTAGTAATTGATACAACTGGGCCAGTCAAAGTAAATGGTGTACTTAGCGAAAAAACAGGTCAACTGATCATTGATGTAAAAGATGCATCCCTAGGTAAGATGAAATCTACAGCAGCACTTGATGGGGATATTGCAGATAAAGTAACTTTTATTAAGAAAGATACTACCAATAGCCAAGTTATTGTGGACTTATCGAATATGATTGATGACAGCGATTATAATATATTTACATTAAAAAGTGATGTAGCCAATAATAAAAGTTTTCGTGTGGTCATAGATATTAATAAACCAGTTCCTAAAATGATTTATAATTTTACGCCTGGTTTAAAAGATAAGGTAATTGTTATTGATGCTGGGCATGGTGGCAGTGATCCAGGGGCCATCGGTCCCAATAAAACCCAGGAGAAAAGAATTACTTTATCAATATCACAGAAAGTAAAAGCCTTGCTAGAAAAAGCAGGCGCCAAAGTTATAATGACGCGTCAGACAGATGTAGATGTCTATGGACCCAATGCTAGTGCGGTAGAGGAACTATCCGCGAGAACAAAGATAGCAAACAATAATAAGGCTGATGTATTCGTGAGCCTACATATTAATGCTTTTTCCAATTCTTCTGTTGGCGGTATATCTACTTATTATTATCAAAAAACAGGTTATGATGCGATGCTTGCCAGAAATATCCAGAATAATATTGATGACATCGGGGGATTTGAGGATCGGGGGATTAATTCAGCTGGATTTTATGTAATAAAGCGTACGCAAATGCCGGCAGTATTGCTTGAATTAGGTTTCATTTCTAACCCGGAAGAAGAAAAACTGATGAATATGCCTCAAGTTCAGCAACAAATGGGGCAAGGTATTGTAAAAGGATTGGAGAACTTTTTTGCTCAGGCTGCTAAAAAAGGAGGTGGCTCCTGATGGTGAGGATAAGAACCTCTTTAGTAATTGTACTTCTATTATTGACGGTGGTAATTGGAGGATGTGCTGAAAATGCCAACTCAACAGCAACAACTCCTAAGGATTCCGTTCAAAATGAACAGCAACAAGCTACACAAGGTATGCAAAAGAATCTATCGTCTACGAGTAATACTAGTCAGGAAAAAATGGTTTTAACGGTGTATCATGCAACAAAAGATGCTTTGTACTTAGTGCCGGAGCAGCATGTAGTTCCTGCGAATGAACAACCAGCACAAACAGCTATGGAAATCTTAGCTGCAGGAACGAAGAATGCTAATTTGGTATCGGTTATGCCTGTAGGCACAAAGTTGCGTCATATTTCTATTAAAAATAATATTGCTTATGTAGATTTTAATGAGAAACTAATTAAAAATAATACTGGCGGTTCTGCTGCAGAACGATTATTGGTGGCTGCTATTATTAATACTTTGACAGAATTTCATGATGTGGAGAAAGTCCGAATTATGGTAGACGGTAAAAATATTGATACTATTTCTGGACATATGGATCTTAGTGAACCCCTTAGTCGGTCCGAAAAGATTATAAAAAAATAGAGAAAATAGTATAAAGAAAAAGAGTAAGAGGAATAATCTGCAAGGGTTATTCCTTTTACTCTTTTTTGTATACAACTATTTTTATACATGTGACATACTAGTAAAGCAGGATTTTAGCTAAATAAGGCAGAAAACTATTCTTTTGATGTTGACACTCATTAGAACATCCTTGAAAGATAGGCACAGAATGGAACATATATGGTGGTGATAAAAATGGATCTTGCCCAATTAGGGGAATTTGCTTTAATTGATTGCATTAAGAAAGATACAATTTATAAGGCTGATAACGTGGTTATTGGAATTGGTGATGATGCAGCAGTGCTAACAACCACCGGTAATATGTTACAATTGGTGACAACGGATATGCTGGTAGAAAAGGTGCATTTTGATTTATCGACATGCAGCGCTTGGCAACTAGGTTATAAAGCTATAGCAGTAAATGCTAGTGATATTGCTGCCATGGGTGGTATTCCACGTCATGCATTGGTTTCCATTGCTTTACCCAAGGATTTAGCAGTCGATTTTGTTGTCAGTTTATATGATGGTATGAAAGAGCTTTGCCGGGAATTTTCCATTAATATTGTGGGGGGAGATACGGTAGCGAGCCCTCATGGTCTCATTATAAATGTAACCCTTATTGGTGAGGTGGAACCAGAAGGGCTTCAACGCCGCTCGGGTGCGAGCGTTGGTGAGCTGATTGTTGTAACAGGAACACTGGGAGATTCAGCGTGCGGACTGGAGTTATTAATGAGGGGTGGGTGGCAAAAATATGATTTTGCCAGTGCCCTTGTGACCAAGCATCGAATGCCACGGCCTCAGGTCAAGGCTGGACGGTTGCTGGCGGCTTATGGGTCAAAAAGTATGAATGATATTAGTGATGGGTTGGCCAGTGAACTAAATGAAATTGCCAGCGCTAGTAAGGTCGGTCTGCGAATCTATAGTAAAGACATCCCTTTGTCTTTGGAAATTCAGGCTGCTGCTACCCTGCTTGGCAAGAATCCAATAGAGTATGCGTTATATGGGGGAGAAGATTATCAATTGGTATTTACCATTTCTCCTGAGAACTTTACAGTATTATCGCAAGTTAACATAGATAGTAATTTAAAAGTAATAGGTGAAGTAATTGATGAACGTCTCGGTGTATTATTAGTAGAGGAAGATGGGAATAGTTCCTTGCTTAAAGCAAAAGGATATAACCATTTTCGATAGGGGGATTTCTTTTTTATGTTACAGTTTAAAACCATTTCGCCAGAAGAAACATTTGCTTTTGGCCAGCATTTGGCGAAGGTCTTAGGACCTAATCAGGTAGTGTGCTTGGCTGGAAATTTAGGCGCAGGCAAAACTTTATTGGTACAAGGATTAGCTAGGGCTTTGGGCATTGAGGATGTAGTGAATAGTCCAACCTTTACTATACTGAATGTCTATGAAGCTAGTTTTCCTATTTATCATTTTGATTTATACCGGCTCGACTATGCGGAAGAATTATTTGATGTTGGCTTTTATGAATATACGGCAGCACATGGTTTGGCGATTATTGAGTGGCCAGATAAATTTCCAGAACATCTGCCTGATGAATATTTGTGGATTGATGTATTGACGAATGAGAATAGTAATGAACGTATTATAAAGGTGCGTGCCTGTGGCCGTATCTATGAAGCTATCTGTGAGGAGTTGAAAGAAAAATGCCCATTCTTGCTTTAGAAACGTCTACCTTGGTATCGAGTGTAGCCTTAGGCACAGCGGATACTTTGCTCGGAGAAATAACATTGCAAACTAAAAAAACACACTCAGAATTATTAATGCCCCATATTGCCAAGCTTTTAGCGATGGCCCAGATTAAAAAGTCGGAGATCAAAGCGGTAGCGGTAAGTATCGGACCTGGTTCCTTCACTGGTTTGCGTATTGGTTTGGCTACGGCCAAAAGTCTGGCCTATGCACTGCAGATACCGATTGTTGGAGTACCATCCTTAGCTGCTTTAGCCTATGGATGCCCTGTTTCTGGCGTAATTTTAGCACCCATGCTTGATGCACAAAAAGGTAATGTATATCAGGCTGTCTTTCAATGGCAAAATGGCGAACTCAAAGAACTTATGCCAACAACAGTTATGGATATTCAGGAAGCATTAGAAAAGCTGACGCAGTATAATCTTCCAGTTGTTGTAATGGGAGAAGCGGCTGTGATTCATTCAGAAAAAATACAACGCATGGGTAACTATCTAGAATTGGCAAGACCTCATATGATGATCCAACGAGCAGCTAGTGTCGCGGGACTAGGACATGCTTTGATCACACAAGGAATAAAACATGATGTTATGGGACTCGAACCTGTATATATTCGGCGCTCAGAGGCTGAGGTGCTGTGGGAACGTCGCCAAGAGAATAGCCTATGAGCCAAATTAATATACGGCGTATGAATGAAATTGACATTGATGGGGTTCTTTCCGTAGAAGAACAATCCTTTACCACGCCTTGGTCGAGAGATGGCTTTGTTACAGAAATGAAAAATGAATTATCCTATTATCTGATTATGTCTGATGCTGGGAAAATCATCGGATATGCAGGGATGTGGCTCATTGTGGATGAGGCTCATGTTACAAACGTTGCCATTGTACCTGGTTATAGAGGACAAAAACTTGGTGAAAAATTAATGACAGCATTGATCGAATGTGCCAAGGAGCGAGGGGCTCTTAGGATGACACTCGAGGTGCGAGCATCCAATACAGTAGCCCAGGGCCTATATGCCAAATTTGGATTTACATCCCAAGGAATACGGCGTAAGTATTATACGGACACACAAGAAGATGCACTTATTATGTGGTGCAATCAATTATAAAAAAAAGCCACTTGCGTGGCCTATATATAGGGTGATTGTTGATACTTATAATATGTACTAACATCACAAGACGTTACAAAAAGGAGGCTTTTGTTTTGGAAGAGGAAGAAAAAATTAAACCTTGTTTGTTATTGGCTTTAGAAACGAGTTGTGACGAAACATCCGCCTCAGTCGTTGCTGAGGGGCGCACGGTTTTGTCCAATGTGATTTCATCCCAGGTGCCAGTGCATCAAAAATTTGGAGGCGTTGTTCCAGAGATTGCTTCACGCAAACATATTGAAAATGTTATTCTAGTAATTGACCAAGCTTTGCGGGAGGCGGGGGTGACCTTAGATGATATTTCAGCAATCGGTGTAACCTATGGTCCTGGTTTGGTGGGGGCTTTGCTGGTTGGTGTATCGGTGGCCAAAGCGTTATCCTTTGCCAAAGATATACCTTTAATCGGTGTCAATCATTTGGAGGGGCATATTTTTGCAAACTTTTTATCACACCCTGAGTTAGAACCACCCTTTATGGCCCTAGTCGTATCGGGGGGACATACCTCCTTGGTTCATGTCCAAGACTATAATCATTTTGAACTATTAGGTCAGACGAGAGATGATGCTGCTGGTGAAGCTTTTGATAAAGTTGCTCGGGTGATGAAGCTACCTTATCCTGGAGGTCCTTATATTGATGAACTAGCGAAAAAAGGCAATCCCGAAGCTATCCCCTTTCCACGAGCTTTAACAGGGCGGGATAATTTTGAGTTCAGTTTTAGCGGGCTTAAATCTGCCGTACTAAATTATTTAAATAGCGCTACCCAAAAAGGGGAAGAGATTAATCATGCTGATGTTGCTGCTAGTTTTCAGGCAGCAGTGGTAGATGTGCTAGTAACTAAGGTTTTGCAGGCTGCCAATAAATGCGGCGTAAAACAGATTGTGCTGGCGGGAGGAGTCGCCGCCAATAGCGGACTCAAACTAAGACTGGAGGAACAGTGCCAGCAAGCAGGGAGTAAACTGTTTTATCCAGATATGATTTTATGCACTGATAATGCGGCAATGATTGCCTGCAGAGCTTATTATCAATATTTAGTTGGTGATTATGCAGATCTTCATTTGAATGCCTTACCTTCTTTAAAATTAGGCAGTAGGTGAAGTACATTTACGAAGGTAAAAAGAAACCTTTTTTTTATAAAAAGGAATGTATCAAGGATAAGTGGAATAAGTATGAAGGGATGGTTGCTCATCCTACTTACATCCGTTATCATAAAATATTGAAGTTTCTTAGGAGGTATATATGGTAGTGGCAGGAGATATTTGTCGGAAAATGACAGCATTAGCTCCGGCACAAATTGCGGTACTTGATAATAGTTGCTCTATAATTGGACTGGCAAGTGACCTGGCTCATGCGCAAGTTACTGTATATGCCAAATCTTATAATGAAAATTATGTAGTGATTGTGGCTCAAGCAAAGCCCAACACTAGTTATGTACAGCAGAAGTCTAATTTAGTAGGCTCCACTTTTTATTCAGCAGAAGAACCTCTTATCTGGCGGACGATTACAACAGGAGAGGTCATTCGTGGGCAACGAGAATGGGCTCTTGGCATGTGGATGGAAATGCAGGTCTATCCTGTACGTGATGCCAGTGGCAATGTGATAGCTGCTGTGAGTTTTGAGGTAACTTTGCAAGAAGCCCAATTGACAGGCCATCAGCTGTTGGTAGAAACTGCACAATTAATGCTGGCAACAGTAAAATTTCCTAGCAGCAGTAAAAAATATCGTTCTCTGTCGGCGAGTGACGGTATTATTATTGTTAACGAACAAGGAAAAATTATTTTTACGAATTCAGCGGCAGACAGTATTTATAAGGTGTTAGCTGTAGGCTGTATCATTGGTCGACGAATCTATGAACGCCAAGCACATATGAGTCTAGCGCAAAAAGCCATGGCGGAACAGGAAGCCTGTGAAACAGAACTAGTGGCAGGAAATATGACCTTA
>Ga0074198_1000923_pt1 | contig 23928 bp, 30 predicted proteins | sample EPASupsiteSAE323_FD_64527 | JGI IMG/M metagenome (GOLD analysis project Ga0074198, IMG submission 64527) | Bioremediated contaminated groundwater from EPA Superfund site, New Mexico - Sample SAE3-23 | ecosystem: Environmental > Aquatic > Deep subsurface > Groundwater > Contaminated ...
TATGCTACTTGGTGGATTCGACAAGCTATTACTCGGGCTATTGCTGATCAAGCTAAAACCATCCGTATTCCAGTCCATATGGTGGAAACCATCAATAAGGTTTACAAGGCTACTCGTGCTCTTACCCAAAGATTAGGTAGTGAACCAACTATTGAACAAATTGCTGATGAAGTTGGTATTTCAGTTGAAAAAGTTGAAGAAATTTATCGTATTTCTCAAGACACCACTTCTTTATCTACTCCAGTTGGTGACGATGAAGATTCATTTTTGGGAGATTTTATCGAAGATACTACTCAAATGTCTCCTTATGAAGAAACTAGTAAAGAATTACTCCGAGAATCAATCGAAGAAGTTTTATCATCTCTTGATGAACGCGAAACCAAAGTTTTATCCCTTCGTTTTGGACTTATGGGTGAAACTCCAAAAACACTTGAAGAAGTTGGTAAAATTTTTAATGTTACTCGTGAACGTATTCGTCAAATCGAAGCCAAAGCTTTAAGAAAATTAAGACATCCAAGCCGTCGTAAGAAATTACAAGATTATTTAGAATAAAATATTACGTCATTGCGAGCGAAACAATCTCATCTCACCCACGTCATTGCGAGGAGTGAAACAACGAAGCAATCTCATTGGAATCTAAATTATCATTGAATATAAATCTTTCCATTCCGGATTAAATTTATTGATCAAATCAATTTTCTTTTGTCTTGATCCTGCCTTTAATTGTTTCTCTCTAATGATGGCATTAACAATATCATCAAAAAAATTCATAATAAACCAATTTATCGACATTATATTTACTAGTAAAGCCGTAATAAGCTTTATGTTTATGATTCCAAATTCTTTTAACTAAATTTGATGATACCCCGACATATAAAAAAGTGTTTCGATTGTTAGTTAAAATATAAACACAAGAATATTCATGGTTCACAAATAAATTATAATCCACGTTATTACGAGTTTTACTTTCCCGTCATTGCGAGGCCGAAGGCCGTGGCAATCTCATTTTTGTTAAAATAATCCATGACCCAAGTAAATCAAGAATTCAAATTAGCTGCTCATGCTTGGATCCAAAAAGATAATAAATTTTTAGTTACTCGTCGATCATCTACAGATAGTTTTTTACCACTTACTTGGGATACTCCTGGTGGTTCTCTTGATTTTGGCGAAGATCCAATTTCTGCCGTAATTCGCGAAACCAAAGAAGAAGCCGGTTTAGATGTAAAAGTTGGCAAATTAATTTATTGTCACAATCAATATTATCCAAATAACGGACAATATTGGTTTGCCTTAGTTTATGAGTGCGAAATTATTGGTGATTCAGTAGTTACTATTGATCCAAGTGAACACGACGATTATCGCTGGATTACTTTAGAAGAACTAAAAACTCTTCCAAAAATAGATTTTCTAAATGATTTATATATTAATTATTTAACTCAAAAATAATATGTTTGATCAAAATCATTTTGTTATCAATGCCGCTCATGGTCTTATTAAAAAGGGTGATAAGTATTTAGTCACTCTTCGTGCCGCTGAAAAAAATTATATGGCAAATTTTTGGGACATTCCCGGCGGTACTATTGAATTTGGTGAAAAAAGTTATGATGCATTAAATCGAGAAATAAAAGAAGAGACCGGTTTAACTGTCAAAGTTGGCAAATTTTTATATTGTTATGATTATATTTCCGAAACTGTTTCCAGTCGTCATCAATTTCAAATGGTTTTTGAATGTCAATATCTTTCTGGAGAAGTGGTTTTAAATCCTCGCGAACATCAAACATATCGTTGGGTTACCTTAGAGGAGTTAAAAGACTTACCCAAGATTGCTTTTTTAGAAAAACTAGTCGAATTTTTAACTAAACAATCTTAATATTCTAATTCAGTATCATAATCAACTTCGGTTATTGAACCATTTTCCACTTTTTCTTCAAAATCAATTTCTTTATCCGCTATTCTATCCAACATAATTCTAATTGGCCCAGCATGACTAACAATCAAAATCGTTTCTTTGCCTTCTTCAAGTTTTAAATCTTCCAAAAACAATTCACATCGTTTTATCATTTTATCGACACTTTCTACCCCCATTTTTCGATTTTCAGGATTATCTTTATTTATTTCTTCCCAATCAATCAAATAATCTTCAGTTCCTTCATATTCACCAAAACCCCTTTCTTCAATTAAGTTTGACATCAAAACTTCACACTCAATTGGATATTCTTCCAGAATAGTATTCAAAGTTTCCACAGTTCTTTTCAAAGGTGAACAAAATACTAAATCAATTTTTGGATATTTTTCTTTTAGTTTTTTACCAACTTCTCTTGATTGTTTTTCACCTTTTTCGGTCAAAGTCGATTCCAATTTGCCCTGTAAAATACCGCCAACGTTGGCATCAGTTTCCCCGTGTCTGACAAAAATTAATTTCATGGCTAATATTATATCGTATTTACTCTTTTTTTGGTTTAAAAAAAGGTGTTTTATCTTGGTAGTTTGAATGTTATAATCATTCTCAGTCCGCAAGCACATTTAAATTTAATTAGTAATTATTAATTCTTAATTATTAATTAATCTATTTTCCCCTATAGCTCTCCGCCAGCTGGCGGAGGTAGAAGCCCGCCTGTTAAAATATTTTTATGTTTTATGTATATGGAATTTACAACCAACATCACAATAAAATATACATTGGTCAAACAATGGATCTTGATGTTCGTATTAAAGAACATAATGATCCAAACAATTCAAAACATATATACACAAAAAGATTTGGTACAGGATGGCAACTAATCTATTCAGAAACATGTCAAACTCGAAAAGAAGCTCTAATTCGAGAAAAACAGCTGAAAAGTTATCGAGGGAGACAGTTTATAAAAACACATATACCATTCCCCTATAGCTCAATGGTAGAGCGCCCGCCTGTTAAGCGGTAGGTTCGAGGTTCGAATCCTTGTGGGGGAGCAAAGCGGAACACTCTGGTTGTGATGAAGCATAATGCTTGGAAATTTTGGCTAAATCATACAGTTCGAAAATTTTATTATCGGTATTCATTAATTTTTCCATATTCGAACTATTCGTTTGTTTAGCTAGTGATAATAACGACTTGAATCCTGGAGTTAATGTGTAGAAGACCTTGTCTATATCAAGTTCAATAACTTCGAATACTTTTTTCATTAGTGTTCTTGTTTCATTCGGTTCAAGTTTTAAAAACGACTTCTTGCCGTTTTGTGAAATTTCATAAATCTTCACCCCCAAATCAGTAGTTTTTTGCATAGTCTCGGTCTGCTTAGTTATTTGTTTATCTAATTCGGTTAAATCACTCGAAAACTTTGCAAAATGAATTTTGTATTGTTCTTCAGTTATTTTTCCATCTAATTTATCAATATAAATCTCACTTAACCTATTAGTGTAAACTTTTCTCGATTTCTCTAATTCTTTCACGGAATCCAAATATAATTCAGATTCGCTACTATTTGTTTCTTTCAAAGCCTTTTTAAGCCACTCTCTCACTTTTAAATTATTTATCTTAAATTCATCTAGAATATTTCCAATACACTCTCGTATAACTGTTTCTTTAGACCATTTTCGTTTTGGACAATTTCGATAATGATTACAGTGACCGTACATTATTCCCTTAGCTTGTTCCCATGTAATCATTCCATGGCACTCATGACACCTAAATATACCCTTGAAAATGTAATCATGTTTACTGTATTTTGGTGTGTTTTTTGAACTTAGGAGTCTTTGCACTTTCTCGTAAAGTTCTCTCTCAATTATTGGTTCTTGTTTTCCCTTGTGAATCTCTCCTTTCCATATAAAGTCGCCGATATAGAAAGGGTCTTTGAGTAATCTGTGCATTCGACTTTTTACAACCAATTTTCCACTATCGCTTCTCATCCCTAAAACGTGCATTTCTTTCGACAGCTTAAGTAAAGAATAAGCACCTGTCCCATACATTTCAAACATCTTCTTTAAAATTGGGGCTACTTCTTCGTTAACAACATGAATTTTGTGACCCTGTTCACCTATGGTTTTGTAACCATACGGTGGTTTTGTTGGCAACCACCCTTCGCTTATTTTTTCTTTTTGTCCTTTTTTCACTTCTTCACTTAAATTGTCTAAATAATATTGGGCTACTGAAACTTTTATATTCCATATAAACCTATCATTTGATTTTGAATTTCTATGTAGAACAAAATTTTCTTTTACAAAATGAATTTGTTTTTCGTCATCATTTTCAATCCAATCATTCACTAATACTGCATCTCGAATATTTCTCGTAAGTCTATCGGTTTTTTCTACTATTAAGTTTTTTATTTTTTTTGCTTTTAAATATTCCAACATCTCTCCGAATAATTTTCTTTGTTTACTTCCACCAGCTGATTCCGATAAAGAAAAAATTTTATCAATTTGAAGTCCTTTCGATTGACTATATTCAGTCAGTAATTTTTCTTGGGAGGGGAGAGAATATCCACTCTCTTCCTGTTCTTTACTACTAACTCTACAAAATATAATTGCTTTATTGTTTGTGTTCATAACTTAAATGCCCCCACTGGTGCAACCAGAACCGTTAAGATTCTGTCCAATGAGGGCATTAAAAAATCCTAACGTAATTTCTGGTTGCATAATAATTATATCACTTATTGAATTTAGTTTTAATGTTTTGTTTTTTTAAAATACCCCTAAAATAAGCCCATTTAGTAGACCTTATATTACCTTCACTATGTGCAAGTTTTGTAAAACTTAAGGCTTCAAACAGTATGTCTGGACTGGTATTTTTTGCCAAAAGTAAATAATAACCTTTACTTTTTTCATCACTTAATTCTCTTGAGAGCTTGTCTGCTATGTATTCGGGGTGGAACTGAAGCTCATTCAAATAACCGTCAGCCTTTTTCTCTAGTTCCTCATATTCTTCCTTAACAGTATTACTGTTATTTGTATTATTAATATCTTTATGACCGTTAACTGTACTATTAACTGTTAACTGTTCTTTTTTCTTCTTAAGTGTTTCGTTTATTGGGTCAACTGTCATATTAAAACCTCTAGAAAATCTTTTAATGCATTTATTGTCTCTCTGGTGTTGTTGTATACGCCCTCATTAAAATATCCTTCTTTGTCAGTGACCTTCACCTCTATTAGACAATTTTGAAAATTATTAGCTTTAAGAAATTGAAAAATTCTTCTTCTTTTTCTACTGACAACTCTTTTTGTCTTTTCATTTTTATTAATTATTTTGATTGTTATTTTAGGTTTGTTCATTTTCATTGTTAATTAATAAAATTTGAAAATATTCCACTAAAAAAATTCCTAGTTTACTAACAGTGTCAAAATCTAGGTCCAGTTTTAATTCCTCTTTTAAAATTTCCTTTAATTCAATAATTAATTTATGACTTAATGGCTTCATTTTTTTGAGTAAATGAGAGTCTTAATAACTTTTAGTTGATTGAAATATTCAATAGGTTTAATTAAAACTTCTCCACGCCAATATTTTTCAATAAAACCAGATAATTCCTCACTATTCTCAAACAAAAATGTTATCCGTGAGTTACTATCTTTTTCTGTTTTTAAAATCTTGAAATTTAACGACAACGTTGTAACCAATGCAAAATCACTTGTTTGGAAATATTCATCATTTAATATATTCATACTGACTATGTTAAATACATGTCAGTGTTGTAATAAGTATCGGACTTTTGCAAAACTTAGATACTTTGAAAAATTTAAACAGAATAATATGGAAAGTTAAGAATCATATTTTTTATAGTTGTGTGACTTTGGTATTCACCATCACCCCATGTTTTAGTTATTTTTGATATTTGTCTCCATCCTAAACCTTTATATCTATTTAAAAAATAGTACAATAATCCCTTCTCGTAGGCAGTTTTATTCATTTTTCTTTTAGTATATGTTGGTAAATCCATTATTTCCTTTTCTATCTTTGGCCATGTTTCTTCAATCCAAGACCTCAAGTTTCCTTTAGATATGTTTTCAGTAATAACTATTTTTACACCATTTTCATATTCTGAATCTTTCCATAAATATGGAATATTTTTACTATTATTACTCACTCTTAGTTTTATGGGTTGGTGTGTATTTGGAACTACAAAATAATCTCCAAGTATATAACTTATCAACCCATGTCTCCATTCTGCCATAAATGGATAATATTCAGTGATAGGTTTGATTACTTCGTCAAAGTCATCACTAGTTATTTCGGGAGGTAATGTAAGTTCGAAGTTATTCAAGCTCCTCAAGTTATCCAAAAATAAATAATTTACCTCCTTAAGAACTAAACTATTTTTTACTTTATTTAAACAGGGAAAGTCTTTGTTTATCTTAGTTTTTATTGAGTTAACTAACTCTTCAAATTTTTCTTCGGACTCTAAATATTTAAATAATCTTTCTAGATGTATATTTGGTTTTTCATTTTTGTCCACAAAGACTAATTTCAATGGTATTTTCATATTAATTTTATTTTCCTAATTTTACCTCAATGGGGTAGGGGTAGCTTCAATATAGAAAAGTATTCATAGAGGGGTAGTAAAGCACATATATTTTTTAGGGAAAATCTTCAATAGAAGGAAAACTACATTACAGATGATGTAAGAGGTTTATACATTTTTCGTTGTTACTAATAGTAACTGTGTTTATTTAAAAAACAACATATTCAACACCAATATCACGAAGACTAAAAGTAATTTTCCAATCATTTTAAAAAATATTTTAAGTTTATTACCTTCTTCTTTTTTAATAAAAAACAAACTAGTAAACCAAATAAATCCAACAATTAAAAAAGCAAAGCAATCATAAGTAAAAATTTTCGTTGACAATTGTTGGTTCAAAAATTTCAAATAATAAATAGCTATTGTTAAAACCGAAAGAATTAATAATATTAAGCCAGATATTTTATTGGTTTTCATTTATAAATTAATGATTAATGTTTATTTTCAAAGTAATAATTACCTTTCGAATCTAACTCTTTTCTACAAAATCGAAAAAGAAAATCAAAGTTTTTTATTTTTCCAACAATGTTTCCATTGTAAGTCGAATTAAAACAAGTATAAAAACCGTACCCTTTTGGAAAAACAATAAATGAAAGCAGTATAAACAGAATTATCAATAGAATCGCAGTATTAAAACCAATTTTTATCGCTTTTCTTTCAATATTAACAATCATAAATCATTCGTAATTTAAGTATAAAATATGGCGTCCTCGCCACAGATATATTATGGCACTCTCGCCATACTCAATCAATGGCGAGTATTACACAAAGGTTTGGAGATAGAGTTAGAAAATTGAGACTCCAAACTAAATTGTCACAATTAGAACTGGCTCAAAAAGCCCAACTTGATTTAACGACTATTAACGAAATTGAAAATGGAAACAGGGAACCAATGTTGAGAACTATATGGAGAATTGCCAATGCATTAAATACTAGCATCTCCGATTTATTTGACTTCTAATATTGTATTCATTGTCAGAAACTCGTTGTTACAATACAGAGGAATTTTTTATTTAGTCTAGATGATATTAATTTAGAGTAAATATTTGTCCATATATCATTTTCTCGTAGAATAATAGTTAGACACCCTTTTGATACTTTCCCGATATGTAAATATGCTTGTATTTTTCCATCTGATACAACCGGAAACCATGTCCTCGCAAACTTTGAACCACCTTTACTCTCAGCAAAATAATTGTCGGGCATATATATAGATTGTTGAAATATGGGATGTCCGATATAGTAAGGTTTTCCAGTGTTTTTTAATGTGTTTTTAATATTATATTTTTCTCCGTTGATAACAATACTCGCTCTCAATAATTGTATCTGGACAGTAGATTTCTCTGGTTTAACTAAGTGACTACGACCATAAAAGTCTAGTGGGATTTTACATCTTATACCAGCATATAAACTATCACTTATAACGATTGATTCACTATTGTCATCTTGTTTAATTTTATTAACAAGCAATCTTTGGTGAAGGAATATTTTTGAACCATTTTCTTTTGTTCCAATTACCCACCCAGGATTATTGATATCAAAAGTTCTGCCAATCGCATATTGCATTCTAATAAGACGAGGAAATTTTTTTAAACAAGTCTTGGTCTATTTCGTAAATTATTTTATGTATTAGTTTTACATAATCATGGCTAGGGTTGTACTTTAAAATTAAATCCTCAAAGTTTTTCTCTCCAAATAATGATTCTGTATTTGAAAAGTATTTTTTTGTTCCAATTACTATTGATTCTAAATCACTTAGTTTCTTATCAGATTTAACTTGCATTATTCCGTAACTTGCCTTTGGAAATAACAACTCAACTCTTCGTACCCATTTTGGTCTTTGAATATTCTCTGCAATACATACGGCCTCAATTAATGTGGGATTTGCCTTATTTTTTATTGACTCATTTTTGATTACTTCCATAATCTCACTATTATCTAAAAGTTCTGTTCTTGAATTTTCTATGATTGATTCAATACTCTTTTCTTTTTTTAGCGTGTAATATCTAAATGTTTTTACAATAATTACAGAATAAATAACTGAAGACCAAATATTATCGATTATCCCTTGTCTTGTAGGTGCAAATGCTTTAAAAATTGCACTTGTTGAAACATAACCTGCCGCAAAACCCACCGCAAGAACAGAAATGATTGTTATGAAGTGGTAAAAAATTTGATTCCCTTTGTTAAGAAAAACTTTTACTGAGTCAGACTTAGAAAATATTTTAATAATGGCAACAAAATTCGTTGTCGCTAGATGTAAAAATGAGGAAAGCATTCCTATCAACCCCAAATTAACCCAATTATATGAAAGCTTAAATGTCGCAAACATGAAAGAAGTTAAAATAAAAACAGGAAACAGGCGAAAAAGCACAAATCTGAGTGGGGTAAGGCTAATCACAAGTCCCACACGGTCATCTTCTGTAAAGTACTCTTCTGGCCAGGCTGTTTGAAAAAATCTGTAAAAAATAAAAATCAGGAAGTTTGATACGATTACAGCTGCGATTATTTCTGCCATATAATATACCTATTATACAAGTAATTTTAATCAACTATCCATAACTCGATGGCTTCTTTAAATCAAACATATTCACAGACCTGTTTTAATCCTCCTGACTATTACAAAGATATTATTTGTATAAGCAACGATTATATTTACTCCGCCCAAATATCAAGTTGTTTTAATAGGAAAGATACATATTTTACGGTTCTTGAGCCCCCGAGGTCACTTCACAAATATTGGGCTAATGAGTTTATTATGTTGAACAATGTCCTAGCCAGATATAAACCGAGAACAATTATTTTCGCAAAAGTAAAAGACCAAATAATAGAGTTAATAAAAAAACAACTTAAACTACCAGAGGATAAATATTTGTATATAAAAGATAAGTCTCAGTTAGACAATTTCATGAAAACATTTTGTACTTCAACAAAAAAAATACTAAGATGTCCACCTTCAAGATTGAAAGTTGCATATGCATTATTAGAAGCCAAAAAACAAAATATGCAATTAATTATTGAACCTAAATCACAGTATAAAATCAAACACGATATTGATAGCGAACATATTGTAGTTTCAGATTCTTTAGTCAATATTCTTCCTGTACTTATAGCCAACTATTCCTTTTCGATTAAGGCTGATATTCAAATAAAAAAAATAGAGATAGAATATTCACCCAAAGAAATAGAAAGTATTATGGTGGATTCAAGAAAAAGAGGACAAAAAGGTATTTTTGCTAGAAAAATAACAGAAACAATAAAATCCAAAATAATTACAAATTTTCAGTGTTTGAACAAGTATTTAATTATCACTTTTTTTATTGATGAATTTCCATATGGATATTTTTTTCAAAAAATACCTTCAACACACATATATAATAAATCGCTTCCAAGTTATTTTCTTTCCGAATCAATTGCTACAGGAGGTTTGCCCATTAGGTCTAGTTTACTAATAGATACTGGATTTTTTAAGAAATCAGAAACAAATTTTATTAAAAATTGTCTTTTAGATAAGAATGTTCAAACAAAACTACTTGACGGAGATACATTTTCAAATTCTGAATTAGACAAAAATATACAGTTTCTTCCCTATGATTTTTTATTTATTTGTAGTCATGGAGGTTTTCCAGAAGGAATGCGTTTTAAAGTAAAGTTCCTAGATAAAAATAATTGTGACCACACCATTACTATTGATACTATCGATTCTTTTTACCCAACAAACATTGGACAAGGTGATAATCAAATAATTAATGTCCAGACTTTTTATGAGTTTGTCGAACTCGATGAAAAACCATGGTATCAGAAAGAATATAAACCAGGTTCATCTAAAACTGTAGTCGAGGATTTTCTTGCGATAGGAAGAAAAAATTGGGATGTATTAAAAAAAGAAAAAGTGCAAATGAATTTTTGCAATGTAATTGCCACAAAAGACCCTTTAGGACCATATGTGCCAATGGTTCACAGTATTTCCGACCCCATGTCAACCCCATTCATTTTCAATAACGCCTGTAGTTCTACTTACACATTAGCTACAAATTTTATTTTTGCAGGCTCAAGTTTTTATATTGGTACAGTAAACTCTGTGGATACCGACATTGCAATAATAATAGCTAAGCATTTTTGTAATAAATCGATTAAACAAGGGAAACCATTAATAATTTCTCTTTGGGAATCACAGAATGAACCTACAATAACAACTCAAGATAAAGTTTATATATCTATAGGATGTCATTTTATGAAATTTTTATTTTTTAAAAATGAAAACAACCAATTAATTCAAAAAAAACGTATTCAATTAGAAGCTTTTCTTAGAAAAAAAAGAATAGAAAGCATTATGGAACCCAATGTTAAATATAAACACACAGAAGCTATTAATTTTTTATTTAATGAGTTCTCAAAACTATAATGATTTTATAAGATTGCTATTTTTATTTATTTCAAAACATGAAGCCTAAATTGTACAGGTTAACCGGAAATAGTTCCATTCCTCGAGCTTATTGGACTAGAACTATCTTTGAACTCAAAACTAGTTCTAACTTTTCACTACCCCCCATTGGACTGAAGAACTTCTTGGAATTAAATTTGATAAAATATTTTCAATGAAGAATAAACTTAAAGATTTTGATAATAATTTGTCAAAATGGAAACCTCTTTTAAACATTGCCAGTTATTCAATTTGGTTAATTTTATTCTTCGTAATAATTCAAATTTTTGTCTTTATTTTTAATCCTCCACCAAAAGATGTTATTGGTTTTTTTAATCTATATCAGAAAAATGCCATTTTAGGACTATTATCATTAGATTTAATAATGCTTTTTGATTGGATTATTGAAATCCCCATTTTTTTAGCCTTATATGTTCTTCTTAAAAGGAAAAATGAATCATATATATTATTGGCTACAGTTTTAGCCATGGTTGGTATTGCTATCTATTTTGCCTCAGGGGTTGCGTTTGAAATGCTTCTGTTAAGTAATCAATATGCTCAAGCAACCAGCGAAATCCAAAAAACTATTCTATTATCGGCTGGACAATCACTTTTGGTTAGGTATCAAGGGACAGCTTTTAATATCAGTTATGTTCTTATTGCGATTGCTTTTTTAATTGATTCTGTTGTTATGCTAAAAAGTGAGTTTTTTACTAAAAAAACTGCATATTTTGGGATTGCTATGGGAATATTGATGCTTTTACCTCCAACGGCGGGAATGGTAGGTTTTGTTTGTTCATTTTTATCTCTCATACCAATGCTTATTTGGTTTGTGTTAGTTGCCAGAAAATTTTCTCAATTGACTAAATAACTAATTGCTAATTATTTTTTTTCATATACCATATGAATATGTATTCATATGATACAAAAGAATTATCAACATTACTCAAATTAATTTCTGATAACAGCCGTCTTCAAATTTTATGTATTATCCAAAAAGACGAACATTGTGTTTGTGAATTGATGGAAGAAACAAAATTATCTCAAAGTTTAATTTCTCATCATCTCAAAGACCTTAAAGATTATGGTTTAGTTTCAAAAAGAATTCAAGGTAAATGGTCTTATTATTCCCTTACTCCAAAAGGTCAAAAAATTACCAGTTTAATTTTTAAAATCAAAATATGAAAAATCCAACAGACATAAAAGATATTGTTAAAAAAGGATATGGCCAAATTGCTAAAACATCTGGTCAGTGTGGTTGCGGTAGTTGTGGTTGTAGTTCCAATATGACTGTTCAAAAACAGTCAGGTGAAATGGGTTATTCAGATGATGAAATAACTACTGTTCCAGATGGTGCCAATCTTGGTCTTGGCTGTGGTAATCCCACCGCAATTGCTTCATTAAAAGAGGGAGATATTGTTCTAGATTTAGGGTCTGGTGCTGGTTTTGATGTTTTTTTGGCGGCTAAAAAAGTTGGTCAAACTGGTAAAGCTATTGGTGTTGATATGACTGATGAAATGTTAAAAAAAGCGAGAGAAAATGGCAAAAGAGGGAGATTTACTAATGTTGAGTTTAAAAAAGGTGATATTGAAAACTTACCAATAGAAAATAATTCCATTGATGTTGTTATTTCTAATTGTGTTATTAATTTAGCCCCTGATAAATTAAAAGTTTTTAAAGAAACTTATCGGGTTTTAAAATCTGGAGGAAGACTAATGGTTTCCGATGTAGTTTTAACCAAACCATTACCCCAAGATTTATTAAACGATAAAGATTTATTGATTGGTTGTGTCAGTGGAGCTATTTTAAAAGACAAATATTTAAATTTTTTAAAACAAGCTGGATTTTCAAATATTACTATCCATAAAGAAATTCCTGCTTTTTTACCTGAATATGGTTTAAGTATTACCTTTTCAGCAGTTAAATAATTCCACAAATAGCAGTCCTGATTGCTTCCAGAGCGGGGAGCAGAAATAAACCACAATAAAATATTTTTGGTAAATTTGTATAATTATTTAATATGTTTAAAGAAATTATTCGTCTAATCTATTGGTTTAAATTTTTCCTTATTACCGGATATTTAACGAAATCAAAAAGTATTACTGAAATTGGGGCGGGAGAATCTCAACGTATTCAAAAAGTTCTAAAAATTATGTCCTTTCATGGAAATTATTCATCTGTTGATCTTTCTAGTCACCATCCACCGATTATTTATTCTTCTTTTAAAACTAATTTTTATAATCAAGACTTTTTTAAATTTTCAAAAAAGTGTGATCTTCTTATCTTTGATCATTCTATTGACGATATTTTAGCTGCCATGTTTCCCGGAAATAATAAAAATTATAGTAAAGTAATGGATAATCTTAAGAAATTTAATTATCAAGATCATCAATTTATCAAAAAAATCAATCGACTTATACTTCATACCAAAAAGCTTATTAAACCTCACGGAAGAATTATTATCAGCCATTATCTTACTAAATATGATGAACCAAGAGGGACAGTAAAAATAATGCAAGAATTTTTACCTCAATTATCCAGTATTGCCAAAAAAATAGGATTGGAAGTTGAATATTATTCAACAAGATTTTTAGTTCTTAAAAAATTAGGATTCTAAAATAATTACATTTTTCGAGCTAACGAAAAAGGTTGGTATCTACTGGCTTTAATACTTTAATCCTAATATGAAATTATTCTAAAAAAGGATTATAATCCCACATAATGAAACAATGGACAAAAATATTATTCACTTTATTATTTTTCTCCCTTATTTTCCTACCAAAAAATATAGACGCTCGTTCTGGTTGTTGTTCTCATCACGACGGAGTCTGTGGTTGTCGTTGCTGTGACGGTTCTTCTCTTTCTTCTACTTGTGCTCCTTATTATCCAAGTTGTAATTCTGTTCAAGTTGTAACTCAACCAACATCAACACCTAGACCAACTGTAATACCAACCAAAAAACCAACATCTATACCGACCAATATTCCAACCCCAACAAATACATCAACTCCAATAATTACCAATACTCCTACTCCAGAATCAACCCAAACAGAAGAGATTTCTCCAACACCCCAACCACAAGTTTTAGGTGAAACTGACACCAAAAAACCAGCCGAACCACCAAAAACAAGTGACACCATATTAGGTTTTTCAATTTTAGGATTAATTGGTTTTGGAGTCTATAAACTTTTTGTAAAAATTAAAAATAAACTAAAGAAAGTCTTTACTAAAAAGTAATATAATTAACTAGATAAAGATGAAAAAACATATTTTTAAATTTATTAGTCTAGTATTGGGGTTGATTTTTATATTTATTGGATTTACTACAAAAGATTATTCTTTTTTTGTTATGTCTGGGTTATTTATTTTATTTATAATCTTTCAATTATTTCCAAAAGATCATTTTAAAAAAAAATTAAATACTATAGAACTAAAACAGATATTAAAATTAAAAAAAATAAAAAAAACATCAATAAAAAATGACAATTTTAATTTCAAAAAAATAATTTTACTATCAACACCTTTATTAGTTTATTTTTTCATTATTGGTGTTTATTTTCTTCCATCATATAAACAATCAAAATTAGGATTATTACAATATTATTGGTCATTATTTTTATTTTTAAGTCAACACTTAATAGTAACTTTACCCATATTAGTATTAGTACTATTTTCATGTTTTATAATTTTCAAAAAAAAACTAAAAATTAAATTATTATTTACATGGAAAAGATTACTGATTTTTATATTTTCATTCAGCATCTCTTATTTTCTTTCTTTCATTCTTATTTTATTAATATTAATATTTCAAATATTATCAATCGGAATTTTAAGTAGGGTAAATTCTAATTTTATTTCAATAACAACTGATATAGAGCAAATTAAAGAAAAAATTAAAAAAAATAATGATATTCCAATTATTATTGGATCAGATAATGACTCTAGAAGTTTGATAATTGAAAATAATAATATAATTTGGAAAACAAGTGAATTTTATAATAAAAATTTATTAAAAAATTTACCTCACAGTTTCTTTTCGATTATCAAAAATCCAAATTCACCAATATTTTTTTATAAAAACTACTTAGTAATAAAAACAATAGACAAAGATACTATTCAAAAAATAAGCCCAACGGTTTCAAAAAGAATTATTGAAAAATATTTTGATACGAAATACATTAGAAATGAACCAAAAGTAGAAGTGATTAGTAGACAGGATTATCTTAAGTATAGAGATGACCAATTCAATGAACAATTAAAAGAAATACAGTCGTTAATAGACGATATTAAAAAACAAATTCGTTTTGTAAATTCAAAAATTTCTGAAGCTAAGTCTTCAATAAATACACTACAAGAATACATTTCATTGAATAGTAGATACAGAGACGAAGAATACAATCAATGTGTTTCAAAAACATATACTATTTATGGTTATGGCTATTTTTCTAATTACACTTATCGGGCTTATTCAGATCAGTATTGCAATCAACTAAGGGATAATAGAAATGCACAAAATGATGAATACCAAAATTCAATCAATCAATACACAAAAAATCTAAGTTATTACCAAGGACAAGCATATAGTCTTAATCAGGATTTTTCAGATTTAGATAGCTATAGTAGTTTTGTTGAATCTGCAAAAAGTCAAACACCTTACGAATTGGGTTTATTCGAGCCACCAGAATCAGTTAAAATAGTACTCGAATCGACAAGTAATAGGGCAATAGGTGATTATTTTGCTACTCTTACACATGAATATTTACATTACACTTCATATGTGTCTGAAGAAAGATCTTTACCTTTATTTTTCGAAGAAGGTTTTACTGAGTTATTATCAAGAAATTCAATTAAAGAAAGTTTGAAAATAAATACAAACATAGGTTACCCATTAATAACAAAAATAATGGATGTAATTTCATTAAAAATAGATAAAGACATTTTATTTCAGATATATTTTACAAAAGATATTAACTTATTAAAATCTACATTAGATGATAAGTTTGGAAAAAATTTTTATGAAGATACCGAACCATTTTTTACTTTAATACCTTATCTTCCATCAGACCAAGCTTTAAAAATGGCTAATAATATAATGTATAGAATTGATGGACCAAAACTAACCGAAAATGATATATATAGTTCTGAATCTAATTATTAATTACTTGTTGATTGTAAAACTAAAACTAGTTTCATCATATTGATCTTTACATTCAAAGATCACTTTTTTATCTGAATTAGAAAAATTCAATAGCTTTTTATCAAAAATAGAATCTGCTTCTTTATTAGATAAATTAACTCCATCAAATTCTTTTATTAAATCATCAACATTTTTTGCTTCAGGATATTTATCTTTAATATTTTTATAAAGACTATATCTATATTGATAACTTTGACACATAGTTAAATCAGCATCAATAAAATTAGTTTTCCCTAATATAGGGAAAATATTAAATTTATTTTGTTTTAATTTATCAGCAATCAAATATCTATCAAATACTGTTTTTAAAATATTTTTTGCTTTTTGTTGATAATCCGAAGTATTTTCATTAAATACTTTATTCATGTCGATATTAAAATCTGCCGCTAAAGTATTAAATTTTTCATATTTATAATAATATGAATCTTCATCTCCATATGTGTATTCCTTAATTAATTCATAATAAGCAGCAAAGTATTTTTTATTTTTATCTAACCACTCATATCCATAAGGTCTTTTTGTTTTTATTAAATCTTCCTTTAAATAAGTAAAATCATTTCTTGTATATTTTTCCAATGTTGAAAACATATTATAGTTTTCCGAATAATATTTTTTACTTTTATCTGAAAAAGTTTTGTTAAGATTATCAATAATTAGCCTTTCCTGAATTACCTTAAAATAATTTTCTAAAAAATAAAGACTAATCAAATTATCATCACTATTTGATATTTCTTGATTATAATAATCAATCTGAGAATCAATGTATTTTTTTAAAAGATTACTATTTTGGCTTAATATAAATTTTAATTTATTATTATATTTAATATATTTTTGTAAATTATTTTTCATCAAATTGTTATATTCAATAGACATGTCCGTGTTAACTTTATTGAAATTGATCAATTCTGAAATCAAATCATAATTTTCAGTTAACATTTGAGCGTCAGTTTTCTTATTTTTTTTAGTTGTAGTATTAGTATCTTCAATACCAAGAAAAGTATTCATTAAAGGTGTTACCTCGTCGTCAAGTTTATCCATTTTCTCAGATAATCTATATTCCTGATTTTCAGCTTTATTTTGAAAATCAACCAGATTTTTAATAGTTTTAAATTCAAAATATTTATAACCAGAAAATAATATTAAAACTAAAACAAAAAAACATATAAAAAAACGAAAGAAATTTTCATTATTATTCATAATAAGCAATTTTACCGCTCAATCTTCAAATATACAATTTAAACGAAATTCATTCCAAATCTGTTTCAATTTTTGAACATTAAACATAATTTCATTTCTCATCCATTTTTATTTTCTTCCAAAATAGATTATTATTTAAGTGTTAATTAGTTAACATAGTTATGGAAGACAAAATAAAAGCAGTTTCCTATTTTGATGGTGGTTTATTACAATTGATTGGTTGGTCGATTCTAGGTGGTTTAATTACTTTTGTTACTTTGGGAATTTGTTATCCTTGGGCTTTATGTATGGTTTATGGTTGGAAAATCAACCACACCGTTGTCGAAGGCAAACGTCTTCGTTTCACTGGTACCGCCATGGATTTATTTGTAAATTGGATTAAATGGTTTTTCTTATGCGTTATTACTTTAGGAATTTACAGTTTCTGGTTAGGTATTGCCCTAGAAAAATGGAAAGTTAAAAATACCGTTTTTGAATAAAAAATGCTTAAAATCATTTTGGGTATTTCGGTATTATTAAATTTTGTTTTAGGTTTTTTCTTTTTTAAATCCACTTCAACTTCTGATAATTTATTTCTAGTCGAACGAATTATCGACGGCGATACTTTTATTATCGAAGGCAATCGACAAATTAGATTAATGAGTGTCAATGCACCAGAAGTTGGTCTTTGTGGCAGCGACCAAGCCACCGCCAAATTAACTGAACTAATTTTAGATAAAGAAGTTCGTTTGGAAGGGGAGATCAACGATCATTTTGGCCGATTTTTAGCTCTAGTTTATGTTGATGATGTTTTAATTAATGAACAAATGATTCTTTCTGGTTGGGCCCGTTTTACCTCCACTGCTTCATCAGAATCAGAAACTTTAAAAACCGCTTTTCAAAAAATAAAAGAACAAAAACTCGGTGTTTTTAGTTATTTATGTCTTCAAACCACCAACCCCAAAAATCCCAAATGTAATATTAAAGGCAATGTTAAAGACGGCAAAAAAACTTATTTTTTCCAAGGGTGTGGTAATTACAGTAATGTCGCTCTCGAACTTGATCAAGGTGATCAATGGTTTTGTTCCGAAAGAGAAGCTATTGATTCTGGTTTTACCAAATCAGCCAATTGCTATAACAAGACATATTAAAATTGGAACTCAATTAAACATTATAGACCAGATTTTTTAATCATCATTATTTTGCTATTATTTATATATGCGTCACTGGCGTTTAGTTTTGGCGTTCTTAATAATTTTTGGAGTTATTTTCTGCCTAAAAAAAGGAGAACTTTTATTAGCCACCAATTCCTGGGAAGAAACTAGTTGGAGCGGTTCATCTCTTGTTTTACCTTCCAATACTGATTGGTTTAATACCGATTGGAAATATCGCCAAAGTATTGGGGTAACCAATAGTTCTGGATCAATTCTAACTGATTATCAAATACCTATTTTCATTAATACTTCATCTCTTATTTCCGGTTCGAAGATGAAAAATGATTGTAGTGATCTTCGTATTACTGACTCAATTGGAACTACAATTCCTTATTGGATTGCTACCTCACCATCATCAAATACTTGCGGCCAAACTACTACAAAAGTTTGGGCTAAAATTTCATCATTACCAACTTCTGGAACAAATTTATATTTATATTACGGCAATTCTTCAGCGGTTTCTCAAAGTAATGGTAATAATGTTTTTAATACTTTTGCCGATTTTACTATTGGTACTTCTTTACCATCAAACTGGACAAAAACAGATATTGGTACTAATGGTACTTATAGTGTCGGTAGTAGTTTATTCATTTCAAACACAAATGGAGAAGATGTTTGGAATAATATTTATGGAGCCACTCACGTTTACAAAAATACAAAAATTACTGGCAGTTTTATTGCCGAGGCTTTAATTACTTCTCAATCTAATGCCAATGAATGGGCTAAAACTGGAATTATGGTTGCAAACAGTATTGGTTCTACTCGATCCAATGGTCAAGCTTTTATTATTTCTACTCCAGGAAACGGCATCGCATTTCAATATCAAGGAGTTGGCTTGACTTCATTAGCTGCTGATACCGAGACTCATTCTGGTCCTCCCAGTACTCATTCTTTTCCTCTTTTTTTAAAGCTCAAAAAAGATATTAATAATTCAGTCTCTGGTTTTTATAGTGCCAATGGTAGTTCCTGGACTCAACAAGGAGCTGCTTATTCTCCTGCTGGTATTTCTTCAGATCAATATGTAGCTCTTTTCATCACTCCTCATAATATAAGTGCCACTGGCAATGCTACTTATACTTTTTTCTATACTCGAAAATATTCAGGAACCGAACCCTTAGTTTCTAATCCTACTAACGAACAAAAGACTTACACATCTTCTAATATCTACACTTCATCAATTTTTGACACTGGTTATGCTGCCACTTTTGGTAATATTAATTTTGGAGTTACCACTCCTTCTAATACCTCAGCAATAGTTAAAGTTCGCACTTCCAATAATGCAGATATGTCCGGTTCTACCGAATTCTCCTCTTGTGATTTTGTTAATTCTAATACTGATATTTCTACTAATAATTGTGTTAATGATGGTCAACGTTATCTTCAATATCAAATTACATTAAATTCTTCGGACGGTCTTTTTACTCCCACTTTTAATAACATTAGTATTCAATATTCTCCACCAACATTTACGGTTTCTTTTTTAGCTGGTTCACATGGTTCAATTTCTGGTACCACTCCGCAAATTATTGAATATGGTAGTAATACTTCTTCAATTACTGCCACGGCCGATAGTGGTTATCATTTTACAAATTGGAGTGATGGTAACACTCAAAATCCTCGAGAAATTTTAGCCATTACATCCAACAAAACAGTTACAGCTAATTTTGCTGCCAATGATGTTAGTGCTCCAATTATTTCTAATGAATCGGCCACAGTCAGTTCCAATTCAGCTGTTATTACTTGGACTACCGACGAAAATGCTTCCTCTTTAGTTCAATATGGTCTCAATCAAAATTATGGTTTTGTCACCTCTGAAACGGATACTATTACTCGAGTTTCTAGTCACAGTGTTACCTTGTCCAGCCTTAAATCTTGTGCCCGATATTTTTACCGAGTAATTTCCTCTGATTCAACTAGCAATCAATCATCCTCGGCTCAAAAAACTTTCAGTACTAGTGGATGTGCCGCTTCCACTATTGTTAGTGGCACTGAAACTACTCTTCCAACAACTGGTGGTACTATCCAACTTATTAACAGTTTTTCCACAGCTCAGCTTGATGTCCCCAGTAATTATGCCGACGAACCAGCTACTTTTCAAATAAATAAATTAAGTACTTCTTCAGCCCCAATTACACCTAGCGGTAAATCAATTGCCACTAATAATTTTTATGATTTAATTGCTGTCACTGAGAACAACCAACAAATCGATACTTTTGAAAATCCAATTACTTTTACTGTTTCTTACAGCACGGATACTGAAAACGATTTTGATGAATCTACTCTTGATGTTTATAAATATGACGGTTTCGGTTGGATCAAGAAAAACTGTTCATTAAATACTTCAACCAATACTCTCACCTGTAGTCTTAATGGTTTTTCTAGTTATGCCCTTTTAGGTAGTTCAAAAAATAATTCCTCAAACAATAGTAATTCTTCTTCTAATAATTCATCATCTACTTCTAGTTTTTGCAACGATGCTCCACCAGTTTTCGCTCCTGATTTATTTCAAATAAATTCTTCTAGTAATACGGCTAAAATTTTCTTCACTCCACTTTCTGACACCAATCATTATTATATTTCTTTTTCTACCAAACCTATTGCTGAAGATTACAGTGCTGATGTTACTTTAGCCCGTGAAGGTGTTCAAAATTTTACTATAAATTTATTAAAACCTAATACTATTTATTATTTCAAAGTTAGAGGCCAAAACGGTTGTATGCCAGGGAATTGGAGTAATATAATGAAAATTAAAACTAATTCTCAAATTTATTACAAAAATTTTTCTCCTACCAACAATTTATCTTCATCAAAAATTATTACCACTCCAACGTCAATTAAAAAAAATAGTGAGTCGACCAAAATCACTTCAATACCGACTCAATCACCTAAACCAATAATATCTCAATCACTCAAGAAATGTTTTCTTTGGTGGTGTTGGTAAGCTTGTATTTTCCTGTTATCATTAATCAGTTACTTATTTTTAAATAAAAAATGAAAAAATATTTAATTTTGTCCTTTTTATTTTTATTAGTTATTACCCCTGTCGTTGCCAAAGGAACACCTACAACATCTGGACAGCAAATGAATTCAAATTCAACTACAGTTACTACCACTACCAATCCAACCGACAAACCAATCGTTTCTCCAACTGGCAATCAAGTCCAAAATAAAAATGAAGTTCAAACCCAAAACCAAGGTCAAGAAAAACAAATTGAAATTAAAACTCAAGAATCAGAAGAGTTAACTCAAAAAGTTTCCGATCAAGTTCATGAATTGATTGATACTGTTGGTGCCAAAAAAGGTATTGGTCAAGAAGTTAAAGAAGTTGCTCAAAATCAAATCAAAAATCAAGAAAATATTAAAAGCAGTTTAGCTCAGCTCCAACTTCGAAAATATTTTATTAAATTTTTTATCGGTTCCGATAAGAAAGTTATTCAAGATGTAGAAGAAAAAATAGAACAAAGTAAATTAATGATTCAACAACTTGAAGAATTAAAACTAAAAACTAAAAATACCGCCGATCTTCAACAACTCCAAGAAACTATTGATCTCATTACTTATCAAAACACTTCTCTTCAAGAAAAAATTGATATTGAAAATCAATCAAAAGGAATGTTTGGTTGGTTAACAAAATTATTCAACAAATAATAAATTTTCTCAAAGATCAAAAATTGAATTTTTCCCAAAAACTGCTAAGATACTATCTTCATGATTACAAAATTGGGAAAACAAAAATTAGAAGAGAAAATTATCTCTCTTAAGGCGGAATTACTTCAAACTTATGAAAAAAGAAGTGAGGCTGCTGAAGAAGGGGATCTCAAAGAAAATTCCGCCTATATTGCCTATGGCGAACAATCTCATGTTCTCAACGCTCAGATAATTGAATTAATTGAAGATTTGAAATCATCAATAGTTATTGAAGCACCAACTCAGACCGAAACTGTTGTTTTTGGTTCCAAAATTACAGTTCGTTTTGAAAATGATCAACGGGTTAGTACTTTTGTTTTAGTTGGCAAAAATGATGCTCGTATTTTTCCAGATTGGATTTCTATTGATAGCCCTTTGGGTATTGCTACCCTAAATCATAAAATAGGGGACAAAGTTGAAGTCAACGGCCAATCAGTTTCTATTTTAGACATCACTATAAGTAATATCTAATCCCATAATATTGATTTTTTAAAGAATATTTCATATAATTCCACCCGAATATAAAAAAGTGTTATTGCAACACCTATATTTCTATTCATTTTGTACTTTAACATTCTAAAGTGTGTTTATAGACTCCACTTAGGACCTTTGTCCTGTGTGGAGTCTATAAAAAATAAAAAAAAGAAGAGAGGTGATTTATTTGAGAAAATTGTGGCTAAATACTGTTTCTATTTGGTTGATAGTAATCGGTTTTATTCTGGTTTGCATCGGCGGTATTAGTAAAATTCCTGCAAACCCTGTCAATCAAACATCCCCGACAGTCACACCTGTTCAAACAACTGAGACCACCACAGTAGATTCTACTAATGATGGTACGTCGTTCTGGACTTGGTACTGGTTGTTTGGTAACGAATCTAACTCCAGCTCCGGTTCTGATGACCCTGGTTCTGATTACAGTTCCGGTTGGGACAGTTGGTCCAGTGGTAATGACTCTAGTCCCGATTCAGATTATGACTATGGTTATAGCTACGACTTTGATTACAGTTCCGGTTGGGACAGTTACGACAATTATGATTCTGGCGGTTGGGACAGTAGCTATAGTGATGGCTTTGATTCCGGCGGCTGGAGCAGTAGTGACGGTTGGTAAGGAGGAAAACTTATGTTTTTTATCAAACTTGGCGCTGTTCTTCTATTTGTTGGTTTAGTATTTTACTTTGTCAACAAGTATGACGAACAAATTCTGGAATTTTTCCAGAAAATCTTTCCCAGACAATCAAAAGAGGAGGAAACTATGGAAGACGAAAAAAATTCATCCAAGTCTTTTGATACCGATGACAGTTCAGATTCTCGTTCGGTTTCAGAAACTGAGCAATTTGAACAACTTAAATCCGACAGTTTTGTCGAATTTAATCCAGATCCATCCAAACCAATCATGAAGGAATTCATGGTTACCGGCACTGGTATTTTGTTTGGCCTAAGACATCTGGGAAATGGTAACTTCCAAGAAACCGACGATCGATCGCCACTTTTTATTCTTGATGATGGAAAATATTTTATCATCAAGCTTAAAGACGGTCGATGGGTTGCTTTCAACGAAGAAATCACAATCCAAGATAACTCTGCCAGTGAATTTAATTCTAACGGAGAGAAATTCACCAAAGGAGGTCAATTACCCGACAGCTGCATTTTCAAGTGGCGCAATATGTCTTTATCTGTTATGTCCGTTGGTTACGCGAAATATCGTCATGTTGGCGGCAAATCGCATCTGGCCAATAA
>Ga0074198_1000924_pt1 | contig 23921 bp, 20 predicted proteins | sample EPASupsiteSAE323_FD_64527 | JGI IMG/M metagenome (GOLD analysis project Ga0074198, IMG submission 64527) | Bioremediated contaminated groundwater from EPA Superfund site, New Mexico - Sample SAE3-23 | ecosystem: Environmental > Aquatic > Deep subsurface > Groundwater > Contaminated ...
AAAGGTTCTGTAATTAAAAATATTGGACTTGATCAATTAATTCCCGAAACTAAAATTGCTGAAAAATGTGAAGAATTTAAATTTGATAAGATTAAACTGGAAGGATTTACAGACTATTTTGAGGCTGAACCGATTGCAGAATCAACTGACAAATCAGTTAAAAAACAGGTTGCTGATAAAGTAAACAAACTAATAGCTCCTGATGCATCTGCTGAAATTGAAGCTCTCAAAAATCAATCTTACCTTGATAAAAATAAAAGATTATACAAGTTATACAAAAATAATGAATATAATCCTCAGCTAAAAGACTATTTGCTGTCTTGCAGGATGAATTACATTAATGAAAATTTTAAACCTGAATGGGCAAAAATAGTAAATGATAACTGTGGAAAATATAAATTAACAACACAAAAGGATAAATTAACTATAGTAAGCCAGATTCTTCAGGAATCAGCTCTGGATCCAGGCGCTGAATCTCACGTGGGAGCTTGGGGTTTAGGACAAATTATGCCGTCTACAGCAGCATCTTTAAATGACTTGTTCTATAAAAGCAGTGATTCATTAATTTCTCTGGACCATAAATTAGATATTAAGAAGGTACCAGATAATATTGAGGCCTGTATAATAACCAATGCCGATAATTTTCGGCGTTATCAAGCATGTGAAGATAAGTATAAAACCTCACTTGCTGCATACAATGCAGGAACAGGTCCTGTAAATGCATATTTAAAAGGTATAAGTATTAAAACAGATAAAAGTATTATTAATCCTAACAAAAAAAAGACTGCTCACGGCATTCCTCCTTTTGAAGAAACGCAACTTTATGTCAAGTACATTGAAGACACAAGAAACTATATACAGGAACATTTAGATAATCTTAATCCGACTTTAAAAGCCTGTTTAGAGCTTAAATAAGAAATAATAATCTTGATTTATATAGCAATTAATAATAAAAGGAAATAAAAAATGACTTACCTGACAAAAACAGTTGGTTTTTATTCAAATTATCCAAAAGAAAAAATAGAAAATTTAAAGTTTACTAATAGATATACATATCAAAATAATGATCAAATTTCTTTTCAAAAAGGAAATCTGAAAAGTTTTTCCGGCGCAAAAATTAAAAAAACAGGAATAAAAAATAAACCTGCATTGAAGAAAGCCATTAAAATAGCAGCAGGAATAGTAGTTACTATTCTTTTAATTAAGTCCGGACACAACCTGATTAATAAAACAAAACCTGATTATTCTCTGGATAAAATAGAGAAAGCTGCTGAAAAACTTTCAACCAATTTAAAATTTGAAAAAGCTGATCTGGTTAACGATATTAACAAGATAATGAGAGGACAAAAATTACCTCAGGAATCTGTTGATCTGTATATGACAACTGTATCTGACTCTAAACCAAAGGTTTATATGTCTGAAAATGCCGGACAGATGATGGATGTACTTGCAATCGCAGCCAGTTCACCGAGCAATAAAGACCAGATAACCCCCTCTATACTAAAGCCATTTCTTATAAAGGGTTTAAAGTATGATAAGGGCTCAATACTTAATGATGCTCCTGATGCTATTACGGGAGACGGTGAACCCTGGTACTATATAGCAGCTTCTCTGCTGAGTAAAAATTATCCTAACATAGCTGATCATATGCCACAGGCAGAAAGAGAAACGTTGCAATCAAGAGGATTTTTCAAGAGTGTTGCCGATGATTTTATGGAAAGTATTGGCAAAAAAGCACCGCCTGAACAATATCTGGGAGATATCCTTGATGCAAGAGACCATGAATATATGATAGAAATACTTTCAAACAGAGGTGATTTGCTTAATCTTCCTTCCGACAATAAATGGTTTGGCCCTGCTGCTGTAGGATATTCAATCAGAGGTAAATTAAGTAACATAAAAGGCATGACTCCTCAAGATTGTGAGAAATTCTTAACAGAATATATCCAAAATCCTTCAAATCATCAAAGATTTAATACAGATGATTTGTACAGAGATAAAGTTATTTCAAGTTACATATACTTTAATTTAAACGAAGCCATTGAACACAATTCAGGAAAGGTTAATTCAGGACTATCTGCCCTGGCTATGCAGGAAGCCAGTTTGTTTACGAATAAAACCGGTGAAATACTACTAAATCAGGTTAAAGAAGAAGTTTCTCAGTTCTATTTATTTAGTAATGAAACCAAAAAACTCGATGTCGCAATAAAAACAATGGTATTGGCAAGAAATAATCAATATTCTCTGTTAGCACCTGAAACAAGATTCGCAATGAGAAAATTTGAGGTGGAACATCCTGCATCTACTGCTACAGCTACATTTAAACTTGCTGAAGATCATTATCAAATTCAGTTAAGCAAAGAAGCTAAAAATCATGAAGTTTTACAGATGAATGTTTATCTTGAAACTACAAGACCTGAAGGAAAACTAAATCCTACAGCAATTAAAAAAGCCTGTCAGAACTTGATAAATTATAATTCTAATATGCTGGTTAAAATTAAAAATGAAATAAAAGTTGAAGAACTTGCAGATCCGGCAGGAGACAGAATAAAAACTCTTAAAAATATGGATAATAACCTTTTTAAACAAAATGAACAATTAAAAACTATTATTAATCAAATTGACAAACCAAAAGGATCAGAAGAAGTAAAATCAGCAGAACCTACTCTTATAGACAAAGCGAAAAAATATTTAGGTGAACAAGCAAATGATTTAGTTGAAAAAACTAATGAATTAGGTAAAGACATTACTGATATTGTTAAAAATGTTGGTAATGTTGTTGAAGGAGCCGGTAAGTTAATTGAAACAGGCAAAAACCTTACAGGTAATTAATTATGTTAGAAAAAATTCTTATTCTTCTAAAATAACTCTGTTTTGGTAGACTGTTGCCATAAAACTGAGAAAATCATTCAATGAACCGGGCTTTTGATTCCAGTAATCAGCCAGATTTTTGAAATATTCCAGTTCATATTTTCGCATTATCAATGCTTTCATTATCTGATCTAAAGAATCAGCAAAATCTTCACTGGTAATCTTTCTTGAACATAGGTTATAAATCGGATGTTCGCTGCTTTTGCTTTTTGCACCAACATTCTTTATTACTCCCTGTTTCTCTGTTGCATCAAATATAGCAGGATAAGCAGCACAAACGAACGGCCTACAGCTATAAATTTCGCATCTTCCAACTATTCCTTCAATACATAAATTTGAAGGATCACTATACTGTTCCAGAAGAAACTGACATTTTAAAGTTCCCGGTACAAGCTCACTTTCGTTCATTTTTAAATTAAATCGATAAAAAATATCTTTATTTTCGTCTGTAAACTTGAATAATGCGGTATATTTAGACTGATATTCAATATTTTCATCATTCTCAACAGGAGAAATTTCAGCAAATGAAAGGGGATCAATCTTTAAGGTTTTTGATATGTTTAAAATATCATATCCGGTTAAAGCAACCGCATATTTTCTACAACATCCGCTGTGACAGGACTCACAAATCAGCATATCTTACACTCTAATAAATTATTCGGATTATCCAAAACATAACAGGTATAGTAAATTATAGCAATTATTCTATGTTCAAAGATATTTTATTACTTCTTACTCTTTAACCCCGCCCATCATTATTCCCTTTACAAAGTATTTTTGACCCAGCAAAAATACTCCTATTACAGGAATAACGGAAATTACAGCACAGGCCATTAGCTGCCCCCATTCTGTGGATTCTCGAAAGCTTCCTTTAAATACAGCCAGACCTACAGGCAGAGTCCGCATAGTATCAGAATTTGTTATAATAAGGGGCCATATAAAACTGTTCCAGGTAGTAATAAAAGTAAATATTCCAAGAGTTGCGATTGCAGGAAGTGCTAAAGGAAGGGCAATTTTCCAGAAAGTCTCAAACGGATTGCACCCGTCAATTTTTGCCGCATCTTCAAGCTCAATCGGCATACCTTTAAACCACTGCCTGAGAAGAAATATTCCAAACCCTCCAAATAATCCCGGAATTATAAGCGCATAATATGTATCTATCCAGTGTAATTCTCTCATCACAAAGAAAAGAGGAATAATATTGACCTGCGGCGGAATCATCATTGTAGCCAGAATTATGAAAAACAACGGATCTCTACCTTTAAACCTGAGTCTTGCAAAGGCATAAGCTGCCATTGAAGAAACTATAATTTGTCCTGCTGTCGTTAAAATTGCAACAATTGTACTGTTGAAAAAATATTTCGCAATCGGTATTGCCTGTGACACTTTAAAATAATTATCTATGGCAACAGGCTCCGGTATCAATACAGGAGGATAAGCAAAAATCTGCTTTTGAGTCATAAGAGACGTTGCCAGCATCCATAAAAACGGCACAAGCATGGAAACCGCACCAAGTGTAAGGATGATGTATGCAAGAGTTTCTTTAAAATTAATTTTCATTTTCATGTTTCTAATCCTATTATGATGATTATAACTCGTTTTATTTATTCGGAATATTATCTAATTTCGGTTTCACAGGCAAAGCCTGTAAGTAACATTTATTGTTTGCACAAGTTGAATGTTGTAAGGTTTTACGAGGTTTTCATTTCTTTCTTTTATGACGAAAAGAAAGAAATGAAACAAAGAAAGAAACGACTTTTGTTCATCACTGCTGCTAAGCACTTATATTAAAGTTTTTATTCCCTGACGAAATTAACTCACCTTCCCGTTGGTCAGGCTCAAACAGAATTTCTATAGATTATAATGACATGCAAGCAGCAGTAAGCTGTGTTCAGTTAGGGGTACACCCCTGAAACCCCCTAGATTTTATAGAAAGATTAAATAAAAAAATTAAAAAGTATTATCGAACACGTAGTATATTAGAGAGCATTTAAACAGTTTTCTTGCGGAGATTTTCCTAAAACTTATGCTTCCTGCTAACTCAACAAACTCATACTCTGTATCAATCATTGCAAAAGTTTCTTCTTTTTATTTTTCTTCCCAATTCAGAATAAAAAATATATCGTTAATTAAAGTGTAAGTTTTAGGAAAATCGTAGCTATAAAACTGTTTATTAGGCTCTCTTATATACGGCATTATTCAGCAAAATTTTTTACTGCCCCTTGCGGGTGAGCTCTGACTTGAATCTATATTTTATATTTTTGATATATTCCCAGAGCGAATTTAAAAAATTTTGCGGTTCCAGCTATGAAGATATAATTGCAACGTTAGCAAGATGCCTCGACTTCGCTCGACATGACAATAAGTACCTTTATTAATCAAGTTCATCTTTAGACAATATCTCAATATTATCCTTACTATGAATAAATATTATGCAAGAAATAAGTTTTTTGACATATTGTGATCCAAAATCTTTCAATCTTTCATTTAAAACATGCAAATTATCAGCTAAGAACTCAGATATAACCAGCTTACCTGATTGAGCAAGAGCCGTTATAATATCCATACCGTCCTTATTAAAAAATTCTTCAATATAAATTATCTCAGGAGACTGAAAATCAATAAATTTTAATGCTTTATTCAGGTCAAAACCGATTCTTTCGTTTAATTCACACTGATTAATATCCGGCAGGTCATATTTAACAATAGACTCAATAGTCATAATATTTTTATTCTTTGAATCAAGCGAAGATAAAATAGAATAAATATTGGAAGTTTTGCCGCTCAAATTTGACCCGCAAACCAGTATAATCCCTGATTTTGCTAATCCTGCCTTTAATAAATCAAGATTTTCAGTATTTGCAAATATTTCTTCAAATTTTTTAGGCGGTTTATATAGCTTTATTGATATTCTTTCACCTTTAATCGTAGGGAATGCTGAAACACTTGCTATTATTTTTAAAGGATCAACAAAGAATTTTAATTTACCTAGCTGAGGTATCTCTGAAACAGCAGGATCAAGGTTAGAAATGATTTTAAGCCTTGATATACAAAGAGGAACAAGTAGAACAGGAATATTTCCTTTATAAAAAATTTCATGATCCTTTTTAAACTTAACACCTATACCGTTTGGAATATGTTCAAGAAAGATTTCAGAGGCATTTTCAGTTACTGCCTGATACAAAATAGCCTGAACAATTCTTTGTGCCTGAAATTCATCATGAACTTCATCATTAAGCTCTTCCTGCCAGTCAAATTCATCACTAACTGATAGCCCGAAGTCGTTTATTTCAGCTTCTTCAGTATCATAATTTATGTTTATTGCTTCAAGTATACTTCTTTCAGAACAAATAACCGGTTCAAGATTTAGATTGATTGAATCAATTAGATTGTTTATAAAAAACAAGTCCAGAGGATCTGCCATCGCGATTGTTAATACTTCTTCAATCTTAAATAATGGAATAATTCTGTATTTCTTCGCATCATTTCTTGAAATATATTGCAAGCATTTCTTGTCAAGAATGTAATCATCCAGATTTACGTAAGGTATATGCAATTTGGCTTCAATAAAACTTAAAAGACTATCTTCTGAAATCAGATTCATTTGCATCAAAACCTGAGCAAGATTCAAACTCATTGTCTCAGCAGTTTCTTCTGCTTTTGACAAATCATCATAGTTTATAAGACCATCTCTTACAAGGTCATACTTTAACTTTTCTATAGTTTTATTGGTTAAAAGTTCCTGCATGTTTTTATTCCTGTCACTAATTATTCCTTATAATATTTTCGGATGTACTTGAACCATTATTAAATATTGATATATTAAAAAACCGAAAACAAATTTATATTAAGTGTTCCTACTGCATATTCAAATATTTTTTTACCATATTAATCACATTATCAAGATCAAACGGTTTTGTTATATACTCATCAGCTCCTGTATCCTGACCTATAATCTTGTCTTCGTCCTGAGACCTCGCTGTAACCATTAAAATCGGAATATCCTTATATTTTCTGTCAAATTTTAACAGTCTTGAAACCTTATATCCGTTTATTTTGGGAAGCATGACATCCAGTATTATGAGATCCGGTTTTTCATTTTTTGCTTTGTTTAAAGCTTCCTCCCCATCATGTGCCGTTAAACAGTTAATACCTTCCGTTTCAAGCATAAAACGCAGTGTTTCAACAATATCCTGCTCATCATCAACTATAAGAACTGTTTTATTATCTGACATAAATTACCTCTTAATTTTAATACTGTTTTTTAGTCTTTCTATTCAGGCTGATTACTGATCTTTCCGCATATTCAATTAATTCATCACTTGTAATAGCATCCTCAGGATACACAGAAATTCCAATCTGCAAGTTTTCAAGTGCATATTCGCTTTGTAAAATCTGTTCCTTAAAGCTGTCTATTAATTTTTGTGCATCTGTTTTATTTGAATTCGGCATAACTATTTGCATTTTACCGTCTTGAACAAAAAATTTACACCTGTCAAAATTCTTTATTTTATTAATTTTCTCTGATGAAATATCTTTTATTATTGAACCAGAACCTATTTCTTCAAGACAAATTAATGCAAGACCTGAATGATTGAATTTTGAATGCTGTAATTCATTATCAAGCTCAAGTATAAATGTATTATAATGCATCATAACCGGTAAAATAAAGGAAAATTTGCTTCCTTTCTTTAATTCGCTTTCAAGCCATATTTCTCCTCGATGGGCTTCTATAAGCTGTTTGGCAATAGGAAGTCCCAGTCCAGTTCCCCCGACTTCTCTGCTTAGGGAACTTTCTATCTGCTGGAATTTGTCAAATACTTTTGGGATATCGGATTCTTTAATGCCTATGCCTGTATCTTTAACGCTAATTTTTACATAATCTCCTTTTAAAGGGAGCTTTTTACCTGAAAATGTATCAAAAAGTTGTGTATTAATTGAGCTGGCATTTATTTTTTTGGCAGATATCGTTATTTCACCATTTTCAGAGGTAAATTTTACTGCATTTGAAATAAGATTGGATAAAACCTGCTCAATTCTGTTTATATCACCATAGATTTGTGGAAGATCAGATGCAATTTTCATTGTTAATATTATGCTTTTCTTTTCTGCAAGATTTTCAAAAGTTGATTTTACAAATTCAATTGGTTCTGCAATATTAAGAGGCTCAAACCTGAAGTCCATTTTACCGGCTTCAATCTTTGAAAGATCAAGTAAATCATTGATAATACCTGATAATCTGTCCACATTTCTTTTTGCTATATTTAAAAAGTTATCCTGAATTTTTGTAATATCGCCTGTTTTGCCGGAAAGCATAATATCAAGAGAATTTTTTATTGAAGTTAAAGGTGTTCTAAGTTCATGAGATACAATTGAAATAAATTCTGACTTTAATTTTTCCAGTTTTTCCAGTTTTATATTAGTCTTTTTAATTTCTTCATAAAGAATAGCACTTTCCAATGGTAGCGAAACCTGCTTAACAACAGTTTGAAAACAGGTTGAATCTTCACCGGAAAAATCATTTTCTCTCAGTATTTCAACTGTTCCAAAAAACTTATCAGATGTACTTATCGGAGAAAACAGAGTATCAAAATTTAACATACCAAGGTCAAATTTGCCGTTTTCCTCTTTGTAATGTTTTTTAACCTTAATATTGTTCATTGAAAGTTCAAATGGCAGTTTTTTATCTTCAAAAAGGCTTTTATAACCAACCATGGCTCTCAATTTTAATGCCTGTTCAAGCCTGTCTGATATCGGATATGCTGAATTTATTATTAATGTTGCATCTTCAGGATCATTTGTAACTAACGCCAGACAGAGAGAAAAATTTAAACTTTTTTCCAGTCCGATATTCATAATATCAATAAGTTTTGTTTTATCCAAAGTACCTGCAAGCTGTGAACTTGTGTTATAAAGTACATTCAACTGATACAGACTTTTTGCAAGTTCACTGTTATTTGTGTATAAAATATCGAGAAGTTTTTTAATCCGTAAATGTGCATTAACTGTAGCAATCAGGATACTGTCACTGAAAGGCTTTGTTATATAACCGTCTGCTCCGACAAGAACATCTTCTGAAGATGATTCGTTTGATATAAGCAGTATTATTTGTATATCATTTGCCTGATTCTGGAGTTTTAGTTTTTTGCAGACTGAAGAAACATTAATTGTGGTATTAATTGAATCTATCAGTGCGATATCAGGCAAAAATTCTTCTGTTATCAGGAGAGCTTCTTCCTCATTAAAAGCATATTTAGCTTCATAGCCTACTTCATTAAATAAATTAGCTATGCTCTGGTCTGTATCCGATTTTTCGCAAATGATTAAAATCTTTGACATAACAGCATATTATTCCAAACTCCCTAGTTATTTATATTTTATCAGTAAAAGCATGTAATAGTAAATTTTGGCAAAAACATTTTAACAAGAGACAGCCGTCTCTTGTTAATAAGCTATTAAACTAATTGGCCTTATTCTTTACTTTTCAGTTCCTGAATTTCTTTTTCTATTGGCCATTTATTGAAAGCAAAATAGAGAATGACTATGTAACTAATGATAGGAACTACTGCAAGTAAACCCCAGGCAGGTGCATAACCTGCTTTTTTAGCTATATGCCATCCAGATATACCCAGAATAATCTGGGCAATAAGACCTACAACGTAAGGTCCTGTATGTGTCATAATTTTCCCCCTATAAATTAAAAACGAGTGTAAAATTTCTAATATAATCGGGCTTAAGTATTTTCTTTATTTGTTTCCAAATCAAGAATTTTTGCAAGTGCCTTGATGTCTCCCTTTAGTTTAAAATATTCGGCAAATTTAGGAGTTGTTTTTAAAACATATGACCTGCCGTTTTTATCTTTTTTCCTGGTAATTAAGCCCTTTTCGAGGAGCTCTTGAATATGGTCGTATGCTGATTGACCTCTTAATTCTATTAATTTTGTTTGTCTAATGGGCTCTTTTATTGCTATAACTGAGAGTGTCCTTAGTGCCCCTGATTTTAGCTCAACAGGGACAAGCTTCTCAACAATATCCATATATTCGGTTCTGACTTGAATGATATAGCCATTTTCATCGTCTATTTCAAGTGCCCCGTCTCTTGAAGAATAATCCATAATAAGGTCAAGAAGAGCAGATTCAACTTCAAAAGCATCTTCCTGAAGAATTTCTGCAATTTCTTCAACGGTCATTGCTTTTGCTGTAACAAAAAGAACTGTTTCTATTCTTGACTTTAAGGACATTTCTTATTTACCAATTAATCTTATGCACCCTGAACTATGTAAAGATCAGAGTAAAATTCTTCCTGCACAAGGTCTATTCTACTTCTTGCAGACAAAAACAGCAAGGTTATATAAGTTGAAATTTTATCCATTCCGGTTTCATTCAGCTCTGAAAGCTCAACTTTTTCGTTTGTTTCAAATAGTCTGAGTAAAATATTATGAAGTTTGTCTATTCCTTCTTCAATATACTCTTCGTGCGCCATTTCAAGAATATCATCAGGCGTAAAATCAGCGTAGGATCTTGTACGTCTTTGAGCTCTTTCCTGTGCATTTATTAATGAGCGTTTTTTCTCAATTTTTTCATAAAATTCAAGCTGTTTAATAAGATCATTTAAAGTTACTACTCTCTGTCTGTTTAATCTTACACTTGATCTTCTTGCAAGAGCATCTTCAAGAGATATTACATTGCTTGTATTTACCGTATCATCAATATCTGATTCTTCATATGTATCATCTTCAGCTTCATCTATCAGAGCAAGAGGATCAATTCCTTCAAGAACATCCGATTTTAACCTCAAAAGAACAGCAGCAAAAAGCAGGGTTCTGCCTGTGAATTTCAGATTATTTGATTTCAGCTCAACAAGATGCTGCAAATATTTATCTGTAACATCTACAATATCAATATTCCAGGGATCTATTTTCCCTGTTTTTGCCATATCAACGAGAATCTCTATTCCATCTGGCTGCTTTTCAAGCATTAAACTTCACACCTGTTACCTTTGTAATGCCGTTATTTTTCTGAGTAACACCAATGGATCTATTTGCTGATTCTATCATAGGTTTTCTTAAAGAAACTACTATAAATTGCGTATTTGAGGATTGAGCTTTTATCATTTGAGCAAGTTTTTCAACATTAATTCCGTCAAGATGCATGTCAACTTCATCAAATGCATAGAATGGTGCAGGCATGTAGCGTTGAATTGCAAATACAAAAGCCAGAGCTGTAAGGGATTTTTCTCCTCCGCTCATAGCTTCAAGTCGTTGCATCTTTTTACCTCTTGGCTGCGCCTCAATTGTAAGCCCACCCATAAACGGGTCATCATAATTATCAAGCACAAGACTGCCAATACCATCAGAAAGCTGTTCAAAAATATTCTTGAAGTTTTCGTTAACATTATTAAACGTATCCATAAAGGACTTGCGCTTCATATCTTCATAGCCGCCCATTCTCTCTATAATTTGACCTCTTTCGCTTGTCAGAGTATCAATTTTTGTCTTCAATTCCTGTTTTCTGTTTGAAACTTCATCATATTCGACAAGAGCTTTCATGTTAACAGGTTCAAGGTCTTCCATCCTTCTTTGAAGTTTTGCAATATTTTTATTCACTTCTTCCACAGATATATCAGGCTTTTTAATTGCTGCAACATCATAGCCCTGGGCAGTCAATTCTTCTCTAATGGTAAATAGTTCAGGCTCAAGTTCTTTTCTTCTGGCTTTATAGGCTTCTATCTGTTCAGCCATCCTTTCAACTTTGCTTTCAATAATATTTTTTCTTTTTTCCTGATTTAAAACTTCAGCGTTAATAGTATCTCTTTCCTGCTGCAATTCAATTAACTTACCGCCTATTTCCTTTATTTTTTCATCAAGTTCAACAAGTCTTTCCTGCGTTTCTTCAATTTCCTTTTTATGGAATTCTTTTTCCTGAGCAATGATTTTATTGTCTTTTAAGAATTTTTCAATATTTTCTTCATGCGCAGAAATAGCATCTTTTGTAAGACTAATTTCAGCAGTTAATCCTTTTATATCACCATTACAGTTAGCTAATTTCGTTTCATTATTTTTGATTTCAAATTCAATACTGTCTGTCAGATCATTTAACTTTGTTAAATCATCTTTTGGCAGGGAACTTTCGATAGAATTAATTTCTTTTGATAGTTTTGAAATGTTTTCATTTATTTTTTCAAGTTTAGAATTAACAGTATCAAGATTTTTTCCAGCTTCTTCAAGTTTAGGAGCTGATTCTTCAAGAACTTTCTGCGCTGAATTTATGTTTTCTTCAGCTTCATTGAGGTTTCTTGTAAGGTTTTCAAGTTCCATTCTTTTTTTATTCAGGTCATTCATTGTGCCTGAATATTCATGCCTTATCTTATCCAGCTTAGACTCTGTTTCAACTTTTGACCTTTCAAGATTTTCAGCTTTTTTCTCGAGTTCCTGAAGTCTGTTTTTGAAGATATTTAATTCTTCATCCTGTGATTGAGCAAATTTCAGGTTTGACTTGCTCATCGAACCGCCAGTCATTGAACCTGATTTCTCAATAAGGCTTCCATCAAGTGTAACCATACGGTATCTTCCGATAAGACTTCTTGCAACATTTAAATCTTCAACAATCAGGGTATCCCCAAGTGCATTATAAAAAGCCGGTTCATATATATCATCAAAATCTATCAGGTTAATTGCAAAATCAATTATTCCGTCTGCTTTTGGAAGTTTCATTCCTCTTGGCATAGGAGCTATTTTATTTAAAGGCAGGAATGTTGCCCTTCCTGCGCGGGATGATTTTAAAATTTCAATTGCAACACTTGCTATTTCATCAGTATCTACGACAATAAATCTCATCCTGCCGCCCATCGCAACTTCAAGGGCTGTTGAATACTTTTTATCAACTTCTCCTAACTGTGCAAGAGGTGCATGTATACCTGTTAAGCCTGAATCCATTATTGTATCTATTGCTCTTCCAAAACTTGCATCATCTATAGCTTTTTTACTTTCCTCGAGCTGGGTGACCTTTCTGTATGCAAGACTGATATTGTAATTCATGTCGCTGAGTTCATTTTTTACCTTATCAAGATCAAACAGGCAGTTTTTTTGCTGAATTTCAAAGTCTTTAAGTTCACCAGCCATCTCATTAACCTGAACATCAAGAATTTCTTTTTTTGAGGAATAATCTGTCTTTATCTGTTCAAATTTTTGTATTTTTTCCTTTGACTCTTCTATATCCCTTGAATATCTTGAAATTTTTTCTTCAAGAGCCAGTTTATCCTTTATTATGATATTTTCCTGATCTTTAAAAGTTTCCAGCTCTTTCCTTAAGGCATTTCTTTTTTCAACATGTTCATTTGCCGTTTTATTTATATTTGAAGCTTCGCTTAATAATCTTTCAAGCTCTTCCTTTTCCTTCACCGTATTTTGTTCAATGATTTTAATTTCGTCTTTTTTACTTTCGATTCGAAGATTAATATCTTCAATTTTTTCTTTAAGTCTTTCTATATTTTCTTTTGCAGTTTTAATGCTTGCTATATTATCTGTTGTAACCTTTTCAATATGGCTTATTGAATCCTGTTTTCTTGAAATAATACCTTTTAAAGCTTCTGCCTGTTTTTTAATTTCAATCTGTTCATCTTCGCCTTTAGTTTTTACGAGTTCTGAAATTTCCCTTAACTTTTCCTGCGTAACTTCAAGCTGTTTAATTAATTCCTTTAGTTTATGTTCCTCTTCTTTTTTTGCTTTATTGCCATCAAGAATACTTTCATGAAGTCTTTCAAATGAGGTTTTTATCTCAAAATATCTTACAAGAGAAAGTTTACTTTCATATTCGACTTTTTCATCCTTTAATTTTTGATATTTTAAAGCCTGTGTTCTTTCTTCCTCAAGCTGAGAAAGCCTGATATCAATCTCATTAAGGATAATATGCGACTTATCTACTCTTTCTTCAACAGTTTCAAGCTCTTTTTTTGCCTGTTCTATTCTTCTGTCAAAATCAGCTACTCCTGCGATTTCGTCGAGAATTTTTCTTCTTTCATTAGGAGTTGTGTTAATAATACTTGTGACATCTCCCTGCATCATCACGTTATAGCAGCCTGGTGAAATATTATGTTTGGATAGTTCATCGTGAATCTCAGTCAGTGTTGAAACCTTATCATTAAAGTAGTATGTACTTGTATAGCCGTTAGAACCTCTCTTTATTCTTCTGGCTACTGTGATAATACTACTTAGATCTTCAGTAAAACTGACTTTAACGCTGGCTTCAGTTTTTTTAGTATGATTATTTATAAGATCAGGCAGCTTTTCAGCTCGAAGAGTCCTTGAAGTAGACAGTCCTAGCGCAAACAGGATACTGTCAATAATATTACTTTTACCAGAACCATTTGGCCCTGATATCGTGGTAAATCCTTCAAGAAAAGGGATGTTTGTCTTATCTACAAAGGATTTAAAATTATTAATTTCGATTTCTTTAATATACATCAATATTTAACTAGCTAGTTTGTGAAAATAAAATGCGAAGAAGGATAAAATACTCAACATATAATAGATTAGACTATATGATACCAATACTTGTCAAGAATTTAACTTATCTGTAAACTCAGGGTACAAAAATAGATTTGTTATAAATCTTTACAATATTATTTATAACAAATACTACTGATATAAAAAGCATTGAATTAATATAGACATAATTTATATATTTTTTAATAACAATTTGATATAATAAAAACAAAATCAAATTATACTCGGCTATTTGTAAAGAAATCCTGAATTTACGTTTTTATTCCTGTCACAAATTAAAGTTAATATAAAATTTATTAAAAAAACTGAAAACTAGCTTTAGTTAAGTACATCTACATTGTGTAGCGAGAATAATGTAAAGTTGAAGTTATAACTTCAGATTTGCAGACTCATTGTTTAAGGATAAATGATGGAAAATTCCAGGTTACTTATTTTAAACAGCTTAGATAAAGATCTTTTACAGGCACTTGGTCTGAAATATGTTCTTTTTGAACATAATTTTAATATTGATTACGAATTTAAAAATATCCAATTTAATCTGATAATGTTGAATGTTACGTCAGAATCAGATCTAAATATAATTAAATATTTCAGAGAAAATCCGGAATTCGATTTTATACCCATTGTATGCCTTATTAACAATAATTGTATTGATTTAAACATAGAGTTAATAAGGCTTGGTTGTGATGAATGCTTTAAAAATCCTGTCAATACAGAAGAATTTATCGTTAAAATAGATTCTATTTTAAAAAGATACAAGGAAATTTGTAAATCGTCACTTACTTCTTTCTTGCCGCATTTAATGAATAACAGCTCTGATTTAAAATTGACAAACAGAGAAAAGGATCTACTGCATCTTGTTGCAAAAGGATTTTCTAATGCAGAAATTTCTAAAACTTTGTATTTAAGCGAAATGACTGTAAAAACTCACTTAAAGAATATTTTTAAGAAATTAAACGTTTCAAACCGTACGGAAGCAATCCTTATCAGCATTATAAATAATTTAATAGAAATTTAATCTTATTTCTTGTTTGAAATAGTGGGACTGTTGACAAATAGAAAATAAGAGCTATTTAACTATTCGTAACCATCATAGAAATTGGAGGCGGCTGAATATAAAGCGGCTTCAGGTTATACCATTTTAATTTTTCTGACTCCTGCTCTTTTAAATATTTACAGGTCAGCTTTACGAGATTAATTCCAAAATCATAGCTTTCCTGCTGTATGTTTATATAATCAAGACCATTTTCTTTAAGTTGTTCTGCCATTTTATTATCTGTAATTATAAAATATTGTCCTGTTTTAGCTATTTCAATAGCTTTCTCATAATCCATAACACAGGGTTCCTGCATTATTTTTCTATCAAAACCATAGATAGCAGCATATGCCTTGCCTCTTCTTGCATCAAGCAAACAGAGCGAATTTTTATCTGTATCATTTATAAGAGAAATTATTTCCAGAGAAGGTATCCCTGCTGCGGGAATATTACAATTTTGCGCTATTGTTCTTGCAACTGTAGCAGATGCTCTTATGCCGGTAAAGCTTCCCGGTCCTATATTAACCCCTACAGCTTCAATGTCCTGCATGGTTAAATTCTGCTCTTTTAAAATTTCTATGATCGTTGGAATTAAAAGGGCAGAGTTGTATCTTTCTTTTGTACTCTCAACTGTTCTTGTAACTGCAATATTATCATCATCTGAAATGCTGACATACATCAATTCTGTACTTGTATCAAATGTTAAAATCTTCATTTTTATAACTCGTTTTTTGTCAAATTCCTTCTAAATTCATCAACTATAATCTGGCATTTGTTTCCATATGCCAGAAAAATAAATTCTCTTTCTGTTTCTTCCAGATACTTTATTTTAATTTCCAGCCTTCCATCCGGCAAATCTCCCGACGAAAATTCTGCCCATTCAATGAGAGCTATGGAGTTATCATTTTCAGTATACTCATGAAGCTCATCAAGAATGGTATCAATGCCTTCTTCTTCAAGCCTGTAAAGATCAAAATGGTAAAGATTAATCTTATCTGTGTGATACTCATTAAGAATAACAAAACTTGGACTGGTTACTTTTTCTTTTATGCCAAGATTCTTAGCCAGAAATTTTGTAAAGGTGGTTTTTCCTGCACCGATATCACCATAAAGACATATTAAAATCCCTTTATCTTTGAGCGCATCAGCCAGTGCCTCTGCAATTTTGTCTGTCTCATCAGGACTTTTTGATATTATTTTAAATTCGTTTTTCATGAACAAAATAATAACATAAGAATATGTTTATAGACTCTCGTTATATACTGAAAATGAATAATATAAAAATTTTATTTTTTTTCTTTTAATCTATATCCTGTTTTAGTATTTAAGGTTTCATCATATACAATTTCACCCTGATTTCCATAAAACATTCTTGTTGTATTAGGACTCAGGAAAAGCTCAAGATTACCTAAAAAGTTTTTTAAGTCAAATTTTGATTTTCTTAGAGTCAAGCTTAAGTCATCAATGAGAGTTTGCATCCCATAAAAACTGTCTTTATTAAAAATAGTTGTTATGCCTTTTTTATCCACACCTTTTTCTTGAGATTCTGTTCCTGGTTTATATTTAACTCTATATACAAAATCTGTAGGTTCTACAGTAATTTCAAATGTATCATCCTTAGGTAACAAGTTTTTAACAGATTCTTTATAGTCAGCCTCAATGTTTTCCTTTATCTGGTCTAAACTTTTTACTTGTACATTTAAATCTCCTTTAAATGGCAAAATTGAATTATTTAATTTATTTAACATGTATTTTTTCCTTGTTCTGTAAATCTAAAATATAAAGTATCCAAAAAAATTTAATTTGCTATTTTAAACAAAGAAATGAAGAAATATTACAAAAATGCCCCGATAGATCGTGGTTTTGATACCCGTGTTTTGTACACAGGTGGGCATCCTCCTGAATGAGTGTTCATTTCCTAATACTGGTTAGGTCTACGTCATCATTACAGAGTTAGAGTTCCCTTTGATCAAGATTGTAGGATCAAAACTTAACGATCTGCCGAAGCATTTAATTTATTTTGCCATATTTTTTAAAAATATACTATAGTCTGTCTAAATATTTTCTAACATTACTATTACTCTGTTAAAAAAGTTTTGTGTCATGTTGAACTTGTTTCAGCATCTAATGAGACCCTGAAACAAGTTCAGGGTGACACCACACAATTAATTTAACCCTATACTACATTGTCTCGCCGGACACTTCCGTTTCACGGTTTGAAATATAGGCAAAAACCATAACCAGAAACCCGACAATAATACTGTTCCAGATTGCAGAAGATGAACTGTAGCCTAGAATAAAAGGACTCAGAATAAGCCATATGCCCAATATTATGTTTGCCAGTCTTGTAAGTCGCATAAATCTCTTCCCCATATCTCAACAATTAATTATTTAATTGTTATTTTAACCCTATGAAATATTAAAATATTATTCATATTGATCCATCCTCCATCAGGATAACTCTTCTGACAGCGAATAACTACAGGTGGTTAATATACCGGCAGGATTATTGTGATGTATACTTCTTAACACTCTGACAATATAAATTGAGGAATTATGATATTAAGAGACGAAATTATTTCTGATATAGGAAGATCGGGGATTAATCTCTGGCAAGCATTGACATATATATTTAAAGGAAAGGTTGATTTGGGAGATACCGCAATTCAAATCCAAAAGGCGGGCATTGGATCAATTTTTATCGTTGCAATTACTGCCGCATTTATTGGACTTGCAATGTCAACACAACTTGCAAAAGAATTATTTAATAGATACGGAGCCGAACAACTAGTTGGAGGTCTAGTTGCAATAGCCATTGTAAGAGAGTTAGCTCCGGTAATCACATCTATAGTAGTTGCTGGTAGGGTTGGAGCTGCTATATCTGCTGAAATAGGAAGTATGAAAGTATCAGATCAAATTGATGCTCTTGAAGTATTAGGTATTAATCCTATAAGATATTTGTTTGTTCCAAGACTTCTTGCAGCAGCTATTGTATCTCCTTTATTAACAGTTTTATCTGCTTTAATAGCTATTATTGCTGGAATGATTCTGACTCGCGCAACTGTTAATTTGAATTTTTCGGTTTATCTTGATTCTGTCAGAACTGTTCTTGAAATGAGAGATATTCTTATAATGATGCTTAAATCACTTATATTTGGATCTGCAATAGCAATAATTGCGACCACAACCGGCCTTATAACAAGAGGAGGTGCTGAAGCTGTCGGAAATGGTGCAACAAAGACAGTTGTATGGAGTATCATTCTTATTTTTGTCTTCAATTACATTATTACTTCAATTTTCTTTGGAATTTAAAGATGTCAGAGAATGAAAAACAAGAAAAAGTAGTTTATTTTGAAAATGTCTACCTGACATTTGGAAGTAAAAAAGTCTTAAAAGATTTGTCTTTTGAGATTTATTCTAATGAAATTGTATGTATAGCAGGACCTTCCGGCTCCGGTAAAAGTACAATTTTAAAATTAATCAGCAAACTTATTTCTCCTGATTCTGGAACTATTACTGTTAAAGCTCAGCGGTTGGGAATGGCTTTTCAATATCCTGCCCTTTTTAATTCTATGACAATCTGGGAAAATGTGGCTCTTGCACTTCAAGAAACCACTAATCTTAGTCATGAAGAAATAGATACCAGAGTAAAAGAAGTTTTAAAGACAGTTGGCCTTGAAAATACTGAAATAATGTACCCTGAAGAATTGTCGGGAGGAATGCAGAAAAGAGTCAGTATAGCAAGAGCTCTAGTTCTTAAGCCGGAAATTATGCTTTATGATGAGCCAAGTACAGGTCTAGATCCTGCTACAGCTTCAAAGCTGGAAAGTGATATGGTTAAACTAAGAGATGAAATAGGTGTTACTTCAATAATAGTAACTCATGATGTTAATACTATTGAACATATTTCAGACAGAATACTTATTCTGGATGATGGACATGTAGTCTGGGAAGGTACAAACGAAGAATTTATGACAGATAAATCCCCATACCCTTGCAGCTTCAGAGAAAGAATGTCTATAGAAGCCTGTGAAATTCGTTATAAAAATTATATTTCTAAGAAAAAATAGTAATTTAAAGGAAAATACTATGCCAAAAGAAACTGAAAAAAGAAGTGCGGAATATAAAGCAGGATTATTTATAATAATATCTCTGGTTTTGCTTATATTTAGTATATTATGGTTAAGATATTTTGCAATAAGACCTTATATGACAATAACAGCTAAATTTAAAGATCCCGGGCCTATTGCAAAAGGACTTCAGGTCTATTATCAGGGTGTTAATGTAGGTAAAGTATCAAAAATAAATTTTTCAAAAGATTTTAAATATACTCTTGTTTATATAAGCATCTATAGAAAAGACTTAAAATTACCTGCAAATATCACAGCAAGAATAGATTCTCAGGGAATTACCGGCCAAAAATTTATAAATATTAATTATCCTGATCACCCTGTGTCAAAATTAATAAGTGATGGATCTTTTATATCAGGAGAAGTACCTTTCAGTCTTTCTGACCTTCAGGAAATCTTTGGGGAACAGGTAAAAAATGGGCGACTTCAAAAAATGATTGCCGATTTTGACAAATCGTTTGAGTTGCAGGAACGATTAAGCGTAAAGTTGACAAAACTTGCAACAAATGCAAATAACCTCATTGAGGATAATAGGGCAGAAATTAGTGAACTTATCGATGCAGCAGCAGCGACAGCACTAAATCTGAATAAAATTTTTACAAATGTAAATAATATTGTTGGAGATTCTGATATAAAACAAGGTATTAAATCAACTGTAAAAACAGCAAATAATACAGCGGGTATACTTAAAGATATTTTAAAAAGTGATGAATTTAATAATTCTATGTCAAATATTAATAAAATAACCCAAAATATAAGTGAAATTACTGCTGATAATGAATTAAAAGGTAATTTAAAAAGTACTTTAAAAATGTTAGGAGAAGCCAGTAATGCTTTTACTAGTTTTAAATCAAATGGACTTTCAGGCAAAGCACCTGTAACAGGAGGATGTTCTCCTTTAAAATCAGGCAGCAATATCATCGATCTTGCTGTTGATACTCTTTACAATACAAATCAGGCTGCAAAAAGTGTTAATTGTCTAAGTCAGGGGATGAGTGATATATTTAACAAACGATTTGCCCTTATCAGGCTTATGTTTGGAAAACCGGGTTCTTCTCTTGAAGAATGCAAGAAAATTGGAAAAATGTCAAAGGAACAGATAGAGTTTTTGACTAAACAGGGAGTTATCGATCCTTCCTGTACGTGTAAATAATAAAAAACTTTGTACCAAAACAAGTTTTCGTTTTTTAAACTCTGGTATAAAATATATTTTGTAATTCATTACAGGTATAAATATGGATAAATTATTATTCGGTACTGCCGGAATCCCAATAAAAACAGAACCAAGAACATATATTAATGCTTTTAAAGATTTATTGGAGCTTAACCTTGGCTGTATGGAACTTGAATTTGTCCGCGGTGTTAATATGAACGCAAAGACACAGGTTGAAGTTAGGGAAAAAGCTTCTGCTGTAAATTTAGCATTAACAGCACACGGTCCGTACTATATAAATCTGAATGCTCAGGAAGATGAGAAAATTCAGGCCAGTATTAAAAGAATCCTTGACACAGCCAGAGTGACTTATGCCTGTGGTGGTTACAGTATAGCTTTTCATGCCGGTTTTTATATGGGCGGTGATAAAGAAAAAGTATACGGACAAATTAAAGCCGGTATGTCAGAAATAATTGATACCCTAAAAAAAGAAAATATAAAAATCTGGATACGTCCTGAAACTACGGGTAAAACTACCCAATGGGGCGACCTTGATGAAATTATCAGGCTGTCAAACGAATTTGACATGGTGCTTCCCTGTGTAGATTTTTCACATTTACATGCAAGATCTGTCGGAAAGTTTAACACTTATGATGAATTTGCCGGGGTGTTTGAGAAAATCGGCAAAGAAATTGGAGATTATGCTCTTGAAAACTTCCATGCCCATATCGCCGGAATAGAATACTCTGCTAAAGGTGAAAAAAAGCATTTAATGCTTAAAGAATCGGATATGAATTATAAAGATCTTATAAAAGCCTTTAAAGATTTTAATGTAAAGGGAACAATAATCTGCGAAAGTCCAACTATGGAAGATGATGCGGTTTTATTGCAAGAAACATACAACAGTATTTAGGAACGAGTTATGAAAAGCCTCCAGCTCCTGCTGACCGCAGCAGCTTCAGCTTTTCGGCACTCCCGCTTCGTACGAGCCTTTATTGCTTATTGACTTATCTTTCCTATTTTTAACAAAACAGGCTCTAGTTAAAATATTCTGACATCATCTGAAACATCAAGAGTATAATTATTTTCCTGTAATGACTTAATAAATAAATTAGTTAAAGTAATATCTTCAGGATATACATTTTTAAATCTTGCTTTGTATTTTTTTATTGAGTCTATAGTCGACCTGATAAAAAATTTGTTTTGAAGAGCGATTTTATATGTTTTTGTTAGATTTACAAATTCATATTCTCCTTGCTGATTCATAATTTCAATACATTTAGCAACATCAGATCCTCTGGTTTCAAGAATATTTATGCTTGAATTTTCATTTTTTATCATTTCAGTAAGCTTTGTTCTGTTTACTTTGATCCCTGCCCACCGAACCGTTCTTTTTTTCTTAGCATTAATATTATTTCTGGTATATTCAAGTATAAATTCTGCAAGAATTTTGCCATCTACCACCCCTGATTGAACTAGAGACTGAGATTCGATAGATCCTGACAAAGCTGTAAGCATATCAGCATTATTTGACCCATCTGAAAGGCTTCTTCTAAAAGAACTTGAAGTAACTCCAAGTGCGACAATTTCAGTATCTTTTTTCTTAATTTCACGAAATATTGTATCAGTAATTGCATTTGCAAGAGGGCTGTCATCAATAGTAACTTTGTCTTTACTCAACATAGCGCCCGCAGGAATGGTTTTTAATGTAAGATTCAGGTCTTTTGCCAGTTCTTTTTCTAATACTTGTTTAACAGGGTTATTTTTTAATTCGGGGCTTTGATGAGGTTTAAAAGTTTTAACTACTGAATTATCAAGTTTTCCTTCATCTGAAAAATGCAGCTGAAGTGATTTAAGAAGCTCACCATCTTTAGATAAAGATATAATTTCTGTTTTATTGCCTGATTTAGTTATATATTTTTCATTCGAATCAAAATGGTCATGTCCGCTTAAAATAAAGTCTACAGGAACATTGTCCGCTACAAATTTTGCTATCTTTTCACCTGTATGAGCAAGAATAATTACAGGCGCATCAGGATTGTTAAGTTTAAATTTACTGATTTCTTCGTTTAAAACTTTGTAAGTTTCTTTTAATTCTTCTTCTTTTGTCTTGGATTCATCATGTTCAAATCTGTCTAACACGTTAAAATTATCGGTTAAGCTTGAATTGCCATTTACTTTAGGAAAATAATAACCTAAACTTGGAAGCATAAGACCTAAAACCAGTACTTTATTTTCAGCTTTCGGATTTTTATCATCCTGTACAGTTATAATTTTTGATTTTATTAGCTTATTATTTAACTTTTTATCGGTTTGTTTTGAATCAAAATCAAAATTAGTGATTATATACTGCATATCAGCTTTTTTTAGGAGATTAAATAAAAAATTATCACCGGCATCAAGATCATGATTACCTATAACAAAGAATGGGTTTGCTTTTGGAATAATTTTTTTTACATTATCCAAAAAAGCTTGCAGAATTGTTAATTGATAATCCCCTGCAGTTTTTTCTTTATCAGAAATAAATCCTTTTATATTGGGATTAAAAAAATAATCTCCAACAATAGTCATAATGTTTTTTGTGCTTTTTCTGTCTTTTTTTACAAATATATCATCAGCCTGATTTTCTATACAAGCGTACATAGGCACTAATTCATTTATATTGCCATGCAGATCGCTAAAAGCACAAATATTAACCTGTGATTCTCCAAAACTTACACTATTTTTAGATGGAATACCTGAATTTATGAACATAGATAAATTTTTACCGTGTTTTTACTCACAGTAATTTAAAAAATAAACATGAATAATTATTGACAGTTTTCTATATTTTTTTTACATAACCTCATAATACAAATTGACAAATATTTAACACGGGAATTATAGTAAAATAAGTGGGGTATTAAAATTAAAATATAATTTAAAAATGTCATATAAAGATATAAGTGAGTTCATAGAAACTCTAAAAGATAAAAACGAACTGCTGGAAATAGATATTCCGGTCAGTTCTGATCTTGAAATAACAGAAATTACGGACAGGGCAAGCAAAAATATTGATTTCCCCAATAAAGCCCTCCTTTTTAATAAAGTCGAAGGATATGATATACCTGTTTTAACAAATGCTTTCGGGTCATTTGAACGCATGAACCTTGCTCTGGATGTAAATAATATAAAAGAAATTGCTTCAAGAATTGAAGAACTGCTTAAACCGGAAGTTCCAGACAGCCT
>Ga0074198_1000926_pt1 | contig 23881 bp, 15 predicted proteins | sample EPASupsiteSAE323_FD_64527 | JGI IMG/M metagenome (GOLD analysis project Ga0074198, IMG submission 64527) | Bioremediated contaminated groundwater from EPA Superfund site, New Mexico - Sample SAE3-23 | ecosystem: Environmental > Aquatic > Deep subsurface > Groundwater > Contaminated ...
AACTAAAACTATCTTCATATCGTTTATATCAAAATTTACTTCGGTTCGGTGCACCTGCGGCTGCGAGGCCTGCAAGGTTAGATCGTCCCGGTAAAGGGTTATATCCAGTATTCCCACCGGGATCTTGACCCCTTCGATCTCCTCGATCCGCCTGGCCAGTTCAACCGCCAACGGGCCTCCCCGGCGCCGGATCCCCACCAAAGCCAGCCGGTCTACCCCCTTGTTCCGCTCGATGATTTCGTGGGCAATTCGGGTAAGGGCTCTCTTCATGGCCACCTCGTCCATTATCTGGTTCTTCTCCCGCAATGGCATAGCCAGACCTCCTAACCTCAAAATACAAAAACGCCTGCCATAGTCGTAAGGCCAGGCAGGCGCAGTTACCCTGATCATCCTTGCTAGCCTCACGGGGCCAACTTAAAGGTTATTATCAATAATAACCAATACATCCCCCAATGTCAAACCGGAATAAAAGCATCCCAGACCCGCGTTTTGTTTAGCGAGCCGATAAAAGGTATACTATAAGCAGCCAAGGAGAATGGAGGATTCGCATTGATAATTACACCCGAACATATTATAAAAAAACACTTCCCGGAGCCGGTGGAAACGACCCAGGAACTCTATGATCGTCTGGAGCTGGACGGATACGGTTATTCCTATGCCGCCTGGGTCAAGGACGCTGAGGAGTATTGTCTGCGCAAATATTTTACCGAAGATGATTACCAGGCTCTAGATGGTGATGAGCCCAATTTCCGGATCAGCTCCCGGGTATTCCGTACCTTATTGGAAGCCAGTCCGTCAAAGATCGGCGACGAGATCAGGGCCTGTGTGGCGGAACTTTCCAAGCTGGCGGCAAGCGACCGGGGCTTTGCCCGGCAACTGCAGGACCAGCTCGATCAGGAGGCCGGTATCGGCAAGGTGGTGGCCAAGGTTCCCAAAGCATTAAAGGCTAAATACAATGATTCGGGCCAGGATGCCTTCGCATACTCCGTTCAATCCGATGGCCGGCTCTACCTGGATATCATCTCCGGATTCAATTTCAAACCGGGCCAGAGAATAAAGGACCTGCTCTTCAATTTTCGGCTGGAGCTGGAAAACAATGTCCCCTTCCATATTATCGAGGTCATGCTGACGCTGACCGACGACGATATCCTTTCCTACCGGAGCGTCTGGTCCTGCCGGGATGAAGCGCAGAAATACGGGGCTATCCTCATAAACCCGCTCATTCGCGTAAATCTTTTTGAAGATACCCGCAAGCTGATCGATAGCTATGATTATATTTTTACCCCCTCCGACCTCACTGCCCTGGAAGCGGAATTGCACAGGGTAATCAACCTGCTGTCGGAACCCGGCCAGGAAGCGCCCAACCTTGAGCAACTGGGGCAAAGGGTCCTGCAGCGTCATAATCGGAATGGGCAGGCCTATGCCCTGGCCATCAAGCAGACCCTTCCTGCCATAATGGAGTTTGAGAAACCGGGTGCCGATGTAGAAATTGCCTTCATCAACGCCGTGAACCGCTATGGTGATTACTACATAGTCCAGACTGATCCCAGCCTGGATGATACCGATGCCATCGAACAGATGGTGCAAAGCCGCATTCCTCGGGTCGAACTGGCTATGTTATCGGCCAATATACTGCTGAATGCCCAGTTATGTAGCAAATACTTCAACCGGAATTACAGTAATAAACAGCGCCAGGCTCTCTTCAAGGACGCCGCTCCGCGCCTGATCTATACCCTGGCTGAAGCCAGATTCGAGGCCGGCCTGCCTTCTGAGCAGCGCTTGGATACTATATGCCGCTTTATTGCTGAGCAGTTCGATATGATGAAGGAAATCCTGACGGAGGCGGGCCAGTGGCCGAAATAAATCGGGCAAACCTGCTCTTGTGCTCGCTAATGTTCACGTTGCCATAATGTATATCCCCAGTATTATTATGGTAACCTCGACGCTGTACCTGACATATTATATAAGTGATCAGAAAAGCGTCTGAGGAGGTGAATATATGGCAACCAAGGTGTTTACGCCAACTGATAATGTCTATATTTCAGAGTATTATTACTATCAAAATTTCTCCGGCTTGAATAGTTTCTTGTATTGCGGTCAGTTTAATGGCAGTGGTGATATATACCGGAGCATTCTCCGCTTCGACCTGGATTATCTTCCTGTTCCCTGTACTATCACGGGTGCCAGGCTCAAGTTATTCATTTATCGCAATGATGCGCCTGCCGTTCCGCGTGACATTAGTGTCTATAAGGCCTTGAGCTATGTTCCGCAGAATATCGTGACCTATGCCAACCAGCCTTTAACACCGGATACTCCAGAGGTTAGTTTGACGGTTACTAATCAACTTGATACCTATCTGGAATTTGACCTGAAGGATCTGGTCAATGGATGGTATACCGGCAGCATTCCCAATAATGGAGTGGTGGTGAGGGGGCTGGAAACCAGCAATGCTCTGGTTGGCTTCCGGAACAGCTATTATGACAACAGCAATTGCTGGCCTTTGCTGGAAGTGGATTATGTTAAAGGCATTAACGTGGAATACCCGGTTGAGAATGTAGTGACCACCGAGAATTGGGTGGGGTCCAATCCGATCCCGTTAGGCCCGCGGACCGCTGCTATTACAGTAGTAAATACAGGCCCAACGTATGATGCCGCTGTTGAACTGGAAATCAGTCCTGATGGGGTTACTTGGGCATGGGCTCCCTTCATGATAGCCAGCGGTGTCTTTATTGTAACACCCCTTCCGGCATCCGGGTATGTAGGTGATAGTGCTATGGTTTTTAATACAACTGGTTATACGGGGGCTTACGCCCGTATCAGTTATGTGCGCCGGGATGGGCACGAATCGACCACATTATCTATATACGCGACAACAACCGAAGGGTAGACGGGACTAATAGGGGGCAGGGAGAATTATATCGCCCTGTCCCCAGGGTACCATTACAATATATGAGTAGTTGATTATATTTCTAAACGATAATCCTTACGCCCCGTTTAGCGGGTTTGGCATAGAAAACGTTTATCAGGTTTTCCTTTATCTTGGCGTCAACTATCCTGGCCCGGCTAGCCCAGGAGTTGGCCTTGGCCATCTTCATTCTTTTCATTCGTTGAACAAAATCATTTTCTTCCAGTGCTTCCTTGAGATATTGACTGAACTCTTCCCTGGTTCTCCCCACATATAACCCGTCTTTATTTCTTACTTCCGGCATATCGGTCGCAACTATGGGTTTCCCCGCGCTTAGATATTCGTACATTTTTATGGGATTGCAGGCTTCGGTCATGGGGGTTAGTTGAAAGGGTATGATGCACACATCAAAGTATTGTAGATATTCGGGCAGTTCTGCGTAGCTTTTTCTGCCCAAATAATACACGTTGTCTCGGCTGACGATTCCTCTGAATTCTCCATACAACGGACCGATCATTACGAAATTGAAATTGTCATTATGTTCACTGATATAATCAACCAGTTCCCAGTCTATCCAGGGGGCTATGGCCCCGAAGTAACCGATGGTCGCTTTTTGATTGTCAGGCATATCCGGAGGTTTTGGGCTAAATCGGTTCTGAGCGCGGTTAAAATGTTTATAGTCAGCCCCGTTTGGGCACATCAGCACATTGCCGTGACTATCTTGGTGATAATCATAAAGTTTCCTGGCAGTGGTGAAAACTATATCCGACTGGGATGCCACGCTATCCAGATCTTTAGCCCAGTCGGCAAACTCTCCGCTCGGTTCATCAATGGCGTCAAAGATAACAAGTCCTTCATCGTACTTGCCGATATATCCTACATTGGGGGGATAGGATATCCACAGTATAATAGGCTTTTCTATTGGCAGTTCTCCCAACCCAATTTCGGGCCTGCACAAAAAGAAATTGGGGTGGATCTCCATAATGGGTTCGTTTTGTCTGTAGTAATTGTCATGATTGTAGAACACTACTTTGTATCCCAAACCGGCCATTTCTTTAAGTAATTGCTGCGGTCTCTGGAACAGCCATTCAAAATCTATGGTTGGCGGATAGATGATAGTAGGCATTGCTTCCCCTCACAGATCGCTAAGTTAACACTTCATTATATGCGATTAGTGTTCATTTTGCTGCCTTTATACCTATGCTTCCTATATAACTGCGCAAGTTGAGTTAATCACTGTTTAGTTGAATATTATGCCTGAATTATAGATTTGCCGGTCAGCGTAATTTGTTTATAATATCTTGAAAGTACTGAGGCAGCGGGCTGGTAAACTCCATATACTCACCGGTTGCCGGATGAATGAAACCTAACAGCGAAGCATGCAGGGCCTGGGAATCCAGGCCTAAATGTTTCTTGTCGGGTCCGTAGACGGGGTCCCCGGCTACGGGATGTCTGATATAGGAAAAATGAACGCGGATCTGGTGGGTGCGGCCTGTCATAAGTTTGACCCGCACCAAGGTATATTCACCAAACCGCTCCAATACCCGGTACTGGCTGAGGGCCGGCCGGCCGTCGGCTATCACCGCCATCTTCTTGCGATCGGAGTGGCTGCGCCCGATGGGAGCTTCGATAATGCCGTTCTCCTCTTTGATATTGCCATGAACTAAGGCGGTATATTCGCGGTTGATGGTGTGTTCCTTGATTTGCTCGGCCAGATGGCGGTGAGCAACATCGTTTTTGGCTACCACCATTACGCCGGAGGTATCCTTGTCCAGACGGTGAACGATTCCCGGCCGCAGCTCACCGTTGATACCCGACAGGTCTTGGATATGATACAGCAGGGCATTCACCAGGGTATAATCCCAGTTGCCATGCGCGGGATGGGTCACCAGCCCCTTGGGCTTATTTATCACCGCCAGGCTGGCATCCTGATAGAGAATCTCCAGGGGGATGTCGCGCGGCTCCAGGGTGACGGCCCGCGGCTCATCCAGTTCAATGGTGATCTCTTCACCCTCCCGCACCTGATAGCTGGGCTTTTTCTTGCCGCCGTCCACCAGTACCTTGCCGGCATCGATCAGATTTTTGACCATAGTTCGGGAGAGAGCTTCGATCTCATCCGCCACAAAGGCGTCCAACCGCTCGCCCTCCCTTTCTTCTTCCACCAGTAACTTTTCAATCTCGGGCATAGTATCCAACCTTATATATAAGCTTTCATATTCTGACGGCTTCCTCATGGCGCAGCAGGTATAAAACCAGCAGAATTCCCCCACAGACAATGGCTATATCGGCGATATTAAAAACCGGCCACCAGCGCAGATCAAAAAAATCGATAACGTGATGGAAACGGATGCGGTCGATTAGGTTGCCCAATGCTCCTCCGGCGATGAGCCCCAGATAGAATTGAAGCCGCTCGGAAGGTTTGTAAAGGAAATGAAAAATAATCATACCGGCAATAACCAATATCGCCGCCAAGGAGAAGAACCAGCCTCTACCCGCCAGTATGCCAAAAGCAGCGCCATGGTTCTCTACATAGGTCAACCACATCAGCTCATCTAGCAGGGGTTTGCTTTGCCCCGGCACGTAGTGCCCCATTACCCACCACTTGGTAAGCTGATCGATTATCAGCACCGAAACCAGGCTCAACCAGAAGCGCAATCTTACAACCTCCACATCTTATACTGCAGCCGCCCCAACCTATACCTTGATTTTCTCCAACTGAGCCCGGTATATTTCATACGAGCCCATATCATAGATTGCTACTCCCTTACCGCTAGCCCGGCACATAGACCTACCTGACCATGCTACTCTTTTTCGTAGACGGCAAATAACTGCAACGCTACCTGATCGAAGGGATGGGCCTGCAATTCTTCGGCCAGTTCACGATCGGGAGAGCGCTCGGCGATTTCCAGGAAATCATCCCAGCTCATAAAGTCGAAGTGAGTTATCTCAACTTCCTTTAACCCGTGTTTCGCAAACAGGCGAGTCAAAGACTCGGGATCAAAATGATGCATATGCAGCATGGCCGGGAACAGAGTTCCCTCTATATTCTCCCAGATGCGTTGCTCCACCTCGCCGTAACGGGTGGGAGCGGTAATGAAAACCCGTCCGCCCGGCTTAAGGACCCGTGCAAACTCGGCGATAACACCGTTCGGATCATAGGTATGCTCCAATACATCCAGGCAGTTTATCGATTCAAAGCTATTATCCTGATAAGGCAGATTGGCTATGGTACCCTCAACAAAGTTTACCGGTTGCGAGCCCTTGATCAGCAGCTCTTCCGCGGCCGGGAACTCGCATTGCACCGCCATGGTACCCAGCTCATCCTCAATCAGCTGGATAACCCGGGGGAAAACCTTCTTGTCGCCCTTCTTCATCATGGCTGACAGGGCCATAGCCCTCTCCAATCGCGCCTTACAGGCGTCAATGGCATGGACCGACACATACTGGCTCATGACCAGCGAAGCAAACCCGGCGCCGCAGCCGGCATCCAGAATTTTGCCATGAGATTGCTGGATATGCGGATAAACATACTTGAGGAATGAATACTCACCACCAGACGAGAAATTCTGCAAAGCGATGATCTCGTTCAAGGTGAAGAGGTCCTCCTGACTCAGGGAAGACCCGATTTCACAGCGGAACCAGTTGCGCAGATCCCGGTCCTCGCGCAGCCGTTCTACAATAACTTCCAGCTCGGAACTGCCCGCCGCTTCAACCAGCTTCTTCCTCTCTCCGTCACTAATTACATTCCAGATATACTCGACGAAGAAGGGGAAGCAAACATTATTGGCCACATTAAATAATATGGCCTGTTCCGGCTTTTCCTCTTTGAGACGCGCGGTAGCATTGTGAAAGTCGAGTAAAAAGGCGATGGCGTTCTCATCATTGCGGGCAAACACCTCTTCATAAGCAGCGGCCAGTTCATCCGCTTCCGGCAGAAGCTCATTATAAATCTGCAGTACATCGTCATCAACCACATCAAAATAGAAATTGAAAAAGTCTTTTAAAATCACAATACTACCTCCAATTTATCTAATTAAGTCAATGGTTCTTTCATAATCAGTTTTTTGCGCCCCAGTATCCAACTCCCAGCTTATGCCGGCGTCAAATGATGCCTGGCCTTGCTCAAGCATGACGACCGGACTGATCATAATCCCGGAAGTATGGTATCCCAGCTTGCTCTGGTCGGGAAAGACATAACCCTGATAATAATGCTTGACCGCCGGCTCAACCTTTAACCAGGACAACCGGTTGGCGGACTGAAATTCCAGCTTGACCCGATTGTTGAAGAGGGCACCGTCGCCGCAGCGCAGTTCATAGATATAATCAATGCTGGCCGGCCGCGGCCCCAATCGTTTATCGCTGAATACTTCCAACCCTTTGCCGCTATGGGCCATCAGCCCTTCCAGAATAAACTGGGTATCCTGTCCGGCCTCGGCGGGAATCAGCCCCAGCCAGGCCTTGGGCTTGAAATCGACCTCATCCGAGGGCGCCGCGGAAAGCACCAATTGCGGCACCATCGCCAACCCGGCCGCGTCACCGCTGCACTCCGCCCGGAAGCTGACCAGCAGACGGCCTTCATCTATTTTGACATATTTTTTTATAGTGATCGTAACCGGTCCCTGCGCTCCCTCGACTACACCCTGCCCACTCAGACAAATCACGCCGGCGGGGTCACCGTTGACCGGTTCCAGGTTATAAACCATGGAGGCAAAATCGCCGACGGGCTGCCAGGCTCCATCCTGAAGCTTGACTACCTCGCAGCGCAGCGAATTCCGGCAAATCTCCCGGCGGCCTCCCTCCGGGTAATACTGCCGGACCAGACTGGAGTCGGTCTCTGTAAACACCAGAGGAGCCAGATGGCGATGTATACTGTGATAGGCACTGACCTGATTGATATCCTTGGTTATTAATTCCCGGGCCAGGTCAATATCTCCTGCCAGTTCGGGGGAAAGTACATGGTGATAAATCAGGCAACCGCCCTCCCGGTGCAGGACCAAACTCTGCTCGGCCCCTTCCAGGACTATCTCCGCACCCCCGTCATTATCCCAGTCAACCTGGGAAATATTCCGCCGCCCGGCAGCTCCGATTATATGATTCAATTCCTCCATCAAGCGCAGGGCTATTTCCAGATAGGACAGGCCCTGGGCGTCGTAATAGGGAGAGGAACCATAGCTGGGATGACGGCTGGCCCACTTGGGGTCCTCCTGATAGGCTACATGCCGTACCCGATTAATGATACCGTAGGCGGCCGCCATATCCTCGCCCCATTGTTCCTCCAGCAAAACCGTGATCAACTCCGAGCGGCGCGGTGACTGCATCAGCGCTTCCCGCACTATTTCACCGCTAAAAGGCGGCCGGCCCGAGCGGCGTTCCTGCCAGAGCCGGATTATTTCCTCTTCAAATACGGCCTGTTGGGCCTCCAGATCACGAATGCGTGACATTACCCGCCGCAATCTTTCATCCCCGAAGCTGACCCCGCGAATTCCCCGTCGGGCGGTCCAGTTCTCCCATTCCGGATAGCTGTGGCTGGAACTTATAGGATAGGTGTCGATAAAACCTTGCCCCGCCAGGTAATCCTTAAGTCCGGTAAATTTGAGATCAGGGTCACGTTCGACCAGGCTGAAGAACTCCATCAGCCACTGGGCGTCCCCGGCCGGATCCTTGCTCCATTGCCCGAATTTCTCGGCATCCTCGAAGATAACCAGTATGGGCTCGAGCTCCCGGCCATAATCTTTCGCCAGTTTGGCTGCCTTCTCCAGAGTGTCTTTTATATAGAAATAATAGTGACCCGGCTTGATCCGGGTGTTATCGCTCTCCGTAAAACTCTGCCGCTTTAATAGCTGGTAGCGGAACTGACTGTGGATAGGCAGTACAAAGAATTCCTGACCGGCAATCTCGTCACGTAAGGCGTAATAGAGCATTTCCGGTGGCAAATGACTGACCGTGGTTATGGATACGGGATCGACAAAGCCAAAATGACGCAAACAATAATCATGACTGGAGCCGGGATAGGAAAAATGCGCCGGGAAAAAGGTCTCCTGATCCAGGTAGAATATCGGAGGCACCTGCATAATCCGGGCCCCCCGGGTCAATTCAGTTAGGAGCACCTCGCCGCATTCCCGCTCCACCACATGAATCCCCTGCCAGTCGCGCGCCGCCACCCCGATGGTATCCTGCAGCAGCCGGTCATATTCCCGCATCTGATAGATATAGTCATCCGGGCGGGAGGACAATTGGATAAACGGTTCATCAGCCAATCCGCCGATGATGCCCAATTTGCCACTGGCATAGAGCTTGCGCAAGTTCTCAATGAATTCAGGTTTCTCCTGCCGCATCCAGTAGAGAAATGGCCCGGAAAAGTGAGTATTTATAAAAAAGGAATCCAGATTGACCGCATCCTGCAGCAGCCGCAGCCAAGGCTCATAGGAATTGGCATAGGCCTCTTCCCGGGTGCGGTACAACTGAAAATGAGGCTGATGAAAATGCGGGCAAAAAGCAATATGCCCTTTCATAAGCTACCTCCCAACAATCGATAATATTGTATTAAACTACTCCGGAGACCTGGGGCCGAAGGGGTTGCGCAGGTTCAGGAAATCGTCCTCGTATTCCACCCGGGTCAGCCACGATTCAAATTCCTCGTTCAACTGCCCGATGGCCAGTGAATCGCTCAGCCGGAGCAGCTTGGTATAGTGGTCGAAAAAGCGTTTCATGGCATAATCGCGGGTGAGATTATTGCTGACCATGAACAGCCAATCGCTGCTCTGGATCAGCATCAGTTCCTTCAAGGCCTGAGTCACCGCCCGGCAGGAGAGGTTGGAATCATAGGACAGGGATTTAAGCGTCTCATACTCCTGCCCCACCTTCTTGATGATCTCCCACATCCAGGTCGTTTCCGAGTTATTCCACATGTAGTGCTTGCCGCCCATGCCCCAGGAGGACTCAAAGACCTGGGCCTCATGCTGGGCCGGACCGATATGGGAGGATGTGACCATCTCCAGCTGGGAGCTCCTATGAATCCCCCGGATAACCTCCTCCAGCCAGCCAACCCCTTCCCACCACCAGTGGCCAAAGAGTTCGGTATCGTAACAGCCGACGATAAGTGGATTGGCAAACCCTAGCTTTTTCGCCTCCCGGCTGTTCTCTTCCAGGCTCCTGACAAAATGCTGGGCATGCTGGCGAACCCTTACCATGGCCTGTTCTGGATTATAGACCAGCTTACGGTCCATGGAGTTGTTGCGATCGGTCACCTTCCAATACTTAAAACCAGAACGCATTTCGTGTTTATGAAATTCACGGTAATCGGGATCACCGGGATAACCGAAATCGGCCGACCACACCTGATTGCTGATCATGGCGTTACGTCCGTAAACCGTGATGTCCTTGCCCTCGATTCGGTAGGGACGATAGGTGGAAAGTCCGGTGGAAGCAAAGGTTTCCACCTCAAAACCCGAGCTCTCTTCCCCGCTGAAAACCTCAATCGGTTTGCCGCCTTCAATAGCATGGCTATCAACGTAAAAATACTTGAAGCCATTGTCGATTAGGATATCTTCCAGGCCCTGAAAATAACCACACTCCGGCAGCCAGAAGCCTTCCGGCGCACGGCCGAAGTAGTGCTCATAGACCCGTTTGCCCCAGTGCACCTGGTACTGCAGGCTGGTATAGTCCAGGAGCGGCAGATAGGCATGGGTGGCCGCCGAGGTCAGAATCTCGATTACTCCCTCTTCCTGCAGCTGCCGCAGACTGCCGACAATATCCATATCCATTTCCACCAGAAAATCACGGCGGATATCGCGGTAGAAACGTTGATAGAAGGCGGCGATGCGAGCGGGTTCACTCTCGCCGCGGGATAGGAAGTAGCGCTCATCCTCGGCAGCCAGGGTTTCCCTTTCAACAAGATAATTGACGAACTCCCGCCGGATGTACTGTGAGGCCAATTGCTCCAGCAGGGTGGGGCTGAAACTGAAGGTAAGGGCTATATTGACGCCCTCCTCGCGCAGCTGTTTCAGGCTGCGTAAGATGGGGATGTATGTCTCGGCCATGGCTTCAAAGAGCCATACCTCGCCGAAGGGCCAGCGCCCCTGGCGTTTGACATAGGGAATATGGCTATGCAAAACCAGCATAAGCTTGGAATTCAATCCTGTACACTTCCCCCTTAATTATATAAGCACCTGGACCGGTTTTATCAGCCGGGGCTGACCTGAGCGAATCCTCTGCCGTTCTAAAGCCGCTCCATCCGGGTGTCGCCTGGTCCTGTTTCAGTTTTGCGCCGAGGTCTGGCGTTTGGCCTGGACCTCTTCATAAACATCAGCCGTGGAACGAGCGATAACATTCCAATTATATATGGCGTCTATTTCCTGGCTGGCTCTGGTTAAAAGCCGCGATGCCAATCCATCCTCGGTAAGAACCCGGATAATGGCCTGGGCCAGTTCCTCCTCGTTGCCCGGCGTAACCTTCAAGCCGGTTTCCTCGTCCTGTACAATTTCCGCCAGGCCACCGGCATTGGCCACTACCACCGGGGTCAGCGTAGCCATCGCTTCCAAGGCCACGATACCGAAAGGCTCATATAGACTAGGGAACACCGCCACTCGTGCTTTGTTGTAGACAAAGTTTCTCTCTTCGTTATAAATAAAACCAGTGAAATAAACCCGGTCGTCCATATCCATGTTCTGCACCAACCGCTCCAATTCCTTTTGCTGAGGCCCCCGGCCGCCAATCACCAGCTTGGCCTCCGGGACCGCCGCCAGCACCTGGGGAAAGGCCCGCAGTAGGTAGCAAACCCCCTTCTCCGGCACCAGACGACCGATAAAGAAAACCACCTTGTCCTCATCCTGGATAGAAAAACGGGGGCGTTCCGGCATGGCCTGAAACACCTCAGGGTCAACCCCGTTGGGGATGATCTTCAAGTCCTCGATCCGGCGTCCGAAGAGCGATGATATCTCGTTCTGCATATACTGGCTGCAGCAAATGACCCGGTCGGCTTCCAGCGCCAGATTTTTCTCAATCTCATTGATTTCCTGCTGCAAACGGTTATGCAGTCCCAGGTTGCGCCCGTGTTCCGTGGCATGAATAGTGGTCACCAGCGGGATCTCGAATATCTTGGCCACCGAACGACCGGCGTAGGCCACCAGCCAATCATGGGCGTGGATCACATCGAAGCCGCCCACTTGATGATTGATAACCACCGCTTCCCGGATCGCCTCACTGTTGAAGCGAAAGGTCCACGATTTAAAATTCTCGACCTCCCGGTATGAACTGCCGACCCGGTGAATAAAAACCCCGTTTTCCTCCTGAAAATCAGGGTAATACTTGACCCGAGGGGTAATAATATGGACACAGACGCCCTGGCGCACCAGAAATCTGCTCAAATCATAGACATGCTGACCCAACCCCCCCACCATATGCGGCGGGTATTCCCAGCTGAACATCAAAACCTTCACCAGAAAGTCCCTCTTTATTACGATATTTAAAATTATAGTAACAGATTATTATTCCTATTAGAAGGTTTTTTGCTTATAATAGTTGTGTCCCATTGCTCGAAATTCGATATATAGAGCATACATAAACATTTAATTGGAGGGTGTTTAATGAACGCGGTTGCCCCGAATAAAAGCGGTTTGAGTTCCATCATCAAAGACATCAGCTTGGCCCCGTCCGGTCATCGTAAACTGGAATGGGTGTCGCAGAACATGCCCGTTCTCAATATGTTAAAAGAGGAGTTTTCCCGCACCCGGCCGTTGGAAAACCTGACCATCACCTGCTGTTTGCATCTGGAGGCCAAAACCGGATACCTGCTGCAAACCCTGCAAGCCGCCGGCGCCAACGTGGTAGCCTGCGCCAGCAACCCCCTATCCACCCAGGACGATGTGGTAGCCGCCCTAGCCGATTCGGGAATTACCATGTACGCCATCTATGGTGAAAGTGCGGAAGAATACCACCGCTTCCTGGAGATGGCCCTGGATGCAATGCCGGACGCCATAATTGATGACGGCGCCGATCTGGTCACCTTGCTGCACAAGGACCGGGTGGAACAAGCCAAGAAGATCATCGGCGGCTGCGAAGAAACCACCACCGGCATAGTACGCCTCAAAGCCCTGGACCGGGATGATGTAATGCTGTTCCCCATGATCGCCGTTAACGACGCCTATATGAAATACCTTTTTGACAATCGCTATGGTACCGGACAATCCGTGTGGGATGGCATCAACCGCACCACCAACCTGGTAGTGGCCGGCAAGGATGTCGTAGTGGTAGGCTACGGCTGGTGTGGCAAGGGTGTGGCTCTGCGCGCCAAAGGAATGGGCGCCCGGGTAATCGTAACCGAGATCGACCCCATCAAGGCCAACGAGGCTATCATGGACGGGTTCACCGTCATGCCCATGAGCAAGGCCGCCCAGCACGGAGATATCTTCATCACCGTTACCGGCAACATAAATGTGATCCGGGCCGAACATATGCAAATTATGAAGGACAATGCCATTATGTGCAACGCCGGCCACTTCGATGTTGAGGTCAGCAAGCCCGACCTCAACCGTCTGGCCGTTTCCACCCGTATCCTCAAGAACAATATTGAAGAATTCGTCATGGCCGATGGCCGCAAGCTCTATTTGCTGGCCGAAGGCCGTCTGGTTAACCTGGCCGCCGGCGACGGACACCCGGCCGAGGTCATGGATCTCTCCTTCTCCCTGCAGGCCCTGTCCTTGATGCATGTCATTCAAAACCGCAAAGAACTGGGCAATCATGTCTACAACGTACCGGAAGAGATCGACCGGAGAGTGGCCTACCTGCGCCTGAAATCCGAAGGAATCGAAATCGACGAGCTGACCACCGAGCAAAACGAATACCTGGCCAGTTGGGAGTAGGGTTTAGAGAATAAGCAAACCGCCTTTTTCTCATAATAGTCTAAGAACTATTGAGCAAAGGGCGGTTTTATTATGGATAACGTTACCCGGCGATACACCTGGGTCTTCTTCTTGATTCTGATCTCCATCATGGTAGTCGCCTACCTGTTAAGCGTTTTTGCGGTCCCCCAGAACAAGCCGCGGATGCTGCCGGCGGCAAATGACGAATCGGCTTATGTAACCGTTCGCGATACCTCGGGCCGGGTAATATTGGAGACCGGTCTGCCGGTTAGCCCCCAGGACGAGTATATAGACGAGCACAATACAAACTATATCGTGGAAAGCGTAAACGGCCGCAATGCGGTAGCCAGGATCAAGGCAACCGAAAAACCCTCGAAAAATCCCCAGTCTGAACAGGTAATAAGCCAATTGCCGGCGGCCCTACCCGCTCAGTCTCCGGCCACCAATACCCATGTGGTCATCTACCATTCCCACAGCGACGAATCCTATGGCTATAACACCGGAATAACCAGTAAACCGGGTGACGGCGACATATACCGGGTAGGCAGCGCTTTGACCCGCTCGCTCGAAAAATCCGGCATCAGCGTCACCCAGAGTTTTAACAATCACGGTCCCCATGACATCAACGCCTATCACCGCTCACGACGGACGGCGGTAAACTTGCTCAAGGAACGTCCGGATGCAATATTTGACATCCACCGCGATTCCGTGCCTTCACAGGCCTACTTTACCACGGTAAACAGCGTCAACGCAGCCCGGGTAATGATCGTGGTAGGGCGCTCCAATCCTAAACAAAAAACCAATCTGGCCTTCGCCCGCCAGATCAAGGCAATGGGAGACGCTCTCTACCCCGGTATGATGCGCGGCATCTTCATCGGACAAGGCGACTATAACCAGGATCTCTATCCCACCGCCCTGATTTTTGAAATTGGCACAGACAGTATGTCCGTCGACCTGGCCGAAAACGGCGCTACCTGCCTGGGCGATGTCATCACCCAGGTTATTGCCAGATAAAATCAACAACTATATCTTCCCCGCAAGCAATGATTCAGCTGCAAGATTGCCATTGGCCGCCTTAAGCGCCATCTTTCGAAAAATCTCCGATATGCCTTGTTATTTTTTTCTCTTTCTATAATTTAGCAGGATTTTACATTATCATGTCGAATTTCTATCTATTTGTTAAAGAGAAGGGAAGCGGAGCAAAAATGACCAAAAAAAAGAAAAAGCCCATTCTATACCTGCTTCTGCTGTTGTTCCTCCTGAATATCAATGGTGCGGTCATCGCGCAACCTTCAGGAGGCGGCAGCAGTAGTCCGACCCAGCCTTCGCAGGTAGTCAAATCACCCTTCACGGATGTGACGGCAGGTGATTCCAATCTGATCTTCATCAGCTATCTGGCTCAGCGGGGGCTGATGAAGGGATTTCCCGACGGAGGTTTTCATCCGGGCGAGGGATTGACCCGGGCGGAAGCGGCAGCCTTGCTGGCACGCACTTCCGGTTTGAACACTGCGGTCAATCAACCCAGCCAATTCAAGGACGTAAGCTCCCAGCACTGGGCCGCCGGCAGCATAGCAGCCGCGGTTAAAGCGGGATACATAAAAGGTTTTCCCGACGCTACCTTCCAGCCGGAGAAAAAACTCACCCGGGCGGAAGGCATCAGCCTCTTTCTCAGACTATCCCCGGAAAAGGCCAGTGTTAGTTTACCGGCTTTGCAGGACATGAATAGCCAGCAGTGGGCTGCCGGGAGCGTTGCGGTAGCCCTTGACGCAGGGATGATTGGCCTAAGTCAGGACGGTAAGAAATTCTACCCGGACCAACCCTTCAAACGGGGGGACCTGGCCCGGGCCTTGAGTATACTCCTGACCAAAGAGCCTAATCTCAGTAAAACCAGTTTATATGTCAGCTTAAAGGTAAAGAACGGTACAGTAAAGGTAAACCGGGCCAATGGCAAGGAAGAAAGCATTACTAGCACCGGAACCCTGGAGGCAGGAGACAGCATTAATACTGCCAGTGGGGAAGCCGAACTGGGATTCCCCGACGGCAGCGGTTTACTGTTAAAGAGTGATACCCAACTGGCTATAAAAGAGAGCCGGGGAAGATCCTACATAACAGCTGACGGCACCCCCGGCAATGGTATTGACTATCTGGAGGTTGAACTTAAACAGGGCAAGCTGTTCGGGGCACTGGCCAGCAAATACGATACTGGAAACATCCAGCCATCAGCCGATCAAAAGAAAACCGGCAGTATAATCAAGAACTTGAGCAAGGTAGCCAGTCTGAAAGACCTGGGGGCTTTGCTCTTTGCTGATAATACCCAGTCCCAGCCCTGGTATAAGACCGCCGAGCAGAAGAAGGTCAAGGTAAAGGTGGATATGCCCTGGGGCATAGCTGCAATAAGAGGAAGTTTTTGGAGCAACATGGTAACCAATGTTGGCAATACCACCACCCTGTTGGAAGGCAGCGCTGAGGTGACTAGCAGCGGGCAGACTCAACCCTTAAGCCCGATGCAGACTACCGCTGTCACCGCAGCCAATACCGCCCCCACCGCTCCGGTGACGATGACAGCGGCCGAAAGTAAGGAATGGGTTGATAACAAGACTTGGGTTGAAACCAAGGCTCAGGAGATCGTAACCAAACAGGAAGCCGCTCCCCCACTGCCGGCTGCAGTGGATGCACCTACCACGGCAGCTGTACAACCAACAACTCCGATAGCGACACCGGTTGCCCCCAGCGTACCAAGCGTAGTCAGCAGTGCTCTGTCACAGGCTACCAGCGCGGCAGGCGGTTCAAGCACTGCCTCCGTATCAGCTTCAACCTCAACGAGCGGCGGCAGTGGGTCCAGTTCATACACCAGGGCATGGACAGTCGCCGATGTGGTAAGCACTGTATACAACGGCACCACCTATAAGCTGGCCAGTGATTTCAATGTGACCCCACCCGGCGGAATAAGTGCCAGCTATTTTTCCCTGCGCCTCCGGGACAGCAACGGCATCACCTATGGAGCCAGCGAATGGAAACCCGTCGGTCAAACAATGCGGCGTCCCACCCTGTTCTTCAGCGACCCCAGCCGGGTAGTAGTTAAATTCGCCACTGATTCTGCCGGTCAGCACCCTACCGGGCTTTACAGCCTGAACTCCGACGGCAGCCTATGCAACCTGATGAAGACCGTCCAGGGCACCATCACTTTGCCGACATCATATAAGGCTCCGGCCGGCGGCTTGCAGGTGCGGGTAATTGCCAAGGGAGTTTCGGGAAGAGGTAGAAACTATGAATATAGCACAGAAGTAACCATACCGGAAGGCACCTGTAGTGTGGACTATAAACTAAAGGTGCTGGGGGTTCTTCCCGATAGTTCCGATTACCAAATTGGATTTGAGCCGGTGGGAACCTACAGCGAGCCCTGGATGGAACGCCAACCTGTTGGCATTAGCTGCGCCAACCTTACAACCGCTCCGATAAATTGTGAGATTTTCCGAGGAGTCTGGGCCAGCGGTTCAATACAACTGCCGGCCGCCTTATCCGGTGGGCAAACCCTGGCGGTAACGATCAATTATGATTGCCAGAGCGCAATCGGCGGGCACCCGATTTTCTCCCAAGACCTGACTTTCGATTCCGGCAGTTGCACGGTCGACTATAAGCTGCCGGTTGCACCCAACGATTATAAGGTTTATTATGTCCTCCATCCCACTTCGGATCTGTATGATTATTTTGTAAACAATCGTCTGCTGGACTGCGCATATTACCGGAGCGGCGCTTCCAGTACGGCATTTGACGGGGATACCCTTACCATGGCCAGCGCTGATGTTACCGGCATTGACCTCAACGTACCCAACAATGGCTGTCTGGTAACCGGCAGCGCCCTCATCCCCTGGGAAGCTCATGAAGATGTTTACCTGTATGTATCATCCCCTTCGCTGCTCAATTACATGGGATGGGGCAAAATCCCCAAGGGCATGGTGTCAGCGGATTACACCCTGGTTGTCCCGGCGGGGAGCTACTCCGGCCCGATCTACTTCAATGCCGCCGGAGGTCTCCTGGAGGGGCAATTATCCATAGGTACTCTTAGCGCCGACCTCCCAGGACAGAATGTTTATCTTACCCGTACCAGCACAGCGGTTGTAACAAATGATGAAATCAACCCGTTGCAAGCGGGTGCGATCGAGGCAAACTCCATCTGGATAGGCTCCACCGTCTTTAACCTGGACAGCCCGGATTATACGGTGGATAAATTGGTCAAAGCCCTGGCTATCTCTGATAATTGGAACGCTAAAGATCCGGCTTCATTCGGCAAACTGAACCTTTACTACAAGTCGTCCCTGCCGGCCTGGTTTGACCTGAACAACTCCGCTATCGGCGACGGCAGCGGCATGAGCAATTCCGCCAACGCTATAGACCCATCAACCCTTCCGGTGTTGTCTGGCGGCTACTATCCGGGGAAAGAAGGAGTAGGTATATGTTCCCGAAGGTATGATTATTTTGAACAGGTGGGAACTCATGAAACCTATTTCTTTGCCTTGACTCCTCCGGATGCCAGCTTTACAGCTAAGAACAATACTTCCAATACGAATGTGAAATTGACTGTCAATCCCAAACTGTATGAATGGCCCCAGCCTATGGTGGGCTGCCAGGTCGATGCGGATTCCCCGGGTACGGCCAGTGTCACTATTACGGCTACCACCGCTGCATCCGGTTATACCTCGTCCAGTGTGGACAAAACGATCAACGTTACCGCCATACCCAACCTGGACACTACCCCCTACGCCCTGGATGTAGGTTATCCCGCCACCACTGTGACAATTTATGATAATGCCAGCAACCTGTGGAATGCAGGTGACGCTCTGAATGTAGTCCTAATCGGATCAGAAGGTCCCTATGCTGAAATCGGGTCACAGTGCACGGTAAACGACGATAATATCACCTTAACATTGCCGGCGGGCCAGCCGGAATGCCGCTTTAATATTTCCCTGGCTCATGCAGGAGCAAGCGTACCCTTCGCCAATGCGCGAATCTATATCAACCAGGCCGGCAATAATTCGGTGATCAATCCCGGTTCTTGTTATAACAAGTCCACGAATATATTGACCATACCGGTCAGCGGCAATGAGCCCTATGCACCGATTGACCCGACCAAGCTGACCATAACCACCAATGATGGCCTCCATAGTTATACCCTGGCTGGTACGTATTCGGGTATATCAAATGCGGAGACCTTGGCGGCGGGTAAAGTACAGCACAACTCAAACTGCTGTTTCGAAATCTGGTTGACCAGTATCGATGTCGCCAATATGAGCCACTTTGACGCCGGCCCCGCTAAAATTACCGCGGTAGATGGCTGGTGCATCGACGCCTCCGGCAATCATGCCAATGTCCCGGCAAGTCCAGTCAGCATAGCGATTACAAATTAATAGATTCGCCAGAATGGTCTAATTACAAAGCGGTTCTTCAGGGCATTTTGTTTCCCCAGTGACAAAATGCCCTGCTTTTTATGAGCATTACTAGTAACTAGTCTTTTTTAAAACATTTAATAGCCGGCAAGATTAAGTAGTAGAATTGTTATATGTGTATAACCGTTTTAATTTTAAACAGAGAGGGCCAATAAACGAATGAATACCCTGGAGCGCAAGTGGCAGATCCTGGTGGTGGTCTGCATTGGCATATTTATGTCCACCCTGGATGGCAGCATAGTGAATATTGCCAATCCCAGCATCGCCGCTGACTTCGGCGTCAGCATGCAGCGGGTGCAGTGGCTGGTCACCGCTTATATGCTAGTGATCACCGCATCACTCTTGTTTTTCGGGAAACTTGGTGATAGAGTCGGCGGACAGAAGATTTATACTTACGGTTTCATGGTCTTTACCATCGGCTCGCTCTGCTGCGCCATATCGCCCAACCTTGGCTTCCTGACCGCAGCCCGCATCTTTCAGGGCACCGGTTCCAGCATGATGATGGCCACCGGAATGGGCATTACCTCTAATAGCTTTCCACCCGAAGAACGGGGGCGGGCTCTAGGCCTCACCGGCGGTATTGTGGGGGTAGGCAATATGACCGGTCCGGGGCTGGGCGGCTTGATATTGGGTAGCTTTCACTGGCCCGCCATCTTCCTGATTAATCTGCCGATCGGACTCATCGGCTTCCTGATGGCGGTAAAATACCTGCCGGAGCAACCCAAGAATTCCGCCAACCGTCAGTTTGATATTCCGGGAACGGTACTATTTGCCCTGGCTGCTACCTTAATCGTGCTCTCCTTTTCCATAAGGAGGACCCCCGATCTCTGGCTGCTGGGCTCTTCCCTGCTGCTCTTCTTTATCTTCTATAGACTGGAAAAAAGAAATGTGTCGGGTCTGCTCGACTTCGACCTGTTCCAAATCAGGCGCTTCAGCGATGGCAATATCATGGCCTTGATCGCCTATTCAATACAACCCTTCGTTATCTTTCTCATGCCTTTCTACCTGGAGGGCGTATTGCATTATTCTACTGCTCAGTCAGGCCTGACCATGAGTATTACCCCCATTGCCATGGCGATCACCGCCCCGCTGGCCGGCAGCCTGTCCGACCGGGTGGGTTCATCCCGCTTGACTCCCCTGTCCTTTTTCCTGCTGGGGGCCGCCAACCTGCTCATGAGCACTCTTAACGCCGGTTCACCCGGTATCATGGTAGGAGCCTATCTAGCTCTCTTCGGCATCGGCATGGGCGCCTTTGGCTCACCCAACAACAACGCCATCCTGGGTTCCATCCCCAGATTCAAGGCCGGGTATGCCGGGGGTTTTGTCTCCACCATACGCAACTTCTCTTTTGCACTGGGCACCTCCATTGCCACCGGCTTGTTTGCCTTGCTCTACTCCCGCAGCCTGGCCCATTCGTCCCAATCCGCAGCATACGTCGCGGCAACCCATACCCTTTATTATATTGCCGCCGCCATCTGCCTGGTGGGAATGGCCTTTGCCCTAGTTAGCTGGCAAAAAGAAAAACCGGAAAGGGTAACTGAGGATAATTGATTCCGTAAAAGATTTATTGGGGAAAAGGTGGGCAAACGACAAAAATCCGGGATAGTCTTTTGACAGGCCTGGATTCATTCTGTTATAATAGTCAAGCAATATGCGCCTGTAGCTCAGTGGATAGAGCACCGGCCTCCGGAGCCGGGAGCGGAGGTTCGATTCCTCTCAGGCGTACCATCGTAAATATCGGCATTTGCGGCACATCCGCAAATGCCGTTTTGTGTTTTGACAGCTATTTGACAGCTGTTTTTAACTGTCAAATACGTATATTTTGCTTTTTAAACACCCTAGCACATTACATCCCTTTGCGTCCCTATGCATCTTTGAGCATCCCTATTTTTCCCTATACCAAAATCTATGCTAAGACAGCGAGGGACAAAAAGTGCTAGCATATAACTAATCGAATCGGCCACATGACTCATCACAATTAGGTGACGGTTTCAATCGAACGTCGAGGGAAAGTAGTTTAAACCTGAAATTCTGGTTCCAGAATACCCGCTATTACGCTTTCTATCCTTTTGGCACTAGCCGCTTTCTTTTTGCTTAATACGTGGGTATATGTGTTCAGTGTTGTAGTGATGTCTTTATGCCCCAGCAGTTCTTGAATGGTTTTAATATCTTCACCATTTTCAAGCAATATCGAGGCTGAGGTCCGCTACAATCTGTTTCAGCTTGCGGTTTTCTTCCTCCAATTGCTTGAGTCGTTTGATATCGCTTGGAAGCATACCTCCAAATTTTGATTTCCAGCGATAGAAAGTCTGCTCCGATACTCCCAATCGGCGACAGATTTCATTGATGGGTACCCCTAATTCGTGCTGCTTTAAGGCAAAGGCGATCTGTTCTTCTGTGAATTTTGACCGTTTCATTTTGTCCACCCCTTACTATCTTAATTTATCATTTTCTCATTATAGGTGGACCATATTTTGGGGGAGCAGGTCAAATAACTATTAGCTATATAACAAAGTACTAAAATACGTTTTAAAGCTAAGACAAGCTGAACTACAGCGGTTTAAAATGAGAGCTATTGCTTTGTTGCTGTGGGGCGGCGTTTTGTTTTTACCAATAGCAGTATTCCCGGAGATTACTGTTCCCGAGATGGCTGTAAAAACCGCCGCCCCGAGAGAAAATACCCATTCATGTTTGAAAACTGACGGAAAAAACAGTAGTACATATAGCAGGAATAATAGATGGTTGATTGAATTGCTGCTTTGTCCAGCAATAATACAAAAACACCCACACATATTATGCGGTAATAAGTGCATAGCAATCCCATTGTATCGGGATTATCCGGCGGGTAATATGTGAGGGTGTTGTGTATTCATTATATTCAATAAGAGTGCTTAAAAAAGGGGATTCGGGGGCCTTTGCTGACGGGCGTGAAGTAATTTATCAACCCTTTGTCAATAACCCCGTCCCCATGACACTCCCCATGACACTCTTGTAGTTATTTAGTTTTTTCCCTATATTCTTCTACCTTGCTAAGGATAGAGTTGTCGATAGTTGCGATAGTAGCTTTTGCAGTTATTATATCTAGTATCTCTATATGACCTTTGACAAGATTGCCTATATCTATCCTTTGTCTCGTCTTTGATATAATGCTATATAGTTCAAATAGTGCATAAGAATCATAATTAATTGATACTATTTCGTCGAATTTGATTTCCGTTTTTTGTTTCATACAAGTCTTTTTTACTGATATGGACTCATCATCTATATAAATTGTTAACTGAAGCGAGGTAACAAAAAACAAAGAGAAAATTGTTATTGATAGAAAACCTGAAATGATGTAGATAGGTTCAGAGGTCGTAAGTAAAATTGAAATCGTCATCACTAAAGAAGCTAAAAGTAAGATAGCTATAATAATATATCCAGGTGCTGATATTCGATAATATCTACTTCCACTCATTCAAGGCTCTCCTTTTCCCATTCTATTACCTTTCTTTGTTCATACTCTATGCCCATTCCCAAACTTATTGCTCCAACACCACCAAGAATAGCTCCTCCAGGGCCAGCCGAAGCAGATCCAAAACCGATAGCCAGAGCGCCTCCTGCAATTGTAATAGCACATCCTACAACTTGTGTAGCTGAAATAGCTGTTTTTTGATTCACATTCAGACTAGAATCAGTAATTGTTCCAACTACATTAAATCCTCCTATTGCTACCTGAATACCAGTATTAAGTCTCCCTACGGTTTTTAGCGCGGATGCTGCTTCAGGAAAAATGTCTTTAGCAACCGTTGCAACTGTCTCAATGCGAGTGCTTACAACCGCCAAAGGCAAAGCTGACCCTGTTGCTCCGATTGTTTGTGTCACAGTGTGAACAGTAGTTGATGATGTAGTCATATTAACTACCGGAGTGGTCACTTGAGAAGATTTCGATGATGCGCTCGTCGTTTTTATTGTATCTATAAATACCGCATTATTAATCTTAGCTGAGTTCCCGGCATTTTGAGCCTGACCAATACTAGGTGTAATTGCTTTTATTGCATTAGCTGTACTACCTGCATTAGCCTTTTGGGTATTATCAAACACTTGAGTCAACCCGGTCGACCCCGCCTTCGCTGAGCTACTGGTATTCTTGGCCGATGAACTGCTGCCAGTAATTTTGGAGACCGCATTACTTACAGCCTTACTGACACTGCTTACCGCCTTACCGACACTGCTGACTATGCTGCTAATACTTATATGCCCACTCGGGTCAACGTTAATTACCGGATTATTGCTGCAGTATGTATACAGATTCAAACTTAACGGATTTGATATACTTCCCTCATAACTATCCTTCGATATAAACCTTCCTGTTCTTGGATCATAATACCTGGCTCTTAAATAGTAAAGACCAGACTCAGGATCATAGGTTTGCCCGGCGTACTTGAATTCGTTTGGTACGGTTTCCGTCTGATCCAGGATATTGCCCCATTCGTCATACCGGTAATGGTTGACGATATTTCCGCTGGCATCTACCATCTGCACTACATCGCCATGTCCGTTATAGAGATAGTAGTAAAGATTGCCGGCGGCGTCTTTTTTGGCGATTAGTTGCCCCGGTCCCCAGATATAACTGGCAATCAGGTTATTACTGGCGTCTAGCTCGGAGATTATACGGCCGGACGTGTCCCAGA
>Ga0074198_1000927_pt1 | contig 23873 bp, 26 predicted proteins | sample EPASupsiteSAE323_FD_64527 | JGI IMG/M metagenome (GOLD analysis project Ga0074198, IMG submission 64527) | Bioremediated contaminated groundwater from EPA Superfund site, New Mexico - Sample SAE3-23 | ecosystem: Environmental > Aquatic > Deep subsurface > Groundwater > Contaminated ...
TTGCGTGGTGATATACGCGCAACTGTAGGGAGGGAACACCCCGAATCTGTCCGATGAGATCTGAACCTCTGCATCGCGAATCTGATGTAAGTTTGGGCCAATGAAACGGAAACCGAAAATTCCTGCAAAACGTGCCCCGATGCCAGAGGGCTATGACGGTACAAAAACGAGGAAGCAGCAGGGAAGCCCCGGCCTTCAGGCCGTGGGAGGAGTTCACTCTTTCAGGCTCCCGGCAGATTGGAAAAAGTGAGATTCCCGCCTGCTATTCAGGCAGGAGTCATAGCCGGAACTATCGTCTCCATCTCAATTCCATCTCTGGGCAGCCCAGTCCCGTCTCAAATCTGTTTATTCGGCTCTTAACGCCTCGATGGGGTCCAATTTCGCGGCCTTGTTCGCAGGGTAGACTCCCGCAATCGTGGTCGTGAGCACTCCGAACAGTAGCCCCAGCATGATAGATGTGGGTGTGATCGCTGAAGGCAGTCCCGCCAGCGATCCGATGGCATAGGAGATGATCACTCCGATGACAATGCCGAGGATGCTGCTAACCACCCCCAGGACGCCCGCTTCAAGCAAGTATTGCGTTCTGATATCGCGGGTAGTGGCCCCCAGGGCCTTCATGACTCCGATCTCCCGGATGCGCTCTTTCACGGTCAGCATCATGACGTTGGCGATGCCGATTCCGCCGACAACCAGCGAAATGGCTCCAATGCCCGCCAGTGCATACTTGATCATGGAGAGGACGCTCATGAGCGAAGAGAGCATATCGCGTGCCGTGGTGGCATCGTATGCCTCATCTTTATGGTATCTCTTAAGGTCGCTCTTGATCTTCTCAATGATATTGTCAACCTGCTCCGGATCCTCAACCGTAACCTGGAAAGATCCATAGTTGTAGGTATCGTCTCCCAGCAGTTCCTTCATGGCCTTGTGGGTGACATACATCTGATCGTTCTCGGACATTCCCATGCCGGACGACTCTTCTTTCTCCAGAACGCCGACGACCGTGAAGTCCATGTACGTGTCTTTGTGATACAATCGTATCTTGTTTCCGGGCGTTATCTTCATGCGGAAGAGCTCCTGCGACACGCCCTCACCGATCACGATTGATTTGTAATCGGATGAGGTCAGAAACCTTCCTTGCTCCACTTTCTCTTTTGTATCCGCCTCCTTGTCCGGATCTACGCCGGTAAGGCTGGCCGATGCATTTGTGTTGCGGAAAGCGACCACAACGCTTGTGGAGGTCTGTGGTGCCACGTTTTTTACTCCAACCACATTCTCCAGCACCTTTGTGTCCTTGTCCGTGAATTTGGCAGGTTCGGCTGGATTATTGCTGCGCTGGCCCGGCCCTCCGAAATGGGCGCTGCCGGGCATCACGCGAATCACATCCAGATCGAGGGTGGAAAACTGCGAAGATACGCCGGAGTATAGGCCCTCGCCTACCGACATCATGACCACGATGGCCAGGACGCCGATGATGATGCCGAGGGATGACATGAGCGTCTTGAACCTGTCGGCCTTGAAGCCGACGGCAATGAACTCCAGCATGTCAGGTAATTTCATTTTGCTGCTCTCCAGTTGCCCGTTTCAAGCTTGATGATTTCCATTCTTCGGCTTGATCGGGAGCTTATTTTTGCGATACAGATACACACCGGCAGCGATCAAGATCACGATCACGATGCCTGCGGGCATGAGGTAGCTATTCTGCTTTGTGGTATCCACAGGCGGAGTATAGCTGCTGACATAGGGCAGAGACTGGTGCCAGTTGTCTCCGTTCTTGAACTTGGCCACGAAGCTGATGTTTGTTGCACCCCTGAGCTGTTTGCCGGGTTCCGCAGATTCCAGAGTGAAGCTGATGGTGAATACCTCATCCGGGTCCATGGTGCCTATGTAGTACTCGTCCGGCGAGAACTTGATTCCATTGGCCGACGGCACGATGGTCACTGCGTTGAGGGTATTCTCGCGCGGGTTAGCCACATTCAGGTTGAAGCTCTGCTTGGTGGTCGAAGCCTCGGCGCGAGCCATGTTCACGGCAGCGGAATCAACCTTGACGGGCAGCTCGCGGTTGATGGTGATCATGTCGTAGCCGCCCTTCACCTGGAAGCCCAGCAGGTATGTTCCGCTGGTGATGTTGTCGGAGGCCTTGATCTTGTAGTAGGCTGTGATCTTGTCGTCCGGGCCGATCATGCCCAGATTGGTGTAGTCGGCAGTGAGCACTGTCAGGCCCTTTGTGCCTTTGAGGACTGTCTTATTGATGGGCGTGGACAGGAGAGAGCCTTGGGCCGTGCTCCCCGATCCGGCATCTTTCCCTACGCCGTAGGATGCCGTCCCGCTCTGCATATCGACAGCCAGAAGGGCTTCATCGCCGGGCATAAGCACGACGGGATTTGATGTGCATTGTACATTGACAGGCATGCGATATTCATAGGCGGCTGCTGGGCCTGCCACCAGCAGAAGCAGGAAGAAAGCTAGAAGATAATTGTTCATTATGCGTTCTCCATGATGCGCCCGTCTCTCAGGCGGATGACGCGGCTGCAATTTTCAGTTATCTCGGGATTGTGAGTGACCATGATGATGGTTCGCCCGTCTTTATTCAATTTGGTGAGGATGCTCATTACTTCGTTGCTGTTCTTCAGGTCCAGGTTGCCGGTAGGCTCATCGGCGATGATGATCTTGGGATCGTTAGCCAGAGCCCGGGCAATGGCGACTCTCTGGCGCTCACCGCCGGAGATATTCACGGGGCTGAAGTTGAAGCGGTGGGCGACGTTCAGGGATTCGAGCAATTTTTTAGCTCTGGCTTCCCGTTCCTGGCGCGGGACATCATGCAGCATCATGGGTACTTCTACATTCTTCAGCACGGATATGCGACCGATGAGGTTGAAGGTCTGGAATATGAAGCCCAGCTCTTCCCGCCTCACCCTCGCCAGCTCGTCGTCCGATGTCCGGCTGATGTCTTGATTCAGGAGTATAAACTGTCCGGAGGTCGGTCTGTCCAGACAGCCCACGATGTTCATGAGCGTGGACTTGCCGCTGCCCGAAGGCCCCATTAGCGCTATGAACTCGCCCGACTCGATCTTCAGGTCGATGCCCTTCAATACCGGGTATTCGGACTCCCCGATCCGATATGTTTTCTTAATATCTTTCAGCTCTATCACGTTAGAAATATCAGTTCACCTTCTTCTGGATCTCAGACCGCCATTCGTGCGTTTATTGATGGCGATATCTTGAATGCAACACCATCAACATGCCCCGGCAAGTGTAACCCCACATAAATTATCCTGAGTTATAACGGATGTTGCAGGTATTTTCCATAGACCCACATAGGTCGATTGAGTCCAATGTATTTAAATATCTTTGCTAACCATTCTTAAAGCGCAATCTTTTTGCCAATTTCTTGAGAATGATGGTTCCATCACCGAGCTGATCTACAGCCAGTTCGTCCCCGTCATTCAAATCCAATTTGTATCTTATTCCCAATGGAAGCGTTACCCTTCCGCTGGTGTCCATCTCTGTGATCGACATCTCAATCATCTGCCTTGGGATTCCGGTGCTCCGTCCATTTCCATAAGGTCATTTTCCTGCATCTTCCAGACCGTCAATCCATGATTGTTCTTGGTCAGGATGAATCCCAGCTTCTTCAATTCCAATCTGGCTTCTTGAGGGCTAAGCCCACAAGCTTCAGCCACGCGCTTTAGTTCTCCACGATCAAGGATCTGACCTCTGAGACACGGTTTATGTTTTATATAATCTCGAATGGGTTTCATGATCCGCCTCCTAAAGACTCTGGGGTCTCTGGGGTAGAAACCAGATAGAGGATAGCCTGCATTGGAACGATATATAAAAACTGAACCGAACGAACGGTTAATTTTTCAGGGAAATACTATCCTTAAATCCTGCAAGGACGGTTCCGTTTGAAATAAATTTAGCTCAAATGGTTCCGTTTTGTATTTTTTGCCTTAATTTACAAAATTAGCTGTTGCCCCAAGGCGCGTGCCGGTGCAAAAATGAAACGCATTGCGTGCAAATGCATTTTTGCCATCAAAGCTTCAATAAATCAAATTCCTGAAAACGCTGCTTGTTCCCGGTCGGTGCTTGCGAGCTGACCGGGATTTGTTTAGGCCTCGATCCAAATCAAGTCGGACAGAAATCAAGCAGGACAGAAATCAAGTCGGACAGAAATCAAGCAGGACAGAAATCAAGCAGGACAGAAATCAAGCAGGATACAATCAAGCCGGACAGAAATCAAGCCGGACAGAAATCAAGCCGGACAGAAATCAAGCCGGATATAAAATAAGCTATGTCCAAATTGAGATATCTCCGGCTTTGCAGCTTTTTTGGCTTTGGCAGCTTTGGCTACAATTCTCAATGCTGCTGCAAGTTGAGAAGGACTTGATAGGTTCCCTTGAGGCCATCTTCTTTCATATCGAGCACTCCCCGGCAAGCATCGGCATCTTTTGAATCGGGGACTATGAGCATGATATGTCCCTTGACTGCATTGAGGCCATCGTGTTTGGCATTTTGCGAGCCGATAAGATCTGCATCTATGACCTGGCCGGTCTCCGATTTGGTTGCATTTGCATTGGCAAGCCGGTATGTTTTGTCCCTCAGTTTGATGTCGCCGTCGTAGATGATCTCGGAGGTTTGTTCATTTATTGCCGATTTCAACTCTTCCAGGCTCTTGTTTGTGCTCATCAAATTGCGAATCTCCGTCGGATCGATATATCTGATCCTCTGAATGCTCACAAAAAGGGGATACGATTCATTGCCGCGTAGGGCAAAACCCTGGCCCATGAATATGAGATCGACCAGCGGCTTGTTTGAATAGCCTAATGCATCATCAGGCGAATGTGCATTGGACTGGGAATTTTGAAATCGTGATTCCATCGTTATTGGTGAATCCATTGGCGATTTGTCGTCTTCCGGCATGGCTATGGCCTGACCAAGAAGATTGAATAGAATTACGATTATAGCCCAGAATACCATAAAGACCACCAACAGTTTAATGGAATCGTTCATTTTTTCATTTTTAAATAAACGGTCAGGATGTCTGAATCCTGACCGAACAATTTTTCCGTATTAAATCCTTATGGGAGGATGCGATGCTTGCTTATTTGCCCGGGCAGGGGCAGTCCTGCATTGGGACTTTGTCATCCTGTCCGTCAAAGGGCTTCTGGCAGGGTGCCTTCTCGGGCATCATGGACTTGGGTGCGCACTTGCCGCCCTTAGGGCCATCCTGGGGTGCAAACTTGCCGTCCATCATGGACTTGGGGGCATGACCGCAGGGAGCCATCTTATCCATCTTGGGTGCCTGCTCGCCGCAGGGGGCCTTGTCATCCATCTTGGGGCCCTGCTCATCCATCATGGGCTTCTCTTCCTTGGCATCCATCTTGGGAGCCAGCTCGCCACAGGGTGCCTTGTCATCCATCTTGGGGCCCTGCTCGTCCATCATGGGCATCTCTTCCTTAGCATCCATCTTAGGAGCCTGCTCGCCGCATGGAGCCTTCTCCGGCATCATGCACTTGGGCGCTGCCTTGTCACCCTCGGGTCCCATCATGGGCTTGTCGCACTTGCCGCCCATCATGGACTTGGGGGCCTTCTTATCCTTGCAGTCGCACGGCTGCGGGCCATGTGGATCTTCAGGAGCCGCTGGGCCCTGGCAGGGAGCATCTATTAAGGCCTTACCATCTTTCGCGTTGTCGCCAAAGTTGGGCATCGAAAAGGCCGGCACTACAAACATGCAGGCAGCCAACAATGCCACCAAAAATTTAACGTACTTCATATTACTATACCTCCACTAAAGAGCAACTCATATTTCTACCGAGTTGTCTTACAAAACCACCATTCTTCGAACGATGTAAAAAAGTAGAACCGAACGAACCATAGCTGTATGGATTTATGCGCTGAATCGGAGGACAAAGAGAGTTCCGATCAAAATTCTAACGCAGCAAATTGTTCCTTTTACTAAAAAAAAGTCATTTGAAGTCACAAAATAGGTACGATATGCCGTATCGATAGCTGATCAAACAATTAAGCCTGAGAAAACTGCCGGCAATTTGTCTTCAGCTTGGCGAAGTGCATGACGAATGGCCTTCATCGCTGATGCCGAATTGAATTCATGCAATGGGATTTTGAAAGCGTTTCAGATAATCCAATGCGATCATTCCATTTGACCCATCTCTTTTTCCTATCCTTCTATTAGATGGATGCTACCGGAATAGATGCAGCGAAAGAGCATAGCGTGCGCGAACTGTATAAAAATTTGGCGATAAACTTAAGCTGTCTGGATGCAGCCCCGGTAAAATCTGCCCGGCATATGAGGAATATTCCCGAAAGCTCGTTGCGGCTGCAATCGGATGAACCGCAATAGTGCGTATATGTGCCTGGCGCGTCTGCAGTTAGGTAGCACTGGTTAGTGCCGCTGCGATTGGTGCAGGCTGCCGTCTGAGCGGCTATAGATACGTGCAACCTGGCAATTGCAATTTAGATGCAAATCCGAACAGTTGTGCCCGGATGCAATCTGAAAGCTCATGGTCAGAGGCTATGCTTGGATCGACGATGATTGATCGACGATGATTAGTACTGCAATATTGATGGCAATCACTCATTTTTGCCTCCCGTGGCTTCTGTGCCACCGGATCAGCAAATGGCAGGGCAGGCGCATCGCAAATGGGGGCAGAGCAATGCGGCCATTTTTTTATCGGGCTACGGGTAGCCTTTTGAAGCTGCTGCCATCTCAGAGCGGCTGTTTTAAGTCAAAATCATTTTTATCGTTAAATTGAATCTTTGTCCATCGTTGCATCGTGAATTCGGCCTTGCGCGCCAATCCAATCTTCTTTAATTCAAATTCGACTCATGATGATAATGTAATGGATTAAAAAAGCATAATACCATATTGATGAATGATTTAACGGATATTTGGATCTGGTTTTAACATTTTAGTGGGAAATATGATTTAAAAATGGTTTTTAATAAATTCTGCAATTTCTTTTGCAATATTGAACATTTTACCTGCTCTTTATTCAATATTGAACCATCATAATGGATTTAACAATTATCTGAACCATCCTTTTCTGGATGATTTTGCGTTCGTTCGGTTAGAAATTTAACCATCGTTCAATGATATGTCTTGAATAGAGAATGCCAGGCTTTGATGTGATGCAGGATTTGGGCAATTTGCGGCAATAATTTGCGGCATGGTTTGCCTTGCGAATTTGGCTTGATCGGATTGCATCCGCGGGCCGGTGGCTTTCCGGATTTCGGATGCCGCAGATTCGAATCCGTCTCGTCAAATGTTCCCAGAATCAGTGCCGAGATATTCAATGCCATTAGTCAATGCCTTAACCAATGTCATGAGTCAATGTCCGAGTCGATGCTTGATGGGATATATTTATCCAACTCAATCATTTTTAATGGATTGGCAAAAAAACAGCAAAAAAAGTCATGTGGGGGTTAATAGTTCTGCTCGGAATAACAATGCTCAAGGTCTCGCGAGAAAGCGAGGCCGAAGCTTATCGATCAATCAAGGAGATGAGCTGCGTGAAGGAGGCGCACCAATTGCTGGGCGAGTATCCTCTTTTTGTGATAATTCAGTCGGAAAGCAGGTCCAGGCTGCAAGATGCGATCGAATCCGTTAAAGAGCGGTCCGGTGCCACGGCCATCTGGCATGTTCTGGTCTCGGAGGGTCCGGGACCAATCTAATCGAGAGGATGCTACCGAATTTTGATTGTGCGATCAGATGGTAGGTTCAACTCGTAGCAGCGCGGAGTCCCCATCGTTCACGGTGGGGAGGAGCGCGTGCAAATATCTTCACACAATACAACCTTATATAGCATTGGGTGAATATACCGACTCATGCCGCTTACAAAGACCGTTATCCTTAAGCTAGATGTGCCGGATAATGCTCTAGCAGAACTGCTAAAAACATTCTCCCAAGGCATGAATTATGCCTCGCAAATAGTGTTCGACATTGGCAAGCCTGTCGGAAGTGGACAGCTCCAAAAAGCCACTTATAAGCACCTAAGGAACAATCTTAACCTGAAATCTCAGATGGCTTGTAACGTAGCTCGCCAGGTTTCTGGAGCTTACAAAACACTTCAGAGCCAGATCGACAAAAAAGAATCGGAATGGCAACCGATCGATTTCGATCCAACTTCCGCCACATTCTCGTTTGAACGCGATTTTGGCTTATCCAGAGACACCTTGAGCATAACCACATTAGCGGGGCGCAGGAAATACAAGTTCATAAATTACCAGTATGCTCAGAGATACTTAGACGGGTCTTGGAAATATCTGGCATCCAAGCTTTGTTTACACAAAGACGGAGCTTACTTTTTTCATTTAGCCTGTGAAAAGGATATTCCAGACAAGAATATAGTTGATGCATCCACGTTCATGGGTGTTGATGTCGGCATTAATTGTCTAGCGGTTGCATCCACCACCGATAAGCAATGCAAGTTCTTCGCGGGTGGTGAGATTAAGAATCACCGAAACATTCGATCCAAGGAACGCCGGAGATTACAGAAGGCAGGCGGTCGATATTTGGGCACTCGATCTTCTATGAGAACTCTTAGAAAAATAGCAGGTCGAGAGACACGGTTCATGACTGCCGTAAACCATAAGGTATCCAAGGATCTCATAGAATTTGCCGTAAGTAACTGCGTTTCGGTAATAGGCATGGAAGACTTAACTGGAATCAGGAAGAGAACGGAAAACAAAGCCTCTAAAGAATTCAGATACGAGCATAGCAGTTGGGCGTTCAGGCAACTACAGGCTTTCGTGGAATACAAAGCCAAAGAAGCCGGGATAGCAATAATCTATGTAAATCCTGAATACACTTCCCAAACCTGTCCAAGATGTAACCACATCAGCCGAAATAATCGGTGCGGTGTTGCCTTCCGATGCGAAAAATGCGGTTACGAAACCCATGCAGATAGAGTTGGTGCTATGAACATCGAACATCGAACACGAGACTTGAGGTATATCCTTGAGTCTCAGGGTGGTTTAGTCAGCCCACCAGACGCGACACGACTTTTTACGTAGTCGCAAGCCCCGCACTTTAGGGCGGGGTAGTTGACATTGTCAGCGTCATCATATCCCATGCCGTCTCCGTCGGCACGCCGGAGAGATTTGCCACAATCTCGGCCATCTCATCTTCATACCCTTGCGCTTGCGGGTACAGGTGAGTGAGAACCACTCGTTTTGCTGCGCAGCCGCTGAGCATTTCGCCGAGCTTTCGCGGTGTGGTGTGGTTGGTGACATCGAAGGGCTCCGGGAAGGAGCACTCGTGAATGAGCAGGTCCGCCCCCTGGGCGAGCGCGGCCACACGCGCACAGGCTTCGGTGTCGCCCGAATAGACAACTACTTTTTCCTCTGCCTCGATGCGGTAGGCGAGGGCTGTCACGCTGTGGCGCGCCTCTTCGGCAAAGATGTCGAATCCCTTGACGGAAAACGAATCCATGGGCATAAGCTCATGAACCGCGATCTGCATCCGTCCTAGGTTCGGATAGCCGCTTTTCATGATCTTCAGATAGACATCCGTTCCCTCCGGTCCATAGACCTCGAGCCCTGGAAGCTCGGAGAGATAGCGGGCATTGGCCAGGGCCAGCAAGTCTGAGACATGGTCGAGGTGCAGGTGCGTTAAAACAACCGTGTCCAGAGCTTCCAGGCTCGTCCCGGCCTGGTCCAGACGGATCAAGGTTCCAGCACCGCAGTCGAAGAGCAGTGGTCTTTCATTCTCGATCAGGATCGCCGCCTGGGACCGCCCAGGCTGAGGGATGCCGACGCCGGTGCCAAGAAGCGTGACCTTGAGGCTCATGCGGCTATGATCTTGGTGCTATGAGTAAATAATGATATTCATCTATTTACTCTTTGCATCCCTCAGATTCAAGGAAGCTTCCCGGAACATTCTTCTCCATCTCGCAGTATAGCATCATAGAATCGGTAATTCGAGAGATGATGGCATGACAAATGAGCATGACCGAGTGTGCCCCTGGCAGCGTGCGCGGTTCCTTGATAATTGGATTCGAAAAGCCGTCCACAATCCGGCCAGGATTATTGGAAGATACATCGAAGAAGGCCAGACCGTCCTGGATCTAGGCTGCGGTCCCGGCATGTTCTCCCTGGCTATGGCCGAAATGGTAGGCGAAGGAGGAAAGGTGATCTCTGTGGATATTCAGGATGAGATGCTCCAGATTTTGCGGCAAAAGAGCGAACGCGCCGGGATGCGTTCTCGCATCATCCTGCACAAAGCTCAGCCGGAAAAGATAGGCATCTTTGCGAAGGTGGACTTCGCCCTTGCATTCTACATGGTCCATGAGGTTCCCGACAGGGCGGGATTTCTAAAAGAGGTTGCGGCAGCGATCAAGCCCCAGGGAAAATTTTTAATTGTCGAGCCGAATTTTCATGTCTCAAAGACCTCCTTTGAAGAGACAATCAATATTGCAGAGTCGAGCGGATTGAGCCTGATCTCCCGGCCCAATGTGCTCTTCAGCCGGGCGGCTCTCATGCAAAAAAGACCGATTCACACATCGGCTGGAGCTTGAACGTGGGTATTTTTTAGATGCAAATTTTCAGGGGCGAATTTCTCGCCGGGAAATCCTGGGTTGGGTTTAAGTATCTGCAAAACGGTTTCATTCCACAGTCTACTCAAATAAAATTCAAGGTGAACAGTTTTGCAGCCAAGCGTCGTCAAGGATATGGCTCTTGCCAAGGAAGGCGAGAAGCGCATCGAATGGGCGAGAAGGCATATGCCCGTCCTGGATAGCATCAAGCAGGAGTTTGAGAAAGAAAAGCCCCTCAAGGGCGCAAGGATCGTTGCCTGCCTGCACGTCACCGTGGAGACGGCCAATCTGATCACCACCCTCGTGGCAGGCGGAGCCGAGGTTGCGGTCACCGGCTCAAATCCCCTGTCAACGCAAGACGAGGTCGCAGCGGCTCTGGCAGCTCGCGGGCTACACGTCTATGCCTTCCGGGGTGAGAACGAGAAAGAGTACTACGACTGCATCAAGAAGGCCCTGGACCTTAAGCCCAATGTGAGCCTGGACGACGGAGCCGACACCATCGCCATCATCCACAAGGAACAGCCCGAATTGGCAGCGCAGATGTTCGGCGGCTGCGAGGAGACCACTACCGGAGTGGTGCGGCTGCGGGCGATGGCCGCAGACGGCGCGCTTCTTTATCCCGTCGTCGCCGTGAACGATGCCGAGACAAAGATGATGTTCGACAACCGCTATGGAACGGGCCAGTCCACTCTGCACGGCATCATGCAGGCCACCAACTTCCTCTTCGCAGGCAAGACCGTCGTGGTGGCCGGCTACGGCTGGTGCGGCAGAGGCTTTGCCCTTCGGGCCCGCGGCCTCGGGGCAAACGTCATCGTGGTGGAGATCGAGCCCAGGAAGGCTCTGGAAGCGGCTATGGACGGGTACCGGGTCATGCCGATGCTGCAAGCCGCTCCTTTGGGCGATCTCTTCGTCACACTCACCGGCGACATCAACGTGGTCCGGGCAGAGCACTTCAAGCTGATGAAGGACCAGGCAGTCCTTGCCAACAGCGGCCACTTCAATGTAGAGATCGACATCCCCGCTCTGGAGAAGCTGGCGGCGGAAAAGACCGATGTGCAAAACAACGTCGCCGAGTACAAGCTCAAGGACGGGCGCAGGCTCTACCTGCTGGCTGAAGGCCGGCTGATCAATTTGGCTGCAGCTTACGGCCATCCCCCGGAGGTCATGGATATGTCCTTCGCCAACCAGGCGCTGGCTGTGCGCTACATCGTGGAGCACGGCAAGAATCTGGAGAAGAAGGTCTATGCCGTGCCGGTAGAGATCGACCGGCGCGTGGCCGAGCTGAAGCTGGCGTCCATGGGCCTGGAAATCGAGAAGCTCACGCCCGAGCAGGACAAGTACCTGCATAGCTGGCAGATGGGAACCTAAAAAAGGGGTGATGGGCCAATGGATCTGCGCAAAGAGAGTCTTGAGGCATATCTGAAGAGCCTTTATGGTGAGAAGCTGCAGCTTGTAAGCACACGCAAGATGGGCGAGACCATTCCCACCACGGAGGACGTGAAGGGCTTCGGCTACGGATCGCCGCTCCTGGTGGAGTATAAGATCGGCGAGCAGCCGGGCTCGGCGGTCATCTCCACCATGCGGGTGCAGCACGGATTCGGCCACGATCACTTCACCGACCGGGCCAGGATACTGCTGTGGCAGAATTCGACCTTTGCCAAGCTCCCCAAGCACGTCGCCTCCCTGGACGCGGGCTACTTCGGAAAAAACGGGAGAATGGTTTCGGTAGGCGACGCCCGTGAGTTCTTCCTGCTCATGCCGAAGATCGAGGGGAAGGAGTATTTCTTCGACCTGGAGCGGGTCAAGGAGAACGGTGCTACGGACCTGGACTATGACCGGGTAGTGGCGCTGTCCGATTACCTGGCGCAGATCCATAAGGTCAAGTACGACTGCCCGCCGCTTTACCTGCGCAAGATCCGGGAGACTGTGGGAGACGGAGAGTGCATCTTCGGCATCCTGGACGACTATCCGGATAATCCCGGATTCCTGGACCCAGATGAGCTGCGCGAGATCGAAAAGATCTGCATAGATTGGCGCTGGATGCTGAAGAGCAAGACGGGACGACTCTGCCAGGTGCACGGCGACTTCCATCCCTGGAATATCATGTTCCGGGAGGGCACCGACTTCACCGTTCTGGACCGCAGCCGGGGCGAATGGGGCGAGGCGGCGGACGACATCACCGCTATGGCCATGAACTATATCTTCTACTCCGTCCAAAAGAGCCTGCGCTTGACTGGTGACCTGAAGGATCTCTTCGAGCTGTTCTTTGAGAACTATCTGGAAAAGTCCGGCGACGAAGAGCTTTTGGAGGTCATCGCACCGTTCTTTGCCTTCCGCGCAACCGTAGTGGCCAGCCCCACCTGGTATCCGCTTCTCTCCGATGATGTGCGAAGGGCGCTCTTCAACTTCCTGGAGAACGTCATGGCTTCCAAGAAGTTCAACTACAGGGACGTGAACGGCTATCTGGCCTGAGGCACGAACATCGAGAAAAAATGCGATCAATGCGCCACAATTGATCGCAAGTGATTATTTTTTGGGCGATATATTTGAATTGAAAAAATCAAATGTTTGGATGAAATAATCGAAATGAAGACCTATGCGTTTGAACTATCCGGAGAGCATGAAACCCTGCCGAGGAGCGAAGCGATTGCGCTGGCGGAGATCTACTCCACCGGATTTCGAGAGACTGCATTTTTTGATCAGTGCCTCATAATCGAAGCCGATGATCTCGATCTCGAAATGCTGGGAAAACGTCTGGCGTTGACCCATCGCATCATCGAGGTTTTAGCCATCTGCGACGCTTCCACGCCCGGCTCTCTGGCGGAGGCGGCAAGCAGCATTCCCCTGCCCCGGAAAAAGTACAAGGTCAGAGCCAGGCGTATCAAAGACAGCCTGCCCAAAGCCGACGAGGTGGAGCGCGAGGTGGGGCGATACCTCTTTCGCCGGGGTTATCAAGCCGACCTGAAGAACCCGGAGATGGTGCTGAGGGCCATTATCACGGATGGCAAGATTATCATCGGCCTTGAGGCCGCCAAGACGGATCGCAGCTCATTCGAGGGCCGCAGACCCCACCTCAAGCCCTTCTTTCACCCCGGCGTGCTAATGCCCCGCATGGCGCGATCTCTGGTCAATATCTCTCAGGTACGAGCGGGCGAGAGGCTGCTCGATCCCTTTGCCGGAACCTGCGGAATCCTGATCGAGGCCTGCCTGATCGGCATCGAGGGCGTAGGGATCGAGGTGCAAAGCAGGCTGGTGAAGGGAGCTTCCTGCAATCTCTCCGGCCTGGAGTGCAGCCTGATCTTGGGCGACGCCAAGCGCCTGCCTTTCCATGATTCTTGCCTCGACGGAGCGGTTTTGGACACGCCCTACGGAAGATCGGCGAAGATCGAAGCCGAATCCAAAGAACATCTATTGGTCGAGAGTCTATCCGAGCTGTATCGTGTGGTCAAACCCGATAGGAGAATGATTATTTTGGCGGATCGGCCAATTGATGGCCTCCTGACAGACGCAGGATTTGAGATCCTTCAGAAACATACGGATCGGGTTCACAGAAGCCTGACAAGGCATATCTTCATCTCAGTGAGGAGGCATAATAGCAAAGCACAACAGTATCGATAAAGATTAGCTATTAATAGTTCAAGATTTCCTTTATCATTTCGCTATGGGATCTTCCGCAAGTGACAAATACGACCTGGCCGAGTCGGATCTGAAATCATTTACCAGGTCGTCGATTAGAACAAAGGTTATGCTTGCGCTCATGGACAAAGATATGACGGCAAGCGATCTCGAAAAGGCCATGATCATCAGGACATCAACCATACTTCACTCGATAAAAGACTTAATGGAAAGCAACCTGGTGTACAAGACTGCGCAGGGCTATGCCCTCACCAATGTGGGGCGGATGCAGGCGTTGATGCTCGGCGAACTGGTGAACACCATAATTGTGTTGAATGATCATCGGAATTTCTGGCTAAGTCACGACATGAGCGGAATACCGCAGGATATTCAGAAAAAGATATCCTTGCTCGGTCAATCGGAATTGATACGAGATTCTCCGGAGACACCCCTTCGATCGCTGGAATATTTTATTCAAGAATTGTTGAGATCCCGTAACGTATTTGGAGTTTCACCAAATACGCTGACAGGATATGCGGATACTATCGCCGAAGTCGTCGAAAACGGCGCGGATGTTGAGCTGATATTGACAGCCCCCGTCCTGAAGATCGTGGTCTCTGAGAATAGAGATATGCTCTCAAAGCTCATGAATCATGAAAACTTTAAACTCTATCGCATCGATAGAGACGTTCGAGTGGCATTTACTGTAACAGATTCGCTATTGAACCTGGGATTATTCCGGCACGACGGAAGCTACGATCTTGGCAGCGACCTCATTTGCAAGGGAGAAGGAGCTGTTAAATGGGGACGGCTTCTTTTCGAATATTATAGGAACGCTTCGGTTCGTTTAGATAACATTTAGCATTTGCGCCCCAAAATTGCGGGAGAATCAACTTAGGGCTTGCAGCGAAATAACCTAGGTGGAAATTCGTATGGATACTTCAAGATATCGATATGCTTAAGCCATGCATAAATCATGTGGACATATTTATATAACGAGGTTATTGCGTTATAAGCACTTAGTATCTTTTTTGTCTATAATTGCACGTCTGATTGTCTGCAAACATTCATTTCATACATAAACACTATTAAAATCTTTGAAGATTTATTATTTGACAGATATCTTCATATTTTGATATAGTAGATATGGCGTCGGTGATGCTCAAGTGATAGAATGTTCGAAATCAGCCCTGGTAACGCAGATGAGACTCTATTTTGGAAAATTTGAAAAGATTTTACAGGAGTTCTTGAATTTTCTTACGGCAAGTTCCCTGTTAATTGCTTGCACGGGATTTTTCCAAACATTCGGCGGATTCATCTTGCTGGGATCAAATCCCAGGCTCGACTCCTGCATAGCGGTATTCCTGATGACGCTGAGTGTTTACAGTCTTAATAAACTGACCGATATAAAAGAGGACTCCATAAATAGACCGGAAAGGATAAATTTTTTAGCCGGCAGAGAAAAGCTTATTTTGGGCTATTCCCTCGCGGCGTTCCTTGTGTCCGCCGCAATCGCATATTCCATCAAGCCGGAAGCCCTTTTGGTCATCCTGATACCATTGATCGCAAATGCGGCATACAGCACCAAGCTCCTGCCGAATCTCCCTCGCCTTAAGGACATTCCAGCCGTCAAGAACATTGTCGTGGGGCTGTCCTGGGCCCTGGTTTGCACGCTGATGCCTGCGATTCGTATTGACGATCCTACATACACATTGATATTGCCGGTCATTTATCTGATGACCATAAAGGATTTTACAAATTCCACTCTCTGCGACCTAAAGGACATAAATGGAGACAGAATAAATGGAGTTCGGACAATTCCTGTCGTTCTAGGCGCTCAGACGACCAGGCGGATCTTGTTGGTACTGAATTGCTCCATCTTGCCCTGCTTGATCTTGATCAAAGCCAAGATTATGTTCTTTGCCCTGCTGCTCGTGCTCTGCGAGTATGCATTCATATTCTGCTTTGGAGAAAACAGCAGGCCCTATATTCTTGAATTTTTCATTGATGGAGAGTGGCTGCTAGCCTGCACATTGCTCTTGGGATTTAGTGCGGTTCACGTATAATCCATTAAAAAAATTTTTTTATGCCTCTGCCGCCTCGTAATCGGTATCAATGGTGTCCTGCAATCCATCTTCGGTGTGAGCAGTAACCATGCGCTCGGATACATCCTGGTCGGAGAGGATCTCCTGGAAGCGTTTTGTGTAATTGTCTCTTTCAGACGCCTTCTGGCTGTCGAAGATATTCCTGTATTCAGATATTGTGGACGGAGCCACGCGCAGCGTCTCTGCCATCTCTTTGACGGATTTGCCTGCGTCCGTCAATCGCACGAATTCGTCTTTGTCAAAGGGCGGTTTAAGGTCCGTCTCGCGAAATAGGTGGAGCTTGATTCTTGCTCTGCTGACGGTTTTGTTGAGGGCTCGATCGCCCAATTGCTCTGCAATCTCTGTGTCGCTTAAGTTTTTATAAAATAGTCTTACAACGGACGAAAGCTGCTCTGGGGTTAGTTTGGTTTGGATGCTGTATTGTTTAATCATCTCTTTAACCACTTCTAATAAAGCACGTTCAATCTCTCCGCTCCCCCGGAGACTGCCGTGACGAGTGGCTTGCTTTTCCACGACCTTTGTGCTGGCGCCAATCTTCATAACTAGGTCTCGCAACTGATCAGTCCTACCACTCAAATACTCACCCAAATGTAAACTCCCTAGTTTATAGTATAAAGATGTTTCTATTCCATTACAAACCTATTTATACCCGCGCTTCGTCTAAGAAGGCGGAATGTCCGAGACCAGCATATATGTTGTGAAGACCACGGCCAATCAGGAACGGTCGGTGGCCAACATGATCGCCCAGATTGCACGCAAGGAAAAGTATGATATAAGGGCACTGCTGGTACCAGATGTGCTGAAAGGCTATGTGCTCGTGGAGTCTCCGGCTCCAGAGATCGTAGACCAGGCGATTCAAGGAGTACCCCACGCGCGCTCTGTGATAAAAGGGGCATCGAGCATCGGAGAAGTGGAGCACTTTCTCACACCCAAGCCTGCTGTAATCGGCATCAATGAAGGCGCCATTATTGAGCTTATATCCGGGCCGTTCAAGGGTGAGAAAGCCAGGGTAAAACGCGTGGATGTCGCCAAGGAAGAGATAACTGTGGAACTCTTCGAAGCCATGGTGCCCATCCCCATTACAGTGCGGGGAGATCACGTGCGCGTGCTCAGTAAAGATGAAACTTAGAGGTGATTTGATTTGGCTAGTGTAGTTGAAGCATTGGTTCCTGGCGGAAAGGCCAGCGCTGGGCCACCTTTGGGCCCGGCCCTTGGACCCCTGGGTGTAAATGTTGCCCAGGTGGTTGCCAAGATCAATGAGCAGACCAAGGATCTGAACGGAATGCAAGTTCCGGTCAAGATCAAGGTGAAATCGAGAACCGAGTTCGAGATTGAAGTCGGAACGCCGCCAACCTCTGCCCTGATCATCAAGGAGATGGGTGTGGAGAAGGGCACAGGCGACAAGAGCATTGTCGGCAACCTGAGCATGGAGCAGGTCATCAAGATCGCAAACATCAAGCGCAAGGGACTGCTCTCCAAGACCCTGAAGAACGCTGCCCGCGAAGTCATCGGCACGGCAGGATCTTTGGGCGCTACCATCGACGGCCTGACGAGCAAGGATGCCCAGGCGGCTGTGGCCAGCGGTAAATACGACGGAATCTTAGAAGCGAAGGCTTAAATATAAAGTTATAATCTAAAATCTGATTCTCTTTTTTGAGAAGCCGTAGGAGACCGTAAAAGTCGATAGACTACGGAGGATTGAAATGGATATCGAAGAAGCCATCAAGCAGGCAATCACTGAGGCACCTGCCAGAAAGTTCAGCGAGAGCGTGGACCTGGCTATCAACCTTCACAATATCGACCTTTCCATACCGGGAAACAGGGTCGATGTAGAGGTTATCCTTCCCCACGGACTTGGCAAACCTACCAAGATCGCTGTATTCGCTGCTGGTGAGACCGCCTTGCGTGCCAAGAGCGCCGGTGCAGATCGCGTCATCTCCGGTGACGAGATCAAGGAGCTTGGCGGAAACAAGAGGGCGGCTCGAAAGCTGGCCGACGAATACAAGTTCTTCATCGCAGAGACTCAGTTCATGCCGGTCATTGGTAAGAGCCTGGGCTCGATCCTGGGCAAGAGGGGCAAGATGCCCACACCCTTGCCGCCGACGCAGGACATAACCCCGCAAGTGCAGAGGCTCAAGAACATGACCAAGATCAGGTCCAGGGATAGGCCGACCTTCCACCTGACTATTGGGAATAGAAATATGAATACCAAAGAGCTGGCCGAAAACGTTGATGCGGTCATCGTCAAGCTCGAACAGACCTTGAAGGATGGTCGTCATAACCTGAAGTCGGTTTATGTCAAGACCACAATGGGTCCGTCCATAAAGGTGATCTAAATGGCAGGAGAAGTTCGCAGGACTGCCCATCTGCCCGAATGGAAGGTCACGGATGTCGCCGAGCTGGTCGAAAAGATCAGCAAGAGCAGAGTGGTCGGCGTCGTGGGTGTGCGCGAGATTCCCGCCAGCAACATGCAGCAGATGCGCGGCGATCTGAGGGGCAACGTCGAGATAAGAATGGTTCGAAACACCATCGCTCGCCGGGCTCTGGAAGCATCCGCACCCGATATCAGGCCCCTGGCCGATCACATCGAGGATCAGACGGCACTGATCTTCAGCAATGATAATCCCTTCAAGCTCAACAGCCTACTTGAGAAGGGCAAGAAGCCGATGCCTATCAAGCCCGGCGCACGAGCCCCCAAGGATATCGTGGTCGAGGCCGGAGAGACATCGTTCTCGCCTGGACCAATGGTAGGCAAGCTCCAAGCTGCCGGAATTCCCGCAGCCATCAAAGGCGGAAAGGTGGTCATCAATCAGACCATTACTCTCGCCAAAGAAGGAGAGGTTGTCTCTGCCAAGACTGCAGATATTCTGAAGACAATGGAGATCTTCCCGAGAGAAGTAGGCCTAGAGCTGAGAGCGGCTTACGAGGGCGGCTTGATCTTCAAGTCCAAGGATCTGTCTATTGATGTGGAGGCCCAGATCGCTGAGCTGTCCGCTGCCTCGGCCAAGGCATTCAGCTTTGCTGTCGAGATCGGCTATGTCACGCCACAGACAATCGTACCCATGCTGCAGAAGGCCCAGACCAAGGCCAGAGCCCTGGTCGTCGAGGCTGCACTGCCCGTGCCCAGCATGATGGAGTTCGTCCTGGCCAAGGCCGCCGCCAATGCCAAGGCTATTCAGAGCCTGACCAGCGGAGAGGTTGCCCCAGCACCGGTAGCCGCCGCAAGCGCACCCGCTGCAGCAAAGGAAGAGGACGAAGAGAAGAAGGATGAAGGAGACACCGCAGCAGGACTCGGTGCTCTGTTCGGTTAAGCTAAAATTTAAGTCATATTTGAGGTCGATTCAAATGGAATACGTATATGCCGCATTGATGCTTCATAGCGCAGGCAAGGATGTTAACGAGGATGGAATAAAGAAGATCGTCGAGGCCGCAGGCGTTGCCGCCGACGATGTCAGAATCAAGGCCCTGGTTGCCGCGCTGGAAGGCGTGGACATCACCAAGGTACTCTCTCAAGCCGCCGCTGTGCCGGTAGCCGCAGCAGCAGCCCCCGCAGCAGCCGCAGCCGCACCCGCCGGCAAGGCCGCCAAGGAAGAGAAAGAAGAGAGCAAAGAAGCTGCAGAAGAGAGCGGAGTCGAGGGCTTGGGTGCCCTTTTCGGCTAAGCTCTTTTTTATCCCATCTTTCTTTTTTACCAACATAATTAATAATTCATAATTAATAATTCTACAATCTATAGTAAATTTTCTTTAATTTGCTAGATATGCTTTTATAATACCTAATATTACGATATATAAAATTATAACATCATTGTGCCACTATGTAATTTAGATATATTATTAAAAATAGTATTAGATATTATAGTTTCTTTTAAAGCTCTTGTAGCTTCTCCACTCCAACCTTCTTGACAAACGGTTTCCAGATATTTGTTGGCATCCAGGCCGGTGCATTGGTGGGCTTGGGAACCTGCTTGCGCTCGCCCTGGAAGAGGTGCACCTTCTTGGTCCCGCGCTCCCGAAGCCTAATGTCGGTGAATCCGCGGTTTGCTGCCTTCAAGGCCGCTTGCCTTGGCTGCTTTCCGCTGAAGACTCCGACCTCGTTTCCATCCTTGTCACGCAATGCGAAATTTCTTTTTTCGATCATTATTTATTCCTCGCTAAACCCACTTACACAGAGCTATTTGCTTCGATGCATGACTATATAATCGTTGCGTATATATTAATGTTTTGTTTGATTTCCTTTTATGCTAATAGCTGCGGAAAATGAGTTTTTTGGATTTTGTGAGCTACGAATGGGCGATGAACGGTCGAGTGCAAAAAAGAAAAACGCCACGGAGGAATGGTTTTTTATTCTGCTATGGAGTCTCCTGATTCATGGCCTGGGTCGTTTGGTTTACCGGCCTTCCCGGCTGCGGCAAGACCACCATTGCGCAGGGCGTGAAGGCAAAACTGTCTCGGAAACAGATAAATGTTAAGATATTGCAGCTTGACGAGATTCGCAGGGCGATCACGCCCCAGCCCCGCTATACCGAGGAGGAGAGGGACATCGTCTATGCGAGCCTCTCTTACATGGCCAAGCTGCTGGCGGATGAGGGTGTGAACGTCATGGTGGATGCAACGGCAAATCGGCGGCGGTATCGAGATTTTGCCCGCAGCCTGATCCCGAACTTCGGAGAGGTCTTCATTCGCGCCGATCTCGAAACCTGCATGGCCAGAGAGGCGGAGCGGAAGGCGGAGTTCTCGCCTAAAGGAATTTACAGGAAGGCAGCCGGGGAGAAGGCGGCGGTTCCGGGGGTCAACGTAGCTTACGAGGAGCCTCTGTCGCCTGAGATTGTTGTGGATACGCAGAAGATGACTGCGGATGAGAGCGCATCGTTCATAGCCGAGAGGATTTTGCAGATTTTTTCCAAAGCCTGAACCAAAAATCTGGAAAACAGGAAAACATCGGCAGGCCCATTGGAAGAGCGTAAAACAACGGCGGACGATTGGGCGGCAAAGCCGGGAAAAATCATAAATCCCGCGGACGAATGCCTTTGATTATGCCCGGTGTTTTGCGCCGGGCTTGCTGTCCCGATTGGAACTTTCGCGATTCTCTTGAAATATTGCAAACTGCATATATTTCCACGAATATTCGTGTAGCAGTGATTTGCGATACGTCTCAATTCCAGAAAGCTTAAAATATGGTCACTTAGACTCCCACTCAGGAAGTGAAGATGCTTGAAATCCAATGCTGGCTTTGTAGGATTTGATGGAACCGAGAACAAGAGAACTCTTCTGGCGCTTCAGCAGGTCAAGAAGGCAGCGGGCATCGAGGGCGACCTCAATGTGTTGCTGCGCAGACCTCACGGCAGGGCCAGGTCCATCGTAGATAAATTCAACCGCCTATTCGGCGTGAAAGCCTTCGTCAGCGACAAGGCCGACAAGGAGAAGTGGGAGAAGATCGGAGTCAAGATCGAGGGCGGCTACGATGAGTTCTTCGAGGCATCGGATTTCTTGATGGTAGGAACTCCGGGCGACGAGGAGCTGCCCTACGTCGAGGCAGGCCTTGCCCACGGCTGCTTTGTCTCTCTCATGGGCGGCGCGGACCGACCCGAGCTTCTCAAGGGACTGGAGGAGAACAAGAAGGTCAAGATCACGGATGAACTGAAGGCAGACTTCGCCCGCGAGTTCTTCTTTGGTCTTGAGAACTACGAGATGTTCTCAAAAGCCAAGCCAAGACTGGTGCAGTGCACAAGCTGCAACACCACCGGCCTATCCCGCCTGGCACTGGCCGCTCGACCTCTGGGCCTGACCGCAATTCTTGGAAACATCGACCGCAGACACGGCGACCCGCACACTGTGGTGAAGGCGTCCCCCAGCGCCATCCAGTTCGGCAAGGGCGCAGGCCACCAGGGAACGGATGCAGGAACTGTCTTTGAAGAGGTCAAGTTCTCCATTCGCGCCAGCAAGGTGCCCACCACCGTGCCGCACACCAACTTCTTGAACATGGTCTTCAAGGGCGATGTCAAGCCCGCCCAGCTTGTGGAGCAGTTCTCCAAGACCCGCGAAGTCGTGGTCATGCCCTACCAGGATGAAGGCAAAAAGCACGATTGGACCAGCGAGATCCTGGAAGCGTTCCTCTCCGGCATCGAGCGGCCCATCAGCCCGGAGATCTTCGAGCTTATCGTCTCGGACGCCATCATACCCTTCAAGCTGGGAGACTACACCGTTCTGCAGACCGTTTCCATGGTCGAGCAGATGTCCATCGCCGTTCCCAACCACGTCGAGTCCTACCTGCTCTCCTGCGGCTATCCCGCTGCGGACATCCACGCCTTCGTGGACAAGTCCCTGGGTGTCGTGCACGGCATCTGGCCGGACAAGCTGAGCTGCTAAGGCAAGGCGAATCCAACCTTCGCGATGCAGCAATCCCATATCACATGCCAGAGGAGATAACAGGCCAGCTTAAAGGCGATAAGGTCAGACTGGGCTCCGAAGCCCTGTCCGACCTCTACGAGCAGGGCTACTTCGGGCGTCCCAGAGGAAAGGGCCTGGAGCTGTCCCTGGTGGAGGCGGCCTATCTCCTGGACAGGTCACGGATCAGGGTATCGGCGGATGGAAGGCAGCTTGACTTCAAAGCCTTCTTCCAGACGGCTTCGTCTCTGGAGAAGGGCTTTGAGTTTCGCTATGTTGTTTACAAAGACCTGCGCGAGCGGGGCTACTACGTTCAGCCGGGAAGACCCGACTTTCGCGTCTATCCGCGTGGCGGGCACCCCGGCAAGAGCGCGGCTGAGTTTTATGTTCTTGTCATCTCCGAGCGCATGCCCCTTCCCCTCAAGGAGATCATCGAGCCCGTGCGCGTGGCCGGGCAGATGAGAAAGAAGCTGATGCTGGCCATCGTGGATGAAGAGAGCGACATCACTTTTTACGAGGCCAGAGAGAAAGCCATGTCCGGCAAGATGCCGGAACAGGAGCCGGGCGGCATGGCCACGCTTCTGGAGGACCGGGTGATGCTCTGGGATGCCGACGGCTCGCACAGGCTGCACGAATGCGGATTTTACGGCAAGCCGGTGGGCGAGCGGCTGCAGCTCTCTTTGGTCGAGTCGGCATATTTGCTGGAGAAAGGATTGATCCAGTTGGCCGACCGCTCCGGCGAGCGGATCGATCTGGACGGATTCATGGCCAGAGCGCGCCAGATCGAGAACGAATTCGACCTGAAGTTCGGCGTTTACAGGGATCTGCGCAATAAAATGATGGTTGTGAAGACCGGCTTCAAGTTCGGGACCCATTTCCGGGTCTATAAGTCGGTCGGAGGCCTGGAGAAGGTTCCGCACTCCGACTTTCTGGTACACACCGTTCCCGAAGACCATGTCTTCTTCCCGCCGGTCCTTTCCAGGGCGGTGCGGCTGGCCCATTCCGTGAGAAAGGAGATGGTTTTCGCTTATCCGGATAAAGACGTGCACTATCTGGAGATCAAACGGCTCAAGCCGTGAGCAGGAATCCCACATTCCGCACTTTCAGTTCATCCCGTAATAATTTTTGCATTCCTTCCCAAGCAGTGCAAGAATTTTGACCTGAGTGTTATTCAGATTCACGCTTACCTTGACGACTTTTCCATCTTGAATGATAA
>Ga0074198_1000928_pt1 | contig 23853 bp, 36 predicted proteins | sample EPASupsiteSAE323_FD_64527 | JGI IMG/M metagenome (GOLD analysis project Ga0074198, IMG submission 64527) | Bioremediated contaminated groundwater from EPA Superfund site, New Mexico - Sample SAE3-23 | ecosystem: Environmental > Aquatic > Deep subsurface > Groundwater > Contaminated ...
CGCGGCCCGGAACGTGTTTTTTCTGCGAAACCGGATCTACGCTGACTGCGGTGAACGCGAAAGCTTCGATCCTAAACGTCGTCCCGGTCGCTTCCGCTCAACCCTCCGCTAAATCACACCGCTTTTCTTCGAAAAGGCGGAAAAAATAATATCTGCCTGACAAAACCAAACAAAGGAGTTCAAAAAATGGAAGATGACGAAAAAAGATTCTTTTTCCAAAAGGGAGCGGAAATTGAAGATGAATTCGGCCCGGAAGCCTGGACTTGTCCTTGTGTGAGGCATTGCAAGCATTGTGGCGGGCAAGGGCAGAACGCGCGTGAGTGCTACAAGGAATACCAAATGGCGAATAGCGCAAGCAAAGCATTGGGTTCGATAATCAAATAACAGGGGGATTTCCTTAAATGAGAATGTTTATCAAAATCGCGGTTGTTGCAATCGCCGTCTTTCTCGTCGGAGCTGGCGGTTTCCTTCTGGGCGCATGGAAGATGTACAACCATATGATGAAACAAAGCGTTATGAATGGCACCGCGTTCATTGACGTTAAAGGCGATTATCACGTACTACGGATAGAAAAATAAATTCATTTTTTATACTTTCGCCTATTGCGACATATATGATAATATGATATATATGTTATTATGTTAGTATAATGTGAGGGGGTATGAAAATAGAGGATATCATAACGGGGTGCACGCTTACATGGCTTCACGAGCCGAGAGGCGGGTACGGCTATGTGATACCTGTTGACGCTCTTGTCCTGTCAAAAGGGAATAGTAAAGTGAAAGTAGAGGTGAAACTAAGAAACGGTGGCAAGAGCATCCGGTTTGTCAACCCTGATAAACTCAAAGAAAAAATCGGCGGGGGAGGGGGCTGTGAAGTATTTCACTGTTAATGAGGGAGGGGAAGAGGTAATATTCACCCGCGTCACCACCTTGAGGAAACATCTCGCGGAGCATCCAGAGATAGAATCTATATCCCGCTACTGGTGGAGCGGCTGTGATCTGATTGAAGTGACATGCCGCAAGCGCGATGAGATTTTGAAGGAGAAGGCGAAGAATCTTGTGCAAGGAATGACGGCGCAATGGGGGGCGGCGCACGGGAGAATGCAATTGCGTTAAATATATTATGCTAATATATCATATTAATATATTATGGTTTACCTATTATCAAATAGTTCAACCAATTCTAAGGAGTGTTTGCCATGTTCATTTCTAAAATTATTTCGGGGGGACAGACCGGAGCCGACCGCGGCGGGCTTGAAGCCGCCGCGGCGCTTGGCTTGCCCCATGGGGGCTGGGGCCCGAAAGGCCGCAAACGCGGGGAGGGCCTTATACCAGCAGCATACGCATTGGTTGAGACAAAATCATCGGACTACCCGGAGCGCACGAAAAGGAACATCGAGGAATCAGACCTAACAATCGTATTTGCCACAGGACGGCCCGGACGCGGCTCAAAGCTCACCATGGACATCGCCACGCGTAAAGGGAAGCCGTTTCTGTTTGTTGACCTATCCACCGGGGAAAACGCCCAATTGTCCAGGGAAATAACGTCCTGGCTCGAAAAATATCCCGCCGAGGGCGGCATTGTGCTCAACATCGCCGGATCAAGGGAAAGCGGAGATCCGGGGATACAGTCGAGGGTGGAGGGGATATTGATAACCGCGCTGGAGAAATTCATAGAGTAATCTTGTTTCGGGGCTTGACAGCATACAGTATATATATTATTATATTATATATGTTATGTTGTTTAATATAAAATAAATCCTTGTCAATGAGGTGGGGCATGTGCGGAGCTGAAAAACAAAGCGGGAATGGTGACGTTCGGGGAATAGCAGAATCTATCTTGAATGAATGGAGAGATGGGAAAGTTCCCGCAAGAAGCGGCATGAGCGCCATCATTTGCGACTTTTTATCGCAATCGGGTCAAAGTTTTGATTACACCGTCGTTGCTGACGAGGGACAAAGCTACGCTAAGATGTTGGATTCAGCCCGTCACCAAAAAACTCTTAATTGATATAGGTTATTATGAAAGAAAATATCATGAGATTCGTAATTTCAACCGCTCTATCCCTTGCGCTTTCCTCTTTATTGAGTGGATGCTCATCAAATGAACCTGAAATCACCAACATAAGACCTCCTTTTAGGTCAGGTGGTGTATGCGTACTTGACACAGACTCGGAAGACGGTTCAAAATCCAAAACATCCAATCTGGATTCAGTTGACCATACAAAAGATTTTGATATAGGCGCAGTCATACCCCCAGTACTTTCAACTCCGAATATTTATAACACATTGCCACAAGAAAACATTCGCAGATCAAGCGAAAACCCTATCACCGGTTTCAAGGAGCTTGTTTTGGGAATGAAAATCGAAGACCTTGATAAAAAGAAATATCCTATCGCTAAAAACTCGAAGAATAGCAGCAGAATCGCAATCCACAATCTCGCGGGAAATGAGACAATCGCAAACTCCCCTATAGATAAAATGCTATTATTCTTTGAAAATGTCTCACTTGAGGAAATTGTCATTTACTCTAATATCAAATGCCTATACAACATTTCATCCGCTTTAAATAATAAATATGGCGATCCTTCAATATCAACATTCCTTGCCTCAATTTGGCACAATGAGAATAATGCCATATCAATGCGCAAAAATATTCAATTCAATCCCAATGACAATTCCAATATTGAAATATTAATTTACAAAAAACCTGAATTTTTGCAAAGGTTGCATCAATATAATTCACAAGGTGATATCAATAAAAACAACGTGGATGACCTATAATTATTAATTCAATAATGAGGGAACCATAATGGACACCACACCTGCCGCATATGCTATAATTTACTCAACCATTAATATTATAATCTATCTTACTTTGCTTGGTGTATCTTTATATCTTTCTCTTATAATGAGAAACATATTTCCAGATGAAATTAAATCAATATTTGCAATCGCCATCTGCTATCTTTGCATGGCATTCACCATAATATCTTATGCTTTTGAAAATATATTAGACCGCAATTTCCTTTATTATCCAGAACCCCCTCCCGGTTCTCCTATATGGCTTCAAGCTATTAAATTCATTCTACCTTTGGCGAGCATCCTATTCACATCATGGGCATTTTTATCACTTTATTTCAAAGACGACGATACCGACTCGTATCGCAATATCTGTGATAGTCAAAGCGAGGAGTCCAATGGGTAGATTTTACGAATATTTCATTAGTTCTATCTGTTTCATAACTATATTTAGCTTTGACTATGTGGGAGGGCATAAAAAAGTAATAGCATTGCTTCTTGGTATAGGTGCTGTTTTAACGACATGCATGGCTTCTATTATTACAAGAATTTATTTCAATAAAAAATAATTTTATTCTCCGTTTATCTTTTAATATCATTTTTATGGAACAGAAAAATGTTTAAAATAGTTTTCACCAACGTCAAGGGCGGGGTAGGTAAAACGACTTTGAGCGTTCTCATCGCACGGGCGATGCGCGAGGCGGGGGCGGACGTGTCGATGCTTGATTTAGACCCGCAAAAGACCGCCACGCACTGGGTTCAAAGGGCGGAGAAGGACACGCTCACAGTTGACACCCCTAAAGGGTTTGTCATCGTAGACACCCGCCCAGCCGCCGAGGGGGTTGTTGAAGCCGCCAAAGCCGGGGACTTTCATCTTCTTGTGGCCTCTCCCTCCACCGCAGACCTTGAGGCGACCATTGCCGCCGCTGGTTTACTGAAACAACACTCAAAATCGCCTGTAAGGCTCATCTTCAACATGGTGATGAAAGGCACCTTCCTGCAAAAGCATATGAGCGAGCAGGCCGCGGTGATCGGTGTGGATCAGCTCAAGTCTTTCGTGACGCGCCGGCAATGCTATCAGCACGCCGTGACATACGGCTGGAAAGCCCTGGACAAGGGAGCCAAGGAAGAGTTGTCAAGAGTGGCCACGGAAATACTTTCAGTCTGTTTCGAATATAAATGCGGTACCTCGTGAATATAAATGTGCACCCTAAATCAACAATCTCTAAATAGGAAATTCTATTTGTGAAAATCCTTCTTCTTGCCTCTATCGTATTAGGTGCGTTACTCTCGTCAGGCTGCGTAAGCAGCGTTGACGGACTGGTGGTCAGACATAAAATGCAGGTTATGAGTACGGAAGACATTGTGCTACGCACGGACAACAATTTGATAACAAACCCGGCGACAAAGTAGAAAGTGTATTGGACAATGGGAGGTGAAACGGTGAAATATCCATCCGAGAAAACCAATAAAATATTCAGCATTGCAATACTGTTCATCACTTTCGCGGCAATATTCATGTACGCCCCAAGCCCCCTTGCGCTCGCCGATAAAATCATTGGATCTTTCAAAACCATCGATGAAGTACCTGATATCTTTAAATTGGCGCAGCGGGGCACGATGATTATAGGAATTGCAGGCCTTTATTTTTGCTCAGGCCTAGTTCCATTCCTCGCCACTTATTTTATTCTGACCAAAGATAAGGAATCCCTCTTCCCTGAAAAGAGCTAACAACCGTTCGATTGTGAATAACTGCACATCTGGAGCCTCAATAATGAAAGAGAATATAGGGAATATCCGTTATGAGCCTTTGAAGAACGTAATTGAGGCTCTTTTCAATGATGATGATACTGCCACCACGCAGGAATTGAAAGAAGATCTACAGAAACGAGGCTACAACACAGATTCCATCATTGCGAGAGGTAACGCTATAGTTAAAAATGCAATACAGAAGAAAAAAAGGGGTAATTTACCATGATTACAATGTTGTCACCCGCTCTGTCCGAGGCATTGATGAAAGAAGACGAAAAGGAACTTCTTGCGGCCTATCGCATCCTTGAACTTGAAGACAAAAGACTTTCTTTGAAAAATATAAAGGATTTTGCCGCCAGTCGAGGGAATGATGGTAAAAGAAAATATTCCTTTGCTGAACATGCGAAAAAGAGCGGCTTTGATCTTCTAAAAGCAGAGAAATTGATTACGGAAGAACTGGGCTATGAGTACATTCGGGTCGCTGCACAATACGCCGTAGCATTAAAAAAATGCGGCCTTGAAGCTGTTAATAGCGAATTAGACCGAAATGCTTTGCAGGACGTGGAAGTCACTGAAGAGGAGATTAGCAAATTACTCAGTGACCCCAGCTTAAGAGAATATTTTTTAAATATCGCTACGCAATATCTTAAGCCTGAATCATATGAGCGAATTGTGGCGGCGGCAAGGAATATCAGGGGGGAAACCACTGATGGGATCGTTATCAATCTCGACACAGTTCCGAATATTTTCGGGTACATAATATGTTTACGGAGCGGTGTTTATTTTGATGCCGATACTTTGGATGGAGTGCGAGAACGCGAGGAAGGGGCGTATGTTCCCTTGAACGCCCATCCAGCGGCCATGGAAATTGAGCGATTGATGGACAAGCGTTTTGAAGATCGATATAATGGTTGCCCCGATCCTCTGGACGAGACTGATGCTGATTTTGTGGACGGACTTTTCGCTGAATACCCCGGTTATGGGGTCTCGTTTAAAGTGGACAGGACGGAATTAAGGAACTCCCATCACCAGTGGATAAGAATCCTTATTGATGTGTCTAAAGCGGATTTCAATGGTTTGCCACCTGTCTGCCGTGGTGTGCTCGTATGGTGATTTTAAAAAGAAGGCGTTAATTCTTAAATTTCTATGAAGATAGCGAATATCATTCTTCTCTTTTTTTCGGCCATTTCCATCGCCAGCGCTATCTTCGCACCTAAAAACTCAATTGAGATGAGCGATAGGGTGCTCAATGTCGGCATGGGGATCTTCGCCATTATTTTATACAGACATGGTAGGAGTATAGTCGAGAAAAATAATTTGAAAGACAATTTGAATGCGGGAAGGGATGATGAATAAACGGAACATCTATAGAATAAGATATCAATAAAATCATAATTGAAAGGCCGTTCATGAACAGCACAATTTCTCAACTCGACTTCGATTCAGAATCAAAAATGAAAGAAAGGATGAAAAACGCAAATAAATATGATTTGTGCAATGATACGATAAAAGAAATAAACACTATAGTCAAATCTGGAGAACTCGGTTTACACCGAGACCAGGTTAAAGGCAAATTCCTCTTCGTAGGTTCAAATAGCGACAAGATGAACCAGGCAAAAGAATATATCATAGACTTGCTTGAAGCTCGGAACAACTCGCTTGTCTTCAATTTTGCTGATATCGACAATATGGACGGAAAGAGAAAACTCGTTGGTACATACGATTCCAAAGGCGAACTTGAAATCATGCTGTCTGAAAAAGGCTACAGGCTTTTGATTTTTGATGATGTTGACAAATGCCTTACGGCGTTAGGCACTGGCGCTGTTATGTCGCCTATTTGCGGAGATAAAATTATTTTTCTGAACGGAGTAAAAGTTTTTGTGGGCAATACATATTTTGTATACACCATTCTCCAAGATTTGAACACCCATGACAAAGACGACTTAACGTATGAAATCAAAAAAAGAAGATATTCGTTTATGCTTTCTAAAAGCATCTCCCCTGAATTCATTGCCCACCACAATTTGATCGTTATCCAATAATATAGATATTTTCAAACAAGGGCTTGCTTTATACTATAATATATATTATACTATGTTTATATGGTATCAATATAACAACAAGGTGATTTGTATGAGAATCAGCAGGAAGGCTAAAGTTATGCAAAAAGAGATTAAATCTATTCGAAAGAGTGACAAAGAATGGGACAAGGCATCACCTATGGGGAGAAAACTTTTTGAAGGACCAACCGTCGTGAATCTACCCTCTGAAATTGTGGCACCTCAAATTAACAATGATCCAAAGATGATAGTTTTCACAAAAGAGGATCTTGAGAGATCTTTTTGCAAGACAGTTTTCACAGGCAAAGGCAAATCACAATAACAAATGGAGCGTGTCTTATGGAAAAAATGATTACCTTTACAATTACCGTCTGTATATGCATTGTAATGATCTTGATTTTTTTCGGCTGGCTTTTAGGCCCGCGTCATAGCGGTAGCCTTTTAGTTGTTCTCCCTGTTGTGGATTCAGGTAGCATCTATGCGAGGACAAGTGATGGCAAACCTGTCAAATATGAGCAAGAAGGGAGGGATTTCCTAATTAAGAAAGATAACGATGAAAAAATAATCATCGGGGTGGAACCTAAAAAAGGCTACGAATTCGACAGATGGGAAATCCACACTTCATTATTTGCTGAAACATTTGGTTCAAAGCCAACAATATCTTTTGAAAAAGAAATCACTATTTACCCAAAAAGTATTGATGCTATAAATCTTCTTGTAAAAAAGAAAGAAGATCCTACTACTCAAGCTTTGCGTGATAGGATTGATCGAGGCTACGAGGATGACTTTGACAAAGGGTTCAAAAGGGGTAAAGAAGACGCAGAATTGGAATTGCTTGTCGGGAAAATATTCGAGTGTGAAATAGCTTCCGACTTTGAAAGCGGTAAGAATGTGGCCGCAAAAGTGGCGAATGACGTATGCCACGGGAAAGACATTGTCATTCCGGCTGGCTCCATTCTTTCAGGTGTCGCAACGGTCAAAGATAGCAAATTATATGTTGACGAATGGCTTGTCACAACAAAGAGGACATACAAATTCAATGGTTCGCTTTTGGGGATGAGCGTAGATAATGATTCAATGCACCTGGGGACTAAAGGTATATCACTGGACGACAAAGGCACTATCAAGGCGCAAACAAGATTCTTAATAAAAGTTGTTTCCACTCCAGAAGATTTCAACTACGAGATTGTCAAGGATCAACCTTCAGATGTCACATCAGAATTACCATATGGCTATCTAATCTCTTGCACTTTGGTTTCAGACTCAAAAATGAATGAAGATATTAAAGGTGTTGTTTTCAGAGATGTCTATTGGGGAGGGAAGCTTATTTTCCCAGCAGGTACAACGGAAGTTAAAGGGAAATGCGTTGACTTCTCCAATTCCAGACTTAAATCTGCGGATCAATGGGAGATAAAGGATAAGGACGGGAAACTTTTCAGCATTAAAGGAATTCTACTTTGCAGAACGGACTTAAAAGAAGATGGTGCTTTGAGAATTGAAGATGGTACTTTTGGAATGATGGCATTTAGCGATGGCATCTCGAAAGCAGGAACAGCTTTCTATATTTACGTGAAGAAATAATGGGAAGGGGTATAACAGCAATGCACTTAACACCCAAAAAACTTGAAGCGCTCACAACTGTAATAAACTTTCTAACGCCAATTATCGTCATATTTCTTTCATATTATGCATATTTTTATGCGCCTTCATCTACATCAGTCATGAATTATATTATTTCAGAATGGTTGTTTCCTGGAGATCCACAGATTATTACAACTTCTTCTTTCTTGTATTGTCTTTTCGTCAAATCTTTCGTTTTTCTGTCATATTTCATGATATGCTTCGTTCTTCCTGTATATGTGAGGATCGGTGTCCTTACATTGATAAAGAACCAAATATCTCTTATCAAAAAAAGAGCATATCTTATTGATTCTTATTAATGATCTTTAATTAAAAGTTTGATATGGGAGCTTACATGAAGACGAAAGACAAGACTTTGTCGGACGCTGCGAATCTGATGCAAAATGCCCCTGTGGTCGGCAACGCCAGAAGCGGCATGAGCGCGCTTATGGTTGACCATTTATCTCAAAACGCACAGTACTTCGATTATGAATTCATCAACGACACAGGGGAAAGCTACAGCCAGATTATTCCAATGATTAAGCAAATCAATTGCGATATTGTAAAGAAAAGTATCCGCAATGTTCTCACCAAAACAATCCCAAATGGCAGACTTAAAGAGTAAGTTGCCGCATTAACGTCCAAAGGACTTGTTAATTATTAATATATATATTATATTATTATATCACTATGAAAGGTGTTGGAAATGATAAACAGTTACAAGCTATCAGGACATATCATAGGTGTCACTTTTAAAATCGTAGCGACATTATTTGTTTCCCAATGCGTCTTCTTATTTTTCGAAGAAGCAGTTATCCCTGCAATTGGGATATTAGTCATAATGGCTTTCATGACTTTTGCTTACAAGGAACTCATGCATTACTTCATTGTATCGGAGACAGTCGAAGACACGATTATAAACAGAAAGACAGTCGCCGCAAACATCCTTGAAAAGATCAGAAGCGACAAAAATGGATCATATAGCTGGTTCACAAAAGCTAAAATCGCAAATTTGGAATCAATAGCCGGAAACATTATTCTTGAAAGAGATAATCCAATTAATAAGGGGAAAAGATTCTCCCCTTTTTGTTATTGGTTTAACAAAAGAAATCATTTGCTCACATTGGGTATCATCGCCGTCTTAACATCCACTATTGGCTGCTCATCCGTCAATGATGACAAAAAGCAAAATGAAAACAATCTTGCGGCACACATGGGAAGAGAATCATCAGGTGCCCATTCTACGAAATACGAGAGTGCCCTTTTGGTCCCAGGAAGGATATTTAAATGTCTGCTTTCCGCTCCTTATGAGAAAGGTAAATACATAAGTGCCGTTATTGTTGATGACGTTTGCCATGACGATGACATTGTGTTCCCTTCCGGCACAAAAATAAGCGGTGCTGTCAGCAAGATCGAGGGGAATACGGTGTACGTTGACTGCTGGAGGGTTTATCTTTTGAAAACATTGTCCCTTAAAGGTAGTCTGCTGAGGATCACAAAAGATGCCAATGCTTTTTGCACTGGGGTTGAAGGCATCGATCTTGACGGGAATGGAACAATTCCTGTGGGGACAAATTTCTTGATTTCAACAAGAGAACCAGTTTATGAACTTGATTTTGCTATAGAAACGCCCCTCCCTCTGAACTTCCTTATTCCTTGCGCTCTTACGGCGGAAGCGCGCAAGAATGGCGACATCGAGGGGGTTGTGTCCGAGAATGTCTATTGGGGAGGAGAATTGATTCTAAAGGGCGTTTCCACTCGAATAAAAGGGAAATGCGAAGATTTCAATTCCGGACGGTTGCTCTCGTTTGACAAGTGGATTGCGTTGAGGGACGATGGTAGCGCAATCGAATTGAAAGGGGTTGCGCTGGAAAGGTCGAATGACATAGGAAACGGCACTTTGGGCATAGTCGCGAAAGAGGATGGAAGCGTTCCGAAAGAACACCCCTTTTATTTGATGACAATCAAATAGGCTATTCCTTATTAGAATATTAAATATATTATAATAATATATTATATATGGAGGAGTGAGGAATGAGTAAGAAATTAGACATCAAAGACATGGTAAATGCGTTGCAGAAGACGCCCGAAATGCAGACACAGCCAACACCTGAATCTCAAAAAACAGAAGTGAAGGAATCACAGACATCGGCGGAGAAAAAGGGGAGGGGAGGGAAGAGGAAGAAGGAGTCAAGCCGCGTGTTCCCCTTGTTGCTGAAAGACACCGATTTCAACAAGATCGATAGCCTCATGAAGGTGGTTTCAAGAAAATCGTCATTGGGGCGCGTGAGCGTCGGAGCAATCATAAAGGCTGCTTTGAGATCCTGTGATGGGGGCGACGCCTTCAAGTCCACTCTCGAAGAGCTAATCAATGATGACGGGCGGAGAAGATTGGACAAGGGGGGGACACCATCATGATAGGACAAGCTCTTCAAACACTTCTTTTGGGAAGCCGCGTCAAAGTCGTGGAGGAAGTAGATATCGACAAGGACAAAAAAGAGCAGTATACATACGATGGCACCATTGTCAGTGTGTACTTCTGGAAAAACCTTCCCGCATATACGATAGTCATCCCTTCGGAGAAGGATCAGATGTTCGAGTGCAGGAAAGACGAGGAACTATGCGGCCCCAAAGAAGGGCGGTTCGTTTCCATTCACATCGAGACATTGACGTTAAGATAGCGTTTATGACAGACTAAGAGCCATGATGGGAATAATTATCTAACGGTATCGGATAGAATTAAATAAATCAACTCAAGAAGAACACCATTATGAGATCAAAAATCACCTCGGGCGTGGCCGCGTTATTTTTATTTTCCGCGGTTCAAACGCGGGCGGAAGATATCCGCGTCATGTATGGCGCGACAACATTCAAAGCCGCTCAGGCTTGTCACGATGCGGATTCGCTTCTTAGAGGTGGCAAGGCTCAGGACGCGATTCCGATTCTTGCGGAGCTTGTGAAAGCGGAGCCAGGGTCCGCTTTTATATGCAGACTGCGTCTCGTCGCGCTCCTTGACAATGGGGATTTTGATAGTGCTTTGAGCATAGGTGTTGATAATTTCTACACATTTACAAATTCCGGTAGATTCGCCGACGCCTATGAGACTGCCGCGCTTTTGGCTAAAGCGTCATTGAGAAAAGAAAAATGGGGCGATGCGGAGCTTTGGGGGTCAAGGGCTGTCACAAGCCTCATAAGGAAAACAATCCCGTCCCCCGTGGAGGATGCGGGAAAGCTGTCCAGAATGCTTTCGCTTGTCGGGAAGGCGCAGGCTGGACAAGGGAAGAGTGTCGAGGCTGTCATGAACTGGCTGGCGTCTCAGACGTCCGCTCCTGGGCATGTCGATCAAAAGGAACTGCTTGCGGAGGCGGACAAAGCGCCGTCCGAGGCTTCGACACGGAACGTTCTTTTGAAATCTGACGATGTGCCAATCAAAGAAATGGGCTCAAATTCCGCCGCGTCAAACGAGCTCGCCATAAACCAAGCCGCCTCGTCCGCGCTTGCGGCGGTTCCCGCCGTCGCGGAGTTAATTCAAACCGAGGGCACCGCCGTCGCCGCCTTGACTAAAAACGGCGACGTTCTGCTTTTAAGCGCCGAAGGGCTGATAAGACGAATCGAGACGAACGGCAAGGCGGCATGCGCCGACTTCGCGGCGGGCGTTTTATTCCTGGGATTCTCCTCGCCAGACAAGATCGAGGAGAGGAGCTTGGACGGGAAACTGATCCGCTTCCATTATCTTCCATTCACGCCAAAAGCGCTTGCCGCTTTCCCCTCCGCCGACACGGTTTGCGTCATGGGGCATGACGGCGATCTTGTTCTTTTGAACACCGTTTTCGAAACATTGTCGCCCGCTTCTCCTTTCAAGGCCACCGCCATTGCTCAAGATCGTCCCCGGTCTCTTTTATACACACTCGACCGCCGCATGACGTCCGGCCAAAAGGAAGGAGCGGGTGTTTGCGTCTCGAAAGTCGCGGTCGGAAGCTCTGGATGCGCCAGACAAGAGATATTCCTTGGATTGACCGACAACTCAGATTTCATCGAAGTTTCACCGGACGGTTCGACTATCGTTGTACCGGGAGCCTCCGGGACGGCAAGCGCTTCTCAGAATTCGCTATTGGCGATTTCAACGAAAGAATTCAAAATGGAACGCCTTGAAATCGAATGCGGAATAGATGTTAAAACCGTGGAAAGTTTCATCGAGCCGGATGGAGCTCTTTCTCTGAAAAGAAGTGAATATAAGAAGAAAGAGCTTTCTTTCAAAAATGCGGTTTTCAGCAATTCCGGGAGGCTTGTCGCTGTCTTCGCCCGCGGCTCGCTCTTCGTGGCCGGGCTGGCTCCGGGCTCGAAGATCCATTCGATTCCCTTCAATGGGTCGGGAGCCGCCGCTTTCTCTGGCGATGGCCGTCTCTTGTACGCGGGCGGGGAGGAAAAGGGTGTTGTCGTGTTCAACAGCCCCTCCGCCGAATGCGGCGCTCCGCCCGCCGACATTTCAAATCAGAGGCGGGACATAGTTTCGCTTGTTCTGGATCTTCCAGTCACTGAGTCTTTGAGGAAGTTCTCGCCATCCAAGAATTATTCGATGGCGAAAGCCGCCGCGGAGGCGGCTCTCGCCGATCCAAAGGACAACCTTCCCCCGGATTGGAGGGGATCACGCCCGCTCGACCCGCTTTATTGCTGCGTGGTCTCTAACAGGATGTGCCTCTTGGAACCGGAAGAGGCCAAGAAGTATCTCGCCGGGGAGTTTGAGGCCAAGCCTGATCATGCTGGCGTCGCGGCCGCGTACGGTGAGTTCCTTGGCGGCATCGGCGACGCCGGGGCCGAGCCGATCCTGCTGAAAGCGGTAAGGCTTGACGCCGGGCGAACCTCCGCCACAACCATATCTTTATGGCGGCTAGGTCAGATCCTTTCGAAGCAGGGGAGGGATGTCGAGGCTGCGCATTGCCTCGCTGTGGCGCTCTCGATCGACGCCTTCAACATGGATGTCAATAAGACAGCCGAAAGGCTTTTCAAAAGAACGGGATGGAACGACCTTGCCGGAATGATTCGCTTGCCGAATGAAAAGCCCTCCGCAAGCCCTTGAATTCATTCTTTTGTAGGTTCAATGTGTTGATATAATATACATGTTATTAATTTAATATTTTATATTTTTGATTTATGCATGATCAAGACTATGGTTTTGTCTTTTTCAAAAGGAGGCGCATGTCCGACAAAGACAAGAACGAAGGGGGAGGCGGACAGCCAAAAGGCGGCGAGAGGTCGATAGACTTCACCGCGCTCCCGCCAGCCTTGGACGAGGCTTGTTCATTGACAAGTCTCGCCTTTCTCAAAAAACAGCCTGAATATGGAGAGTCCAAACGCGTGGGGGACTTGGAGAAGGCGTTTTCGATGGTTCACCGTCTTCTTGAGACCCGGAACGGAGAGAAGTTTTTTAATAGTCTTATAGGCAAGCTCGACCCTGAAAGACCAGTATGCATCATCCCCGTGTTGAAGAAAGAACCATCCGGCATGTTCAACGCCATTCCCTGCGCCCTGGCTATCGCCTTGGAAGACAGATATCTCGAATCAAGACCAGGGCGGAATATCCACATAAATCTTGAAATTTTAAGAACAGGCGGGAGGCTGACTGGCAAGGGGCATTCTGAAAGGCTTGCGGCCAAGACGGGGTATCATGGCCGGATCACGGACAAATCTGCTCAGCATGTTCTTGTTGATGACAATATCACGATGGGCGGCTCAATCAGAGAGCTTATGGAGCATGTCAAATCGCAGGGGGGGGAGACCGCCGCTGTGTGCGTTCTCTCCACTCGATACACGAAAAAGCTGCGGCTTGACGAGAAGCTCGTGGAGAGATTTTTAGAATCTTACGATATTTCAAAAATTGAATTCGAGGAGATCATGGGCTATGGAATCGAAAAAGCAACCCCAGGAGAACTGTCAGCCCTCTCAATCAATCCCAACAGATTCAGAGGAGCCGATGGACTCCGAAATATCAGAGCTTCGGAGACAGGCGAGGGAGATGTTCGCGAAAGGCAGGGAAATATACAAACGCCTCAAATCAAAAGACTCGAAGAGGGGGAGTCAATGAAGTTGTCATTGTCTTTGACCGTCATGCTCCTCGCCGCCATCCTCGCGCTTTCATCCGGATGCCTTGACGCGCGTAAAACGCGCTGGGGCATGTCCATGAAGGAGGTTTCCGAGGCGGGGCTGGAGCAGAAGCTTGACAAGATCGACGACTCCACCCTTCAGGGCAGATCGTCAAAGGGCCATGTAAGAAGCCTTTCATGGTACAAGTTCGACGCGGCGGGGCTTGTCAGAGTGACGTACATGCTCAATCCTGGCCGTTGCGAGGACCCGAACGACTACATCGCGTTCTATGATGAAGCCGTCAAGCCCATCAGGAGGAAGTTCGGAGAGCCTTTGAACCCCCAGAAGGAGTTCTACGTTGTCGAAGTGAAACAAAATGTCAAAGAGAGCGTCACTCATAAAGGTGTTTTGATCATGGAGGGCGTCATGGAGTTGAGGCAGGATTTCTCCGACAAGGACACCATCGTCCATACGAAAGCTTTCGCCGACAAGGTTGTCGGTCCGGATGGATCGGCGACCGACAAACGAGAGTTCCGTGTCGAAATAGTGTATGAGAAAAAAATGGATTTGAAATAATGGACTCTATTTTCATAATCTATACTGTCACGGATCACGGAGACACCTTTATCATTGATTCCTCATGGACGGACAGGGGCAAAGCGGATAAAAGATGCGACGAATGTAACAACGGTGTGGAATATCCTGCCTATTATGGTTTTAAGGTTGAAGAGGTGAGTTTGAACTGCGTCGCCAAGAAGGCTGGGTATAATGGGTATTCTGGCATAATTTCTTAGATCGACAAACCTGAAGGCGTTCTTATGAAATATCCCAACAATCTTATTCATGCGACTAATCGACTCATACCTTATGTTTTTTTTCTTTCTTTGATCGGCAGTGCCCTCCTTGTTTCGGGGATAATATTTGATGTTAATAATAGATCTTCATATCTATATTTCATTCCTGTCATAATATTGGGGCTGTGCTCAAAACTTTGTAAAATGGATATTGAGGATGAAGATGACACCAATAATTAATCGGAGGATTTACGCCCAAATATGATTCTCCGATAAATGTCATCAAAAGACAATATTTTCGCTTCACGTGAAATTAGATTCAATCGAGAACCTATAGAATTACATCGTCTCCAAAATGATTTTTAAAGACTTTTTCTCTTTCATAGACGCAATCATCAGAATCCCTCCATGGATTCTCTTCCCCTCGTTGTTTCTATGCGTTGCCGTTGCCTTCTCTCTGAAAAAGTATTTTTGGCTTCTTCAATACAGGCGCAAGCAGATACTTCTTTATCTCTGCGCGGCGGTTTTCGCCGGAGCCGCGTGGCTCTCCTGGAACAATCAGCATCCCCTGTACGAGCTTGTCCTTGTGTACCATCGCTATGCGTGCGCCCATTCTTCCCTGCCGGACTCCTTCCTTTTCATGACCCTGTTCTACGGAACCTTCTTTTTCCTCTCACTCTATCTTACCGTCTTCGTTGAGAATGACGTTCTCGCGGTAGTTCTTGACGGCACCCGCTACACGCTACGAGCCTTCAACCGCGGCTGGATAATCTCAGGGAAGACAGGCTCAGGGAAGACCGAGGGTCCGGTGATGCAGATCATATATCAGCTCTCCATCAATCTTCCTAACTGGGGAGGCTTGATAATCGACTGGAAGCGCGACATCTCCGACAAGATATTGTCCATCTTCAGGAACCTTGGGAAGGAGGACAAGCTTGTCGTCCTACGCGTCGCTCCGGAGGAAAGGCTTTCCGAGGGGATCGACATGAGTTTCAAGCGGGAGAGGATGAATCTTCTCGGCTACCCTCTTCCTCATATGACATACGCGAAACTTCTCCTCGATGTCGCGACCTCACTTGGACAGAAGGACAACAAGAGCTTCTTCTCGACCCAGGCTCAGATACATATAGCGAAAGGCATAGAGACCCTCCATCTGCTTAAAAAGATCAATTCCGACGATTCAGTCATGGAGACGAGAGAGATCCTCAAGAGAGCCATCGAGGGAACGCTCGTCACCGTTGACGGCGACGACGCGGGCGAGGAGCTGACCCCCGAATCAGCCCGCAAGATTCTTGATTTCCTTGGCAGATACAAAAGCGTCTCTTTGAAAAACCTTTACGAGATAAACACCTCCATCGACAGGATCATGACCTTGAGGAACCTTCTCGATGTGCATATTTCCGACCGTTTCGAGCTGAAAAGGGGCGTCATAGACAAGAACGCGCGTCTTCAGGCCGCGGAGATAATCAATCATTACGACGACTACCTCTCGCAGCCAAAGGATCAAAGAGGCGGCGTCATAACCTCCATACAGAATTTTCTTTATTTCTTCCAGGACAAACAGTTCGCGGAGGTCTTCTGCTCGGAGGAGCCCGACACCGTGAGCATGCTGGATCTTGACAAAGGCAAAGTCATCGCCCTCGACATGCCCAATTACTACGAGGTTCAGCGCATATACATCGCCACGTTCCTTAAATTTCTTTATTTCAACCATGTCGGCATCCGATACGACAAAGGAACGGCGCATATCAGGAAGAGCAACAACCTTGTCCTCATCGTGGACGAGGCTCAGGATGTCGTCACCGACTGCCTTGGGCTTTCCGACCGCAAGGCCGCGGCCAAGATCCGCGGAGCCAAGGCCACGATGATACTTGCCATGCAGTCATATTTGAGCCCGGTGCCAGTCATCGGCAAGCAGAACACCGACGCCCTGCTTCTCAATCTGACCAACAAGGTGATTCTCTGCGAGGAGACAGCGGACGTGGCCGAGGAGATAGCCAAGAAGCTTGGCAAGGTGAAAATAATGGTGAAAAGCCATGGCGTCTCTGGAAGCAATTATTCCGTCAACTTCCACGAGTCCAACGAGTATTTGATTGAGCCCACCGCTTTGACCACCTTGAAGAAATTCGAATGCGTGATCGTCCATTGCGACCACGGCTGGAAACTTGGAGAGATAAAGCCGATTGACGAACGCGGAAGAACCGCCGACTGGTACGCCGCGCTCAAAGCCGAGGAGATGGCGAACTACCATCCTCAAGAGAGAATTGCGGCGTGAAATGGAGAATTGTATGCTGGGACACCCTGATTTTTTATGAATCTTAAACTCCACCGGGGAAGCGGGATACCCATTTATCTTCAGATCATACGTCAAATATTAAACGAGATCGACGCAGGCTCATTGACAGGCGGCGCGCGGCTTCCCGCGGTCCGCGAGATGGCCATGAATCTCGCAGTGAATCCAAATACTGTGGCGAAAGCCTACACGGAGCTTCAACGCGCGAATGTCGTCATTGGCGTCGAGGGGAAAGGTATTTTCGTGTCCAATGGCATTCAACCTCTTTCCGCCGGTAAAAAATCTGACATCGCGCTGGAAGGTCTTCGGAGAGCCATAGCGAACGCTCGCAAGCTTGGTTTCTCCTCTGACGAGATAGGAAAGTTATTCATCCACGAGCTGGCCCGCTCTTAGTATCCAAAACACTCTTGATCAAATACGCAAAAAAAACTATTATATAAAACAAAACATAGGTGATGCAATGAAAACAGACTCGTTCGATCCTAAAGACCTCGACATCCCCAATGAAAAACCATATCTCAATTCACTTAAAAAAGCCACGAAATTCTTAAACACGTCAAAATCAGAATTGTCCACAATGGCATTGCTCATCATCATGACCATCATCCTCTCGATGTTCATGCTTAATTTTTTCAACAACTCTCTCAATCAAGCTGGACCCCGCCTCTATGAGAAAAACATTGAATTCAAAAAAATCGAGCCTCGCCAAGAGCGAGCTATAAACCAAGAAGAACCCGCCGCGCTTTCGATCGACCCGAAAACAATCGACACCGACCAAAAACGATACATTGCGCTCGCCGCGCTTTTCTGCAAAGGAATCAGCTCGGCAATGACATCACCGCCAGTCAGCAACAGCACCACGCTCCTTGAAAACACCCACGACACATACAAAGAAGCCATCAACAATGGAATGTCCTCCGCATTGAACACGTACGCGAACAATCTTATTAAATCGCTGCCGCCAGCCACAAACCGCGAAAAACAATAAAACGGACATGAGAGGGTGCTCCAGCATATTTGTACCAAAACTCTCGCATTGGAATATACAAAATACTCAAGGTCAATACCTTAACAAAAATATTACTTCCCGTTTTCCTATTTGCTCACACGCCCATCATGGGTTCAACTAAAACGGGAAGTAAAAATATATGTAATTGCTTCATTCCATGCGTTATGTGGCTTTTGACATGAGAGAAATGGTACAAATATGGGGGCAATACCCCATCTTGTCTTTCTCGTACACTACCCTGTCCTTGAACTCCTCCTGTTTACCTTTGTTCCAATTCTTGACCGGGCGATGATATCCCGACACCCGGCTGAACACTTCTGTCGTCTTTCCACATCTCATCACCCGACCCCCTTCCTATTCCCGTCAAGGCTTTATTGAATTCCCCTCTCCAATCCCCATCCGCTCGTTCATGCCCTCTGAATCGATCCTCACTCCCTTCACGCCTTTCCCCTCCTTTAAAATCTCCTCAATCCCATCATTGCTCACACCTTCCCTCAGTCCCATTGTGTAATTGCCGACCATCGACACGGCCTTGACGTTCAACGCGGCCTCTCTGCCCACAATCTTCTCAAGCTCCTGAACTCCGGCTCTCATCGCCTCCCTCAGCCCCTCGAACGCGTCCAGGCTTCCCTTTGGCGCGCCAACAAGCTCCTCAAGCAGTCTCATGTGATCCTTCTCGCTCAAGTTCTCTATTCCAAGAAGCTGCGCCTTCTCCATCATCTCATGCTTCACATTCTCCATATCTCACGATCCTTTCCTCGTGATAATCCCGTATTTGCATGACAGCCAATCAATGTTGTCAAGCCTTATGAGCTGTATTATGGTCAGCTCCCGTCTTGATTTGTATATCTCCCCCACCGTCGAGAACTTCCTTTCACCCGCGTACCCAATAACCTTTAGCACCGCCTCGGCCATGGTCTTCTGATCCAAAGCGTCGCTTTCATGCCCATCGCCCTCCCTGTTCATCACCGGGGGCGTGGGCAAAGGCGTCAATCCTTTCATCATATCGCACTCCCTTCTTTAATCGTGCTCATTGCCGCTTGCCGCCGCACTTGTCCAATTGTATGTTATTCTCTTGTCAACATAATTTCAACATGATTTTCCAATCCACGCTCAGCAAAGGTGTTTTATGAATGTTTTTCTTCCAGCGGCTGCTTTGTCTTTCCTGCTTTCTGCCAGCGCATGCGCGTTCACTGTCAGATTCGCCTCCACCGCGCCAATGGACGGCAAAGTGAAAGGTCCGGATGGCGTCGCGGTCGAGGCCTTCACGTGCCAGGTTGCCTCCGGCGGGACGACGCCAGTCGTCACCGCCAGCCCCACAGGCGGCTGCAGGCTCGTCGGCTGGAAAGGGGATTTCTCATCGAAGGAGCTTTCAATATGCGTCGCCAATGTCACAAGAGACATGAACATTCAAGCGGATTTCTGCGCCCTCAACAAATGGCGGGTCGCTTTCGCCTCCACAGCCGGAGGCCATGTCGAAGGAACTGTGATCCAGTACGTTGACAACCTGGGGAGCTGCTCAAGCGTCATCGCCTCCCCGGACGACGGCTTTGATTTCTCCGGTTGGACGGGTGGCGTCACAACCTCCGCAAACCCTCTTTCCGTCGAATACGTCTCTTCCGATCTTGACGTGACCGCGAATTTCACCAATACCGTCTACCGGGTAGTCACTTTCACCGCCGCGGCGGGAGGCTCTCTTTTAGGGGAGACCACGCAAAGTGTCAGGAATAATGGTGCCACCACCGCCGTGGAGGCCGTTCCGGATGAAGGATTCGAGTTTGATAAATGGACGGGGGACATTGAAACCGCCGACAACCCTCTTGCCATATACGCCGTCGTCAGAAATATTTCGGTGGTCGCCGTCTTCAAGGAGGCAGGAGGAGGGGCGAAGGAAGACTATTCAGTCTTCAAGGCGGTTTCAATAACGCTGAACTGCAACCCTAACGCGTTGAAAATCAAGACCGTGGTTAATTCAACGTCCGCTCCCGGAGCTCCAGTCGCGCTTGATGGCGCCAATCTTTCCATATCTAAGAAATCCGCGTCTTCTGGAACCTATAAATTCGAGATGACGGCTGTTCCGGCCGACAATGCGCCCGTCATGCCTCTTGCCGGATCGACTTTAGTCATGAGCGTCGGAGGGACGCTGTACAAATCAGTGGACGCCATATCCAAGGAGAATTGCTCCTGGAAAGGCGTTTCAGGCAATATGAGTTTGTCCGCTAAGAGAAACGTCAGTGGTTCCAACGCGAAACTTCAAGTCGATCTCTCCGGAGCGGGCTCCGGCCCGGTTGCCGCTTATGAGCTGCGATTCTCCGGAGTCGATCCTTTCAAAATGAGTGAATGCCGTTACTCCACATCCGGATCGAAATGGAAGGTGAAAATTATTTGCTCCGATATTAGGGCCAGAACATTCCCCGCGGCATCCGTTCTGGATCTTCTTGTCACGAACAAAGATGGAACCTCGGCGAACTATTCTTTCTCCAATTCTGTCACGAGAACCGCCACCGCAGTTAGAAAGTGAACTCGTAGGTAGCGGGAATGAGCGAAATTCTTCTCCTACGGAAATTTCGGCGGTTTGGGCTTGGAACCCTTTTTGAGGCATAGAGCCCCGTCGATGAATTCATCCAGCCCGCCCGAGAGGACGAACCCAGGGATGTCCTCCTCGTCGATTATCAGGTCGGGCACACCTCTTCTAATCCGCATGGCCAACCCCTGCGACTCGGCGACGATGTCTTCGAGGTCTGTCGCGAGACCCGCCACTTTAAAGACCGCCTCCTTTTGTGTTTTCGTGAGCCTGCCGGTTCTCCTCCAATGGTCAAGCAGCAGTCTGTATCTATCGACCTCGTGTAGACGCGCCAAAGTCTCCTCTTCGAACCTGTCCAGCGTCTTATTGTCGATGCGGCTGTAGGAGGTATACGATTTATTGAGTTCGCCATTCGCCTTTCTGGCGGTTCTTATCGCCTCCTCGACGCTTTTTTCGAAGTTTTCGAGTTTCTCGTTGGTGAAAGTGTCGTTAGACTGGATGCCGCTTCGCATGGGTTTTTTGTTACCCATGATTTCCTTCTTTGCAGGGGTAGTGGGAGTAGTGGGAGGTGCTTCCGCAAATTTCCGGCTCTTTTGCGCGCTCTCTAACACTGGGCACCGTTCCATGCCGAGCAGCTTCCTCCCGTGCTCACGCAGTTTTCCATTCGGATCAACGTATCTGTACATTGTCGCCCTGGTTATCCCAAGTTCCCCGCATAGCTCTCCAACTATCGTCTCCGGCTTCCCCATTGCCGCCTGGGCAAGCCTTACCTGGGCTTTCGTCATTTTGAACTTTCTTCCTCCTTTGCGTCCGCGCGCCCGCGCCGACTCAAGCCCGGCTTTCGTCCGCTCTCTTATCAGTTCGCGCTCGAACTCAGCCAAAGCGGCGAATATGCCAAACACGAGCTTCCCGGAGGCCGTCGTCGTGTTTATCTCCGCGCCATGTCCCGTAAGAACTTTGAAGCCCACGCCATTTTCTGACAGCCCCTGCACCGTGTTCACAAGATGGCGTAGATCACGCCCCAGGCGGTCAAGCTTCCAGACTACAAGCGTGTCTCCCTTTCGGATTGCCTTGAGGCATGCCTCAAGCCCAGGCCTGTCGTCTTTCCTGCCAGTCGCCTTGTCCTGGTAAATGTTCTTCTTGGCGACCCCTGCCTTGACCAGAGCGTCGTTCTGAAGGTCGAACACCTGCGACCCGTCGTTCTTCGAAACCCTCTCATATCCTATCAACATATGCTCGTCTCTCATACGGTCGTTTATGATACACTTAAGGATTTTAACCGATCAACACACCCTATTTGTATTTTATCCCGTCTCATTATCTTTGTATACCATACCTTCTAATTCTTTGATTTATTTACATTTGCCCCATGAGGCTCTTGAAACTTCGTTTTTTTCATGATATAATCAGGATGTCCGGCGAAACAGAGGCGGGCTCTGCCGAGGGGCAACCAGCCAAGGGATAACCGGATTGGACTGCGACCGATGGTCGCTTCTATAGGGGAGGGAAACCTCCCCTTCTTCTTTTCTTACTTCCAAAGGCTAACCATGATCCTTCAACAGATAGACTTGCTTAGAAAAGAGATACGTAACAGGGTTATTGACGCCTTCGCCGCCGCAAAGATCCACGACGGGAACGACATCAACATAATTATTTTCGCAGAGAGGGCATCAGCAGCCGTGGCACTTTTCGAGGATGCAAATATTTTGAAGGAAATGCAAAGCGACAGGCCAAATAAGTCAATCGGAAAGAAAAATAATCAGAATATGCTATGCAAGGTAGCCGATTTTGGTAATTCTGTTCTTTCCTTATTAAGCAGAGAACAGGATGTTGTTGACATCTTCAAAGAGATACAGGAAAGCCGCCAGGGTAAAGAGTTAGGTGGATTTTTCAGAACACTTCCAGCAAATGCAACACCTCTTGAATACGCAAATCACGTCTTTGGAATTAAGCTTCCGTGGCCGAGGAAATTAACCCCTTATGGTGATGAACTTGATTTCACCAAGATAGTTTTTGATAAAGTATATAGATAACATCTGACAAAAACATTTTCTCTTTCTATATTTAGAATGGATCTTTTGATGAACTACCTTATTCTAAATGCGACTGTTATTAACAAAGACATCAGGCATGTCACTACAGTTTCAGGTGGAGGAGGAGGGGGACACATTTATGATGGCATAGGCGATATCTCACCTATAAACATCTCTTCTAACTCAAATAAAATTACAGAAATAACTTTTAAATTTGAAAATGGCAGTCAATTTTCTTTCGACATTAAAAATATTAATATACCTCTTGCGATCAACGACCACGTTTTGCTGCTTCTTTTGGATGAAATACTTTGGTCTATCAAGCTCAATAATTGTCAGATAATAGATATAAATAACATTAATGAAAAATTTTTAAAGGTAGACAACTCTTTTTCGAGTGTATTCTCAAGCGGATTTTTCGGTTTAATGGGAGGTGGTTTTTTAGGTTGCCTAGGTACTATCATTGTTCTTTTCTTTAGTTACAACATTTCTAAACATTTCGCTAACAAATTGAATTTATCTAATGTTTTTCTCCCCTTATTTTTATTATTTTTCTCAATTGTATTTCTATTTTCCCTCAATTCCAGCCGCAAACAATCATCAGATAATTCCAAATTCAATATTAAAATTCACGAAGAATACAAAAATATTAGAGACGAATTCTTAAACACAAATTTATCTTCTTAAATTGACTTCCCCATAGCTGCCATCGAGAGCAGTTCCATAATGCCTTGAGAAAACCTTCAAGCGAGCGGGCATGGCCCGTCCTGACCGCGCCTCTGGCGCTCGCTTTAAATCTCCAGTCCCTATTTTTTCCGCCTTTCAGGCTCGGCTCCGGCTCGATGCTCGCGGCCCGGAACGTGTTTTTTCTGCGAAACCGGAT
>Ga0074198_1000930_pt1 | contig 23838 bp, 24 predicted proteins | sample EPASupsiteSAE323_FD_64527 | JGI IMG/M metagenome (GOLD analysis project Ga0074198, IMG submission 64527) | Bioremediated contaminated groundwater from EPA Superfund site, New Mexico - Sample SAE3-23 | ecosystem: Environmental > Aquatic > Deep subsurface > Groundwater > Contaminated ...
GGAGAGAAACGCTTCGCCGGTCTTATTGGAATATCTCGCAATCCTGGCAAACGCTTGCCTGTAGTGTATGATTGATATCCTCGCGTAGCATTGTTTCTCTAGCTCTTCTAGAGCACCTTTGGCTAATTGGCTAATCGTTCGTCGTTCCATGTTTTATACCTCCAGAATTAAGATTTTTTACATCTCCTATTCTGGGGGTGTTATTATTATCGAAACAAGTAACGGTCAGTAGCCCGTCCATTCGGAAATCTGCAAGCCAGTTTCGATAATAGAAATGTTTCGGTAATCGTCTGCGTGAAGCACTTCATGCTCACATAATCGGTGCTTCATCTCTTCATATATCGGTTCCAACCATTTCTCACTGGCTTTGATCAGCCAGTTTGACATAGTCTGCCGGGAAAGCAGGATGCCATTTTGTTTCCACTCTTGCTCCTGCCGGTATAGGGGGGAGGCCATCATGAATTTCTGCACGGCTATATGGGCTATTGTATCAGGGGAAGCAAATCCGCCTTTTATGACAGGTTCCGGCATATCTGCCTTTACGATAGGAACATGGTCGGAAGTGCCTTCACAATTACGGCAGGCGTAAACATGCCGTACGTGCCGTATAATTACTGCTTTTGCAGGAATGACTTTAAGTTCTTCCCGGGTTTCTCTTCCCATAGTATGTAATCCACTGCCACAATCCGGGCAAATACATTCTTCAACCGGCAGCTCGTGTTCAATTACCTCAACAGGCAAATCCTTAGGCAATTTGTCAGTTGTAAGGCGTGTCCGTTTGCGATAATGCGCCTGTACTTCGGTAAGTTTCGGTTCCGGTATGGTTATATCAGCACTGGATTCTGCCTCGTTGAATATGGACAACTGAAGATCGCCGGTCTTTTCACTGGATACGCCAAATTGTTTATGTTTCGCAAGGCGGATCTGTGATATAAACCACTGTACCTGCTGTTCTAACTCAGCAATTTTGCGGTCCTTTTCTTCAATTATTTCAAGCAGTTTTTCTGCTGAATCAACTTGCATTTTCATAAGAAAATTATACCACAATAACCCCGTCGAGGCTAGTATTTATGCGGTTTTAAGCACTTTTGCGAGATGAATATTTCAAGAGATCTGCCGCTCAAAAACTTCTTCTCGTTTAAGCTTTTTTTCCAATTTCGCACCTTCAATGAGATAGGATAATTCTTTGGTTTCAAGAACCATAGTATCCGTGTCTCCCTTTGCCGGCCAGCGAAAATGTCCGCGCTCCAGACGCTTGAAATACAACCAGAATCCATCGCCGTCCCATTCTAATATTTTCATTCTATTTCGATGCCGATTGCAGAATACAAACAATGCTTCCGAAAACGGATCAAGCAAAAAGCTATCTTTAACCAGCGTCATTAGTCCATTAATAGATTTCCTCATATCTGTATGCCCGCAGCATATGTACACGGGTTTGTCACTCCACCTCATTACAGTACCTTTAATATGCGGCAGACTTTTTTCAGAAGTTCAGGATCCGTCTCCGCATCCACAGTGACTCGGCAACCGCCGACTTCAATATCCAGCGTGGATTTTATTTCTTGACCTTGGGCAAGTTGTATCCATCCTTCTGGAACACAGTTCACGGGCTCCTCCAGCTTTGAAATCCCTGCACATGCAGCCTTTCGTAATTTCCGCTGCCAGTAAAAGTATGCATTACTGCTTATTCCTTTATCCCTGCAGAATTCCTTAACGCTTTGCCCGCAGCACTGCTTTTCCTGTATAACTTGCATCCACTTTGATAGACGGTATTCTGCTGTTACTTTTTGTATATCCATACAACCACTCCATTTTTTGCTTGAAAAACTTTGCTAACTTTTTCAAGTTTTTAAATTTTTTCAAGCTCTATATTTGTGATTGTACTAGCTTCAAGGCTACTATTCTAGGTGCCGGTATCTTTGACGCTTACATCGATTTGACCTTTAGGGGTCTTTTCACTGGAGCTTCCGAATTTCTGCTTGCGAAGCAGTATTATTATTTCGGTCAGGTTATTAACCTGTTTTTCCAGGCTTTTTACCGTGTTTTCAAGTTGGAGTATGTACGCGTCTTTATCGGCTATCAAGCTGGTTTTCTCCTGTCATCTGATATTTTATATTATACCATTTTCGACAGTAGAAATCCACTTAAAAAACCCGTAATATTGGGCGTCTTAGCGCTTTCTGCATTAACAGAAATCACCGGGTTTTATGTTTTGAATTGCTTTGGGCTGATCTATTTCCAGTCCTTCCATCAGCCAACGGAATTCCTTCATCGTAATGCGCCGTGCTTGCTCCTGGTTCCTGGGCCATTTGAAGTTTCCGTTTTCAAGACGTTTATATAGAAGAACGAATCCGTCACCTTCCCAGAGCAGTGCCTTCATACGGTCACGTTTCTTTCCACAGAAGAGGAAAAGACTTGCCGCAAAAGGATCCATTCCAAAGGATTCTTTTACGATTGCAGCCAGACCGTCAATGGACTTTCGCATATCTGAATAACCGCAAACTATGTATATGTCCTTTGCCTTGGTAATATCGCCTAACATACACTTTGCAGAGACCTTAGTACGGCTTCAATCGTTGCTTGTGAGGTTCCTTCGGCTATCTCAATTGACGCAGAGCCTAAATGTATGGTTATTGCCGGATGAACAGAACTGGAACATGGCTGGCAATTAAGCTGCAAAGGTACAATCTGCTGTTTTATAGCAGGAGTTTGAAACTCTGTTGATTGGCAGGCCTTGAGCCGAATTTTCCTCAGCCAGTAGTAGTATGATTTTATTTCAATGTTATGCTGGCTGCACCATGCACTGTTAGTAAGATTGCTAGCCTGGCATTCCTGAATGATTTTTGTCCATTGTCTAAGACGGAATTCAGCCTTGGTCTCAGAAACCATATCCACTTTGGGATACCTCCTTAGCCAATTTAGACTTAGTTGAAAAACTCTAATAAGTCTAAAGACCTGTTGGGAGTATTATCCCACGATGTAATTTAAGATAATAGGCACCTTTTTATTGAGCGCTTACGATTGATAAGTTAGCTTCTTTATGTTAACGGTTCTTAACCAAATTTTTGGATCATCATACTTGGGGCCAAGGTTTCAAGAGGAATCATATTAAGAGAGGGAGTTCCCTTTATAACAACCTATAGCCGTTTTTAGAAACTAGTTCCTTTATAAGTTGGTTCGTTAAGAGCCAGATAAGATTTATCATCATTGATTGCATAACAATATCTGTAAAATGGGCATTTATCAAAATGCTCCTTTAGCCAAGCTGCATCATTATGATTTAATAAACAATCCGGATCATCTTCTATACATACTGATCTACCAAGCCACCATTCAATTCTATTAATAATATTTACATTTAAAGTGGTTAACCAAGATAAATTTAATATTACTTCTGAACATAAACTTCTTAATGCTCCAATAGTATTTTCTTTTCGTTCGGCACTTACATTAAATATATATTCTTTTGCATATTTAGTAACCGGATGAACAAGACCACGTCTTAAGAAACAGCGTATAACATGATAATCAATTGTCGGTTTACATATGTTACCTAAACTCTCAAAGCCCTGATAATTAGATAATTTTTGAAATAATAATTGAAGCTTCTTTTCTTCAGGATCGTTTGAAAAAGCGCTACAAGACAATAAAATATTGATTATATAATTAGCATCATTTAGTGTCATATGTTCGTTTAAAAAGATACCTTTAAAATTGTTACCGTTATTTGTAATACACGAACCTAACGACCGTAACAATTTAGTTCTTTCTTCTGCTCTAATTTTTTCAGATTTATTGTAATCAACAAATAATTCCTGAATTTCTCTGGTGCTTATTGTCTTTAAATATAGGGGCTCTACCCATTGAGACTGCATAGCTGTTTTTTTAAATACAGCACTCCTTAAATAATCCCAATTCATCTGATGACAAATAGCTGCACAGATTGTCTCGCAAGCAATTGCTGTCTCCCTTCCAAAATTCGAAAAATTTATATTTTCGTCAGGAACAATCATTGCCAACTTTTTGTATATTTGGGGGTAATCATCCATAACAAAAATAAATCCACTTATTTGAAATCCATCGATTATTCTAGTTGATAAAGGTTTAATGTTAAATTCTTCAGAATCCAAAGCATTTAGAATAGAAGATTCCTCGTTAATTACCGAATTATCGCAATTTGCTATAGAATCAAATAAATCGAGTTGTGTGTTCATATTTTATCCTCATGTTAAATAGTAAAAATCTATTCATTATATTATTAATATGAGAAAGTCTATGATTGCATATTAATTTTTAAGAGCATTTATTGAATAGTGTAATAATTCTAGGGATTTATTATATTGTTCAATAGTTTTTGTACCATCTTCGGCTACATCTAAATATTCTGATTTGAGCATTCCACATCCAGAATGCTTATCATCACCAAAGGAGGAAAAGATTTTTGTTTCAAAGCCAAGCTCTTTTGCACGTGCTAGAAGAATATGAGCATTCTCATTGCTCATTTCTTCTGTTGCCTCGATAACTGAAGTGTAATTCAAGTCACTTAAATCAATTTTAAAAACTTCATTATCGAGTTCATTGAGTATAGCAGTCAGACTATTTACATCTAAAGTTGTTGGAGAAGGAACTAACTCACCTGCACGACTAATAGGCACAAATCCTTTAAACATTAAAATACCAACACCAATCTTCTCGTCTATTCCATATATTTCCTTAGTTGCTGAATGGAAATTACGACAAAGATCTATAAAGCCTTTATAGTTATATTCAGTGTCTATTGGCATCAGTTGAGCTCTGGTTTCACCAATTGAATGTAAAGAGAAATGTAACGCTATTCTATTTTTAAATATTCCAGATCTAATGTCATTTATTAATGTTGGGATAAAATCATATATACCACAGGTGGAAATAATGTAACGATGTATCTCTTGTCCAATAGCACTCATTGCAATATTAATTAATCTTATGGCTTCTTTTATAGCTGGATAATTATGACCTGGTTCTCCTTGTCCCATGAAAGCAAATTCGCGTTTATGGTTTCTTACTTCAGGAAAACTTGGACAGTCTGCATCATATGAAGCCATAAAAATGTTTTGCATTGCTATTTCTTCTGCAGAAAGGTTTCCCTTAAAGTTACGAGCGCCTGTTTCGCAAAACTTACATTGTGAATTAGATACAGATAGTATGCAACCAAAGCTTATTGAAGAGGTGTAAGCAGAAATTGAATTATCTTCTAAAACTTTAGCGGGATCGGGATTAGGCTCACATAGCCTTTTGTTAAATGCTATACTTTCGACTCGGTCTCCATTCTTTTTCCAATAATATTTAATCCCATCCCTTCCTCGACCACCAAGGAGTGTATGCCCATTTAATGTAAATGTATATTTTTTCATTGGAATAGAGCTAAACGTAGACGGAACAATATCATTTTTAACTTTTGATTCAGCTGTATTCTGATGTTCTTGTTTTTTATAGGGTGGTATATTAAAATCATCAGCGGGATTTGGCGAGGGACCCCAACATTGCCGATCTGCAAACCATTGATGAAAATCAATATGTACTAAATTATCGTCACTAAGCGTTCCAACAGTAAACCCAACATTGACGTCCCCTTGATCACCCCAAATACATCCTGTAGTAATTTGCTTAGTATTAGTACCACACGATTCAAGCCATAAGGCATGTTCATGTCCACACAGATACAATTGCACATTTTTTTGCTCCAATGCAATAAAAAATTGTTTAGATTCTTCACGATGAAGAAATGAAGCACCATGATGTCCTAATGCAATAGTAGGTTTTGTTATGTCTAACTCCTTTAATGCTTCGCTTAAATAATTAGTTCCTAAAAGAAGACAGCCCCGCTCTTCATCCCTACCAGCTGTAATGGCAGTATTTAACAAGAGTACGTTGCAAGTGCTAAGTCTTTTCACGCGATGAATTCCGAAATAGTTGGCTAAAAAATGCTCTCCATAGATTTGTTTTTCAATATTTGCGAAAAAATCAAAATTAGTAATAAGATTTCCTAAAATTTTATCATCAAACTTACCACTTAATGGTGAATAATCTTTATTAACAGCATCAAGTAACGCATTACGAATAGAACCTCGCTCCAAGTCGTGATTCCCTGGAACGCAAAAGATGTCTTTATTATCAACTTTTAAGGAAACGGCAATTTTCATTATATATTCAGAAATTTTATCAATGTCGCCTGTTGAATTTTTTGCATAACGAAAATCGCCTGTTAAAAATAGAGCATTAACAGTCCCAATTTCTTTTAAATAATCTGGAAGGCTATTTTTCAATTGTTCACCATTGAATCCTTCCTCTTCTTGAAAATGCAAATCAGACAAATGAACCCATTTAAACATTTATGATATCCTTTCTCATGAATATTGCAAATAATACATATTATAGAGTTAACAGCGTATCTGCAATTAACTGATCTGCTTTTTTCTCAAGCTTAAACCATTTTTCACTCACTTTTTGTTCAGGTTCTTTGCCACCAAGCATTCCACATGCAGATGAGTCTTCCTTTCCAAAAGACGAGAATAGTTTTGCTTCAAAGCCTTGTCCTCTTGCGTATTCAAGAATTTCATTTGCCTCATGCTCACTAAATATATTTGCAACCCCAACATCTGGTGAATCATTAAACTCACAAAAACTTAGTCTAAATTTTTTTGGATTAAGCTCTTTTAATATAGCTTGAATTTTCTTCATGTTATTTGTATAAACAAAATTACTTTTTTGTGGACTATATTCTTGAAACAATAGAACCCCTATGCATGGCTTTTCGCCCGTAAGTTCGGCAACATCATCCATTGCTTGCAAAACACTGCTGAAAGGATATTTTCTATCAATAGGCATAATAAGTTCCCTATCTGAAATTAAATGTAATGAAAAATGTAAAGTTACCTTTTCACTAAAAAAATTTGATCTGAAATCATTTTTAAAAGCATAGACCATTTCCGGGATTCCTGATGTCGCTAATATATGCCTAAACACTTTTTGTCCTAATTGTTTCATTACACTGTCAGTTATTTTAATTGCCATGCGAACTTGAGAATATGAATATCCCGGTTCTCCCTGCCCCATATATGCAAATTCTCTCTGAGAATTATGTAAAAAAGTATGTTGAGAACAATTCATATCTGCAAGAACCATTAGAATGTTTTGTTTGGCGATATCAATGGCAGAAAGCATATCGATAAACGGGAGTTTATTTCCTGTTTTACAAAAAGTGCACTGACAACCAAAGGAACGTAGTATACAGCCCATACTCACTGATGTGGTATATCCAATAATAGACTCATCAACACCTTTTCTACGATGGCAGAAAGCAGCACTCTCTAGATAATATGTTTTTCCATTATATAGCCAAGCAAAGCGTACCCCTTCATCGCCTGACCTTCCAATCAGGTCATACCCAACTAATTTAATTTGGCTTGTTGACATTTTATGAAAACCTCCATCTTGCCATTTGGTGGATAATCAAAATCACTTATTTGTATTGTAAAATAAAAGGTTTATCTTTAATAAAAACTGTTCATCTTAATTCTTAATAATATAAATAAGTTAGTTTTTATCGAAAATTTCTATTACCATAATTTTCTTGTATAATTATATCTTAAAATTTCTGAGACACAAATAGATATTAGTTGACCTGTCACCGAAAAATATAATCTGCAAGGTTTAAAGTAAAATTTACTTACAGTAAGACAATCAGTAAATAGATCTTTTACCAATGGAAATACAAATATGGCATGAATTCAGTCAGCGACCCTAAAGGTAAGATTTCCAAGGGGATATACCGCATAGATAAACTAGTGAAAGCTTCACTGGGTTGTGCTAATCATTTGCTTGTGCTGAATTAAATAAAGGATAAACCGTATTGGACCTGGGTAGCGGCGGCGGCATCGATGTTTTATGGCCACTAATATGTTGGGGATAGTGGGAAAGTATATACGGCCTGGATATGACTGATTAGATGCTAGCCCTGGCCAATGAAGACAAGGAAAAGATAGGTTGCCAATGTTGAATTTCTTAAGGGTTATATTAAAGATATTCCATTAAGAGATGAGTCTGTCGATGTAATAATATTCAATTGTGTTATAAACCGTACAAAGATAAGAAAAAGGCATTAGCAGAGGCATATCAAGTTTTGGAAAAGGGCAGTCGTTAGCCATAGCTGATATTGTAACCATTAAAGATATTCCAAGGATGTAAGGAAGAAAGCGGCTATGTGGTCTTCCTGCCTGGGTGGAACGTTGAATTAATGAATACGAAAGAATATTAAAGAAAGGGGGATTCCAAAATGTATCCATAGAACCTGTGCATGTATATACAAAAGAGCTGATTACAGGGATGGCTTCATGCAGTTGTTTTGAACCACTCATCGAGGAAGTTAACCTGGATGATATAGATGGGGCTTTTGCCAGTGCTTATATTAAGACATCAAAATAATTAAGACAAGAGATAATCTTTTCATTTCTTATTAATCGGTTCGGACTTTTATTAAATAGCCCGGACTTATTATTTACTCACGAAAGCTAATAATCCTATTCTCAAACTTTATGATAATCCCAACCCTATTCTCAAACTTTATGAAAATGGTTCTCAATCTTTTTGATAATTTAAATCCACGAATGCCTAAAAGACGGCATTTAATATTTATGTTATTCTCAAACTTTGTGATAACCCACAATAATTAAAAACTAGGTATTTTTTAAAAGGTCAGATTAAAAGGGCTTGAACCTTATCAATAAATGAAAGTGTCCTATGCCCTGTTCCGAAATCTGATAAATTTTTCTATCTTACTCAACTTTATACTTCTTTAATGTAGATGAGATGGTCGTATCCCCGGAAACAAACTCCTGTTTAACCATCCCCACGCCCTTTTTGTAATACTGATATACTATGCTGGTATCCCTCTCGCTAGAGATCTTAATCTTCAGGCAATTATCGAATTTGCCCAGCGGGGAATCTATTACCGCATCAAGAGCTGCTATCTCCTTTTTCCCGTCAGAATCGATCCAGTTTGTACCAACCTGGATAGGATTTTTTATCATGAGGTTTTGGGAATTGGCAGTAATACTGGTTTCGAGCAAATTTGAGGGTTGATAGTCTTCAGGTAGAAAATATAGAATCTTCAAGCCATTATCACTTGTCTCAATAATGCGCGTAATTACTGTTCCCCCATTGTCGTCCGAGGTTTGAGCCAGGTTGCCTTTGGTGAATAAAACCGCTCTTTTAAATGAGGCATACTCATTACCCTCCCCCTCATAGTCCCAGGTACTGCCCTTGGTCAAAGGCAAATAATCCGCGGCTTTATCCACCTTAGGGGTATTGGTGATGCTATTGCTATTGTTGTTTATATTGGTATCGTTATTTGCCGCGGTTTTGCAGCCTATAATAAAACAAAAGCTCATAACAATTAAAACCACTATATTAAGGCGTTTCATAATCAAATCACTCCTAATTAATTTAAGTTATAAAAATATTATTCACGCATTTATTACGTATTATTTTCTAATTGCTTACTCTACATCTCGGCGATCTTTTGAGCATGGCGCATATACATAATTAGCGGACGGTTCCTTAAAAAGCCATCTTGGAGCCGTCCGCTGGGTGTCACTATATATTTTGAATACTTACCGTTCAATAATAAAGCATAGCGTTGTACGTTTACCCTGGGTTTAAATAGTAGGATTTAATGAACCCTTACATCTTTGGCGCCGTGATTTCTAAAAATGGTCGCAACCGTATCGGTTTTGTCTTCCTCGGTCTTAAGAATCATTACCGTATTGCCTTCTTTGATTTTGGTTTCATAAAAGTCACTGCGCTCTTTAGGAATACCGTAATCCACCAATGCTCCCGCAACACCACCAGTTGCGGCACCACCTAATGCCGCGGCTAAAGGACCTACGGCAACGAGGGGGCCAATCCCGGGAATAAATAGAGCTCCGGCGCCTAAAGCCAATCCTGCCAATCCCCCTATGGCTCCACCGGTCATCGTGCCATTTGAGAGGTTTTGAGTCATTCCATCGTTGATGCCTCTACTTCTGCCTTTATTGTCTCCGCTGCTATCATTGCCCAGAATGGAAATCTCCTTAAATCCCTTGTCTTTTAATTCTTTTGCCGCTTGCTCAACTTGCATGTTATCATCAAAATAGCCTATGACCCTTTTTTCCATTTTATCAACCTCCAATTATTAATCCATTAATAATATCTACGTTCTAATCGAAAATTATTATTGATAAATCTTTCTTTTATATAACTGATAGGTTGAGATTCCCCTAAATAACTACCGCTTTCATTACTTAGTAAACCAAGGTTTGCTAAATTTGAAAAATGGGCATTGAATAGGTCAAAAGTTTACTATATATTAGTGTTAAAGTACTAGGCAAAAGGAATTATAACGGACGAACAACTAACTCGGCAGCTTTTATGGAGCGGAGTGAAAGGAAAGATTATAATGGATTGGAACACGCAAGAAGGAATTACCGGAATTGTCTCAAACTTAAGGCGCACAGTTAAGTCATTTGGGTGTCTGCCTTCTGCTACCAAAACTAACCTCAAGAATAATTTGGACGCTATAGATACCGATTTGCAGGCTTTCTTTTGGGAGTCTATAGTGGATTCAAAAAAATATTTTGACGCCAACTCTAACGGATACCAGATTCTAATTGACGAACTAAAAGGACTAGTCGATTAAATCGACCCTCGGGGGTTAGATTCCATAATAGAAGCTGCATTCGAGGGCAAATTTAATCGCGACCAAATGCAGCATCAGTAAGGGTCTTCTTTAATTACTGACAAGCTAAACGCGTACCCTCCTCCCCAAATTCCTATGCAAATAAAAGAAGTTCTAATCTGTGAGCGCATTTAGGCATCTTGTCATAATTTTTGTTTATCCCTGGCTCATTTGCTAATAAGTACGGATTTCTCATCAGCATTCCAGGTAACAGCCGCATCCAAAGCCATAGCCATGTACCTTACAGGTATCATCGCATAGCCGGATACCTGTATTTCGATAGGTGTGTCCATGGTATAACTCAAGCGGTCATTGATAAGGATCGTATTGTTAACAAGGTTAATTTTTACTTCCTTATTTTCCTCTTTAAGTATGATTTGCTGTGAGGCGGTGTCCCAGCTTATGGCGGACTTATCTATCCCCAGGGCTTCAGCTAATACTCTAAGCGGTGCATACATCCGCTCGTTGTTTATATATGGAGCCACTTCTATCGGCACATCCTTACCATCTATCTGCATTACTTTTTGGCCCGTCCGCAGCTTGATTAAAGTCGGAGATTCGGACTTAATCTCCTTGCTGTCATCGACCGTTTTCTCCGGGCTGCTGTTTACAGTTTGCGGAGGGCTGCTGGCAGGCTTATCCGCAGATGGTTTCGCTGTATTGGGTATCAAGGCTCTCTCCGGGGAATCAATGTCAATGGATACTTCACCGTTATAACCGTCTGCAGCATACACTCTGTTGGAGTAGAGAATCATATAACTATCATCTAGTATGCCTGGTGTTCCGATTACCTTGACCATTATTTCCTCGTCGTTTAAAGTGGTGACTTCCAGTGTCGGCGTGCCCCCATTAAACAATCCATTGGTATTTCCGGAGTATGACTCGGGAACAATTATATAGTTATAATCAGTGCCGTATCTCATGACAGAAGGTTTAAGCAAACTTGCCGTTCCCCATTCCGCATCAGTTTGCATGGCTGCTTGGGCAGCCGGTTTTTCAGCGTTTAATTCGGCCTTGGTCCAGAAAAAATCGTCGGGGAGCGTGAAGATCACTGTATCACCTTGCTCCAATTGCCCGCCTATGTAATGGGCGACTATACCCCCGGCCTCGTTTACCCTGCCCGATCTCATATTGGGGCTTTTAAGAGGGGTATATTCGCTTGCAAATGCTGGATTTGCTAATGATACCAAAATTAAAATGATAATTGAACACTGAATTTTCCGTTTCATTAAATAACACCTCCTTAATATAAATATATATCTTTTTGCAAAAAATATCCAGTCAATTAAAAAGGGCTGTCCCAAATCCAAAGTCGAACTACCCCCTGCCAAGTAGACAGGTTAAAAAATTAAACCCGTCAACTTAATGGAGGAGAATATCACATTTTAGGACAGCCTCTTTACAAATGTATTCAATAAAGCACCATACTAAATTCCATCATAAATTCTTTATTTATCCGGGTTACAGGCTTTTCATTATCCTATTCCCACTCAATGGTGCCAGGAGGTTTGCTGGTAATATCATAGGCTACACGGTTTACGCCTTGAACTTCGTTTACGATGCGGCGGGCCATGGTGTCCAGGACTTCATAAGGGATTTGCGCCCATTCCGCCGTCATAGCATCGTCGCTGGTAACCGCTCTGATGATAATGGGGTAGGCATAGGTGCGCCCGTCGCCCATAACCCCAACGCTTCTTATCGGGGGAAGCACCGCAAAATACTGCCAGATCTGCCTATCCAGGCCGGCTTTCTTGATTTCCTCGCGCACTATGTAATCAGCTTCCTGCAAAATATGAACTTTTTCCGGTGTGACCTCTTCCAGAACACGAACTCCCAGACCAGGTCCGGGGAAAGGCTGTCTCCACACTAATTCCTCAGCCATGCCCAGCTTTTCTCCAATTATTCTAACTTCATCTTTAAATAGCAGCCGCAACGGTTCTACCAGCTCGAAGTCCATATCTTCCGGCAGTCCCCCTACATTGTGATGGGTTTTGATGGTTTGCGCAGTTTTAGTACCGCTCTCTACAATGTCAGGATAAATAGTACCCTGTACCAAATAGTCTATTTCCCCCAGTTTCCTGGCTTCTTCTTCAAATACCCGGATAAATTCCTCGCCAATAATTTTACGTTTCTTTTCCGGATCGGAGACACCCTTCAATTTAGCCAGGAAACGCTCACCCACATCGGCAAATATCAGATTCATTTTCATCTGTTCTTTAAATGTTTGAATTACCTGTTCAGATTCGCCTTTGCGCATCAATCCATTGTCAACATATACACAGACCAGCTGATCTCCTACCGCTTTATGTACCAGGGCTGCTGCTACGGCGGAGTCTACGCCCCCGCTTAAGGCGCATAGAACCCTTTTGGTCCCTAGTTTGGTCTGGATAGCCGCCACGGTCTCGGCAATATAGTCACTCAGGTTCCAATCTCCCCTGAGTTTACAGACCTCGAAAAGAAAATTCCTCAGTATATCCTGGCCCGCCAGGGTATGTTTGACCTCGGGGTGAAACTGAACTCCATATAACCTACGCTGCGCATTGAAAATGGCTCCTACCGGGCAAGCATCTGTCGTGGCAGTAACCTCAAAGTTCTCCGGCAGACGAGCTATGGAGTCTCCGTGGCTCATCCATACCTGAGTAGTTTCGGGTACTCCTTTGAATAGTTTTTCATCTCCGGTGATTTTCAGCTGGCAGCGCCCGTACTCTCTTATGGAACTGGCCTTAACCTCTCCTCCCAGCTTGTGGGCAATAAGGTGCATACCATAACATATCCCCAGTACCGGTATTCCCATATCAAAAATACGCAGGTCGCATACCGGGGCATCCTCTCCGTGGATGCTGGCCGGACCGCCGGTAAGGATGATGGCCTGGGGGTTTTTAGCCCGCACTTCTTCATAACTTATATCATAAGGAACCATTTCGCTATATACCGATAATTCCCTGACCCGGCGGGCGATAAGCTGGTTATACTGACCGCCAAAATCAAGCACCAAACACAATTCTTTTTCCATCCCTGCACCTCTACTTTTCATATACTGATGGTTTTAAAACACAAATAGCTGGATAGCTGCGGTAGCGTTCAGCATAATCCAGTCCGCAACCCACCACGAAATGATCGGGAATAGCCCAGCCCACATAATCAGGTTTAATAGGACTTTTACGGCGGGACGGCTTATCCAGCAGGCAGCAGATCCTCAGAGTTTTAGGGTCTCTTTTACGTAGTATTTCACTGATATAATTTAAGGTCAGACCGGTATCAACGATATCTTCCACGATAAGGACGTTTTTGCCTTCAATGGAATAATCCAGGTCTTTCAATATTCGTACTTCTCCGGAGGAAACCGCCGAATTCCCATAGCTGCATACATCCATAAAATCCACCTGTAACGGCTGGTCAATCTGTCTGATCAAATCGGCCATAAATACGAAGGCGCCTTTGAGAATTCCTACTACCAGCAGTTCTTCGCCCTGGTAATCCAGTGCTATTTGTTTGCCCATATCCTTAACTTTTTGTTTGATTTCTTCTTCCGTAAATAGTATTTCTACCTCTTGCAGATTCAATGTCATTCCCTCCTTATCAAGGATTATAGCAACTAGAAGCATATGGTGCAATGCAAGCCGCCCGTCAGACCTACAACTTCAAGTTCGGCGCTTATTATGATGACCCGGTCTTTATTGCTTTTGCGTTATATGTTAGAATTTTTTTGGGATCTGAACCCAGGAGACCAAGAAAGGACGGTCGGCGCCTTGAAGATAGAAACCCTCAACCTACATGGATTAAATCTGAACGAGGCCCGTGAAAAGACCCTGCAAAATATTGCCTGGGCAATTAAGCATGGGGTCGATGTTCTGGTAATCAACCACGGCAAAGGCCATCATAGCAGTGGCGGCATCGGGGTAATCAAGGCCGAAATAAGGAAAATGCTTAAAGATGAGCAATCACTGCGCGATAACGGCTACCGGGTAATTTATGGGGAATCAGATCAACCTGTAGCGTTGACCTACAACGAGGGGAACACCTTGATTGTGGCTCGGAACATGGTTACGGAGTATGTTGGCGGGAGGGCTCAACAGGATAGAAACCTGCGTATTTTTTCAGAAGAAGGCAAGCAGGAGAGAAAAGCCCAGAAGAAATGGCGTAAGCATTAGGTCTGGATCAAATGTATGTCCCCTTTTGATGCTTCTTTGTCCATTTCATCCCTTTGATAGCGGCGACCAAAAAGAGGACCCCGAATAGGTACCCGGCCAACACATCGCTGGCATAATGAACATTCAGATATATCCTGCTGAAGCCTATTATTAATATCAGGAGATACAGACCCAACGCACCCCACCATGCTATCTCGCTCCTCCTCGCCTGACTGAGCATCAAATTCGCCAGAAACCCATAGAAAACCAAGGACAGCATAGCATGACCACTGGGAAAGCTATATCCCCTCGCTATGGTCAGGGCTTCTCCTAATGGTCGGCTGCGTTCGACCAGCACTTTTAGCCATTCCATTGTTCCCCAGGAAGAGAATAGAGCAATGTTTAAAAATACAGCCTCCACGGTTTTCCTCTGAGACTGCAGGTAGATGCTGACCATAGCACATAGAATTACAAATGTCCATGGTGAGCCCAAATAAGTTGTAATGAGCATGATTTTCACCAGCCAGGGATGGTTAACTGCCTGCATGTTATCCTGTACGCGCAGGTCCAGGTTTATGAAAAAATGCCAGAGGCCATTAAACACGCGATAATATTCCGGCAAGCAATCCTCTCCTTTACTTCCCCTATTCTGCATTAATTTCAAATCAGATGCAAACTGGCAAGAATGGACAGATATATATTTCTGCCAAACAAAATCAGGAAATCAAAGAGGAAAAAGATAATTATATCAAGCACGAAATACATTACGGCAAGGTCTCAGAAGCTTCGATCTATAAGTGGCATTAAAGAACAGGAAATAATATACTTCATAAGAGGATATTTTTAACAAATAGAGAATGTTTATTCCATTGAGCATTAAGGGAGTGTATATTTTTATGAAAAGAAGTATAATCGCCTTATTTTTAGGGCTATTATTAATGCTGTTAATCCCAGCCACAGCAATATCTGCGGAAATAACGAATAAATTCGAAAAAACGCTAGCTTTAAACGTTAGAGCTGTTTTTATATCACCTACTTATGCAACGGATAACACGGTTTACGCTATTTCCGATAATCAGTTGTATCGCAGCCAGGATGGTGGCAATACATGGAAAAAGAAAGCACTAATCATAGACTATGTTACTTATACGGATAGGACACAGTATATCTACAGTGTGCTTTGCGAGGGTAATGGGGTGGTTTTCCTATCGGGTTGTTCCGCGGAAGAGATAGACGATGATAACTATAAGTATTATTATTTCTTAATCAAGAGCACGGACGGAGGTGATTATTGGACATCACTTGCTAGTAAACCATTCTACAATTTACTATCAGCAGGTGGGTCTTTATTCGGTATAAACGCTAATTATCTTAAAAAGTCAATTGATAATGGTGTAAGTTGGAATTGGAGCTTAACGTCATCAATATTGGTTCGCAACTATGACTTTGCCAGCACAGACGGGCAAAGTTTATGGACTATTTATAAGAAAAAACTATGGCATACACAGAGTGATAACTCCTGGAAAGAGGCTAGAGACGTCAAATCAAACAATAGCAGAATTTTTGCTTATGGCGGAAATGGCGAGAAAGTGTTGGTTATATGCAACCCTGATAAGCCAATGGAGGTCTCCATATCCACAAACAACGGCTCAACATGGCAAAATATAGACTTCAGTTCCGTACCCAAAGCTAAATCATCAATTTATTATGCAGATATTGCAAGTGATGGTTTTGTTATATTAAGTACTTCTGGCACATATATTCTTATCTCTAATGACTATGGAAAGACATGGAAAGTGATTTCAGAGGGGCTAACATCCAATGCAACACATATAAAGTGTGCTTTACAGGGGGATTCTCTTGTGGTATTCGCTGCTACAGCAGCAGGTTTATTCCGTTTGCAGTACCCTCTTAAAGAAGAAATATCTAACATTCCAACAACTGTCGGCCCTGTAGGGAAACCTCCCATCAAGTTTATTTTAGGTGAGGAAAAATATTCATTAGACAATAAAGAGTATGTTATGGATACAGCCCCATTTGCGTCTGACGGCAGAACTTTTGTGCCATTGAAATACTTAGCAGAGGCTTTGGGAGCGGAAATAAACTGGGATCAAACCAAGCAATCAATATCCATAGTCAAAGATCAAACGAAAGTAGTCGTCAGTATAAACCAAAACGTCATATTAATTAACGGCATACAAAAAAGCATGGACGTAACCCCCATTATTAGTAACGGGCGAACCTTTTTGCCGGCCAAATATATTGCGGAGGCCTTCGGTTTTTCTTCTAGTTGGGATGCCAGCCATAATTCAATAATTCTGCAGTAAATACTATAAGGCTATATACCTTTATCCTCTTTAAAACATCGCACAAGAACATATGTTCTTGTGCGATAGTGAAGCACTGACTACCAGTAAAATAAGCTGCACACCACTGCCCGTTACCCATATAACTCCGTTGGGGCAAACACCCACTTCTTCAGGCTATAATATACCTGATATCCACAAGCACACGCTGGTGCAACCAAGCCTTTTCTGATTTCTCAACTTAAATCAAAAGGTCAGCGATGATTAAAGTAAATTATGGTGGCAAAATGACACTTATGATCCAATATGCCACCCCCAAATAACTAATATCTGGTTTTTAATCCTACTTTTCCCCCGTCCCAATCAAACTTATTTTTTCCGAATATTTTAATCTCTTTTCCAAATTTGTTATTTTCCCATCCATATATTGTCAATTATAGTATCTGGTTCTCATACGTATTGGCTGTATAATGGCACATTTCGGCAGATGTATCCCGTACCGAAATTTATCTTCAATTATCATTTTAAGGATGCTGTTCACAAGTACAATAAATTGATTTTTCACCTTTGGCTACTTGGCATGTTATTTGCGTAAGTAAATAGCAACTGCTAGCGGAAATATGATAAGAAGGGAGGGGACAACATGGACAGAAACCAAATTATTGATAACTGGGCCGAAATAGTATTAGAATCCTACGGAGACTCGTCTCAGGAAATCACAGTCCAAACCCAGCAAGAAACCAACGCGGAATGGTGTGCTTGTTTTATGACTGATTTTGAGATTAAGAGAATCTTAGCGAGAGCTGCATAATTAATGACGCTTTGTTGTAGCCCAATTAAGCCTCCACTTTTTGGCAGGTGTGCGGAGGCCAGAGCTAAACTGTGGGGGCTTTGCTTTTTCAGGGAGCATTTTATTAATGCTCAAGATCCTCTCTATATGCAGTTTTATTAAGCAGGTCTATTCGATCAATATAAAACTTGTTGTTCTCACTCAGCAATTAAAAGAGCTTGAACATTACAAAATTGTACACAGAGAAGTATATGATGAAGTCCCGCCAAAAGTAGAATACTCCCTAACGGAAATAGGAAGAAGCTTTATTCCTGTAATGATGAATATCATGGAATGGGGAGTTGGTTTTATCAAGGAAATCTCCGATTGTGATATGGATATTTGTATTTCCAGCAAGTTTAATTGTAACCGGTGCTATGAAATACTGCTATCGGGAGAATATAAACAAAACATTTAAGAGAACCCCATCTCTTCAGTAATTTATTCGTTTGAAGACGTGACCGAGTATACTCGACGCTTTTTATATATACGACTCATAAGACTGCAAAAAGATATAGCTATAATCAGCCGCAAGATCAGAATTAAAACCCAGCGCGCACCGATAGCAGCGAAAAGTAAAGTATCCTCAAATAATGAATGACACATAACCAGGAAAAGATTTATTAGAAAAATGTCTTCCAGGGTGAGTTTTCCTTCCCGGGAGCTTTGAATAATAAGACCGCTTCCATAGGATATTCCGAATATCAGACCGGATAGAAGCGGCAGGTTGCCTTCCGGGGGTATCCCGATTAAGCGTGTAATAGGGGCCATGATCGAAGTCAAACGATCCAGCCAGTTTAATTCTTTAAATATTTCAACAAAAATCATAAGTGGGATCACTATAGCAGCCATCTTTAATACATTTAAACTACTCCCGGTAATCGCTTCCCGGGCGATATCCAGATATGGCATTACGAACTCTCCTTTAAATAAAAATATTCAATCCCACCGCAATAGCAAACCCTACCAGTAGGCGAAGTACTACAAGACCGGTTACGCGCACTCCGGTCTTCTTGTTTATCGCCGTTTCCATCGGCAGGCTGTGTGCCAACAACAACATGGCAGCTATTATGGTAATTTGTTTTATGTTTAAATTCAGCGGGGTAATCGCTCCAATAGCAGCGTATATATTGACACAATAGCCCAGTACCAGGGGTAAGGAAGCTTCTCCGGGAAGCCCTACGAGTTTCATAACAGGCTCCATATGTTTTGAAATCCAGGGCAATACCGGGGTATATTTCAGTATAGTAACTGAAATATATACCGGCACAACTACCTTGGTCAATTCCCAGGTGACTTTTAAACCGTTCATAAACCCCTGCTTAATTGTGGAAAACGGAACCATATCTACTCCTTGCACGCTATATAATATAATCAGATTTTTTTATTTTACCACATAACCCAGATTATGGAGGACAGATAAGTTAAATAAATACCCGATAAACCTCAAAACCGCCCCCGTCTTCCTTATAACAATATATAATTGAAGAGTATCCTCCTCCCACAATATGGTGAAATGTAAGAAATTCTTAAGAATTCCATCCATTTTTTCGTCAGTCGTGCAAGATACAGTATGGTTAAGGCTTACGGGTTTATTAATTTCAGGGCGAAGGGGGTGATTATGATGGAGAAACAGCGGATCCTGGTGGTCGATGATGACCGGGAAATCGTGAATGCGATTGCCATCAACCTGCAGAATGAGGGGTACGAGGTATTGACGGCCTATGATGGTCTGCAGGCACTCGATATGATAAACAGTCAGTCTGTGCAGCTTATCATCTTAGATGTAATGATGCCAAGATTGGACGGGCTGTCAACGACCCTGAAGATCCGTGAAGAGAAAAACATACCCATTATCATTTTGTCCGCCAAATCAGAAGATACGGACAAAGTTTTAGGGCTGTCGATGGGCGCCGATGATTATGTCACCAAGCCGTTCAATAATATAGAACTAATGGCCCGGGTAAAATCTCAGCTGCGGCGTTATCTAAGCTTGGGTGATATCAATGTACAATCCAAACCGAATCTCTTAAAATCAGGCGGTCTGTGTTTTGACCTGGAAAATCATACCCTGGCTGTCGATGGCGACCCGGTGAAACTGACCGCTACGGAAACCAAAATAGTAGAGCTTCTAATGAGAACCCCGGGACGCATCTTCCCTGCCGAAGAGATTTATGAGCGGGTCTGGGAAGCCCCAGCCTATGGGGTGGAAAATACGGTTATGGTGCACATTCGCCGTATCCGGGAAAAAATCGAGATAAACCCGAAAGAGCCAAAATACTTGAAGGTGGTATGGGGAATTGGATACAAAATCGATAAAATCTAGACCATTCGCAGCCTGGCTCTGCTTTTTTATGGGCGTTAGTATATTTATCTTTCTTCTTTTTACCGGCTTGTCTGTTCTAAATCACTCGCAGTGGGATATGGATGCTTTGAAAACTCCTTTTCGTAATGACTATAAAAGCAGCAACGCCTTTAAAGAACGAACCGGTCACTATTTTAACAACCTGTTCTCTCTGGTAGCAGATCCTTCATCGCATGATAACAGCTACCAGGAAATGACGATACAGCGGTTGAACAATGAAGGCATCAACCTCAAGTATTATGCGGTCAACCTGGATACCGGCCTGCTAATAAATAATCTAGAGGGCGATCTGTCATTTTCCAGCTCAGAAGGTATGCCGGTTTTGCCTGCTGACTATAAATACTATTGGTATTTTGACGGGAACAAATTATGGGTAATGGATAATGGCCAAGCGGTCGATATCAGGCGATTGGACAGCGGCTATCAGAACATTAGTCCACGTCTAAATAATATATCCGCCAAGTATAATTCCAATAGCCGGGTGGTACTGGCAGTCAAGGACACGCTGGAGAAAAACCCCTACTCGCAATCACTGTACTATGGGGAGCAGCAATTTCTAGCCATTCTCGGCTGGGTCTATATCACTCTGGGAATGCTGAGCATAGCGCTTCTAATCTATGCGCTTATCAGACGACGGGACAAGCGCGATTTTGACCGGAGGCTCGCCTCCTGGTCGGGCAGCGTCTGGCTGGAGATCAAAATAGTTCTATCCCTCCCGTTGCTAATGGTGGGATTGAGGGTTGGTTCTACAAGTTGGAGCGACCTGTCCAGAATGGTGTTGGCAACAACATTCACAAGTATTGAAATACTACTGTTCTTCTGGTGGTTTTACGTGCTGCTCGTTGATTTGATCGTCAACCGCAGAACTTTTTTCAGTCACAATTTCATAAACTCCCTCATCAAATGGTACCAGAAGTATGAGAGCCAGTATTCCTGGCAGCAGTCGATGCTTAAACGGGCATATATGCTGGTCGCGGCAGAGACCGTTTTGGCGTCGGTCTTTTCTTTAATAATTGCCATATCTTTAAGTGATTTTGTGCCATTATTTATAGCCCTATTGATCGCCGGGGCAGGTGTATATATAGTATATCGGTATCTGCACCGCTATAAACAGACCATAAGCGACCTGGGAAAGCTTATCGACCATATTGAACTGATTAAAAGCGGCGATATGGAAAGCAGGTTAGAGTTGGCAGCAGAGGCTGATATGTATCCTGCCGCCCAGAACCTCAACGCTTTACAGGAGGGCATGAGCATTAACGTCGCCGAGAAAATGAAATCTGAGCACCTGAAAATAGAGCTGGTCACCAATGTCTCACACGATCTGAAGACTCCGCTGACTTCAATTATCAGCTATGTAGACCTGCTGGCCAAGGAAGAAGATTTACCCACGCACGTTAACGATTATGTAAAAATACTGGTCCAGAAATCGGAGCGTCTTAAGAACTTGATTCAAGACTTGTTCGATCTGTCCAAAGCGAGCAGCGGCAACATCGCCCTGGATATGGAGCAGCTTGATTTTGCCCGGCTGATCAAGCAAACGCTGGCGGATATGGAAGAGCCTATCAGCAAATCCGGTCTCACTTTCCGGATTAACATCCCCGATGAGCCCGTGTATATCCTGGCTGACGGCCAAAAGCTATACCGGGTTTGGGAAAACCTGATTACCAACGCGCTGAAATATTCTCTTCCAGGTTCGCGGGTGTTCGTAGACTTAACTGTGGAGGATGAAGGCGTGCTGGCAACCATCAAAAATACCGCCAACGAGGAAATGAACTTCGGAGAAGATGAAATTCTGCAACGCTTCGTGAGGGGAGATAGCGCCCGAACCACAGAGGGCGCAGGATTAGGACTTTCCATTGCCCAGCAATTTACCCAAATATGTGGTGGCAATTTTTCTATCAAAATCGATGGTGATTTATTCAAGGTTGAGTTGTTGTTTACTCAAAATACTTGCCTGCTGCAGATTTGAAATACGTACAGAGATAATCTGTTGCCATTCGGCCTAATGCATAGAAAGAGCAATTGAATATTAAGGAATGCCCCTTAGGGTACTTCCTTAATAGTGTTCTCAGCCCGCAGGGTTAGAACACATCAGCAACCTTAATAGTGAAGCGAAGCATCAGCAACATTAACCGTACCGTTTACGGCACATGAGTAGTACCGCAGGGTGTAGTCCCCGGAGGGGGTGCCCCATAGTCCGCCAGCAACATTAGTTATGCCGTTAGGCACATCAGTAGTACCCGCAGGGTGGACTACGGGGTGCCTGACTATCTAGAAACAAAAAAGCCCTGCATAAAGCAAAGCCATTTAGACCCCCCTACGGGGATCCGATATCTGGGCATTTGCTTCCTCACTTTGTTCGTTGCCAATGCTCCATCTATCCGAAAATAAAATTCCTGGCAATTACCTACTCTCCCACAGTAAACTGCAGTACCATCGGCGCTGGAGGGCTTAACTGCCGTGTTCGGGATGGGAACGGGTGTTGTGGCCCCTCCGCCATTACGACGCTGCCAGTTTGGCAGCTAGTGTCGCGCGACGGTGATAGTTTGTCACCTAGTATCGGCAAATAGAAACCCGAAGGGTTGACTGCCGATGAAATAGAAGTCCGCAAGGACTGACTCGCGACGCGCCAGGAAATTTGATTACAGTTCCTGAATATAAATTCAGAAATAAATAATTCCTTGCGACGACCTACTCTCCCACAGTAAACTGCAGTACCATCGGCGCTGGAGAGCTTAACTGCCGTGTTCGGGATGGGAACGGGTGTGGCCTCTCCGCTATAGTCACAAGGAAATTTGATTACATATTTTATTCAGTTTTCAGTTCTCTGCGCCTGACCTTCGGTCGGCATGTGATACTTCGGCATTTTGCACCTTCGCTTCGCTCGGGCACAACGCTCCGACGGTGCCAGTTTGGCACCTAGTATCGGCGAATAGAAGGTCGCAGACCTGACCGCCGATGAAATTCTCTCAAGACTGCACACATGAAGTCAGAAGTAGTACTCTTTTAGTTCTCCCCCTTGCGGGGATCCGTAAATTCGGTATTTCTCATCCTCACTACGTTCGGAGGAAACACTCGTCTTTTCGGACTCGTGAAATTATTAGGTCAAGCCCTCGATCTATTAGTACCGGTCAGCTTAATGCATCACTGCACTTACACATCCGGCCTATCAACCACCTGGTCTTGATGGGATCTTACCCCCGTCACTTGCGTGCGGGGTGGGAGAACTCATCTTAAGGTTGGCTTCGCGCTTAGATGCTTTCAGCGCTTATCCTTTCCATACATAGCTACCCAGCTGTGCCTCTGGCGAGACAACTGGTACACCAGCGGTATGTCCATCCCGGTCCTCTCGTACTAGGGACAGATCCTCTCAATTCTCCTGCGCCTGCGATGGATAGGGACCGAACTGTCTCACGACGTTCTGAACCCAGCTCACGTACCACTTTAAT